>Ga0316204_10007082_pt1 | contig 16712 bp, 17 predicted proteins | sample 6monrhotite_MG_2_FD_205661 | JGI IMG/M metagenome (GOLD analysis project Ga0316204, IMG submission 205661) | Microbial mat bacterial communities from mineral coupon in-situ incubated in ocean water Damariscotta River, Maine, United States -... | ecosystem: Environmental > Aquatic > Marine >... | reverse complement strand
ATCCGGCCACGCCAGAGACAACGCACATATAAATGCCGCACTCCGGTCTTCAGAATCACCTAAAGCATCCTGCACACGCTGCATAGCCAGATCAAAATCCCGCTCACCATCATCATTCACCGCCCAGCGCGCAGAATAAATCCCGGGATCTCCACCAAGCGCTGCAACGCTTAAGCCACTATCATCAGCGAGTGAAGGCTTACCCGAAGCTTTCGCCGCAGCAAGCGCTTTCAGCTCCGCATTCCCGACAAAAGTCGTTTCCGTTTCCTCGGGCTCGGGTAAATCCAGATCACCAGCGGTATAGAATTTCTTAACGAAAGGACCTAGCAATTCAGAAATTTCGCGCGCTTTGCCCGCATTATGGGTCGCAACAACCAACTCGTTTTCTTTAAAAATCCGCACCATGGCCTACAGCCCCAAAACATCTTTTTGTAAAGCTGTAAGCTCGACACAGCCACTCTTGGCAAGCTGAAGAAGTTTCAAAAACTCCTCTTCGCTAAACGGCTCTTTTTCTGCTGTACCCTGAACTTCCACAATCCCGCTATTACCCGTAATGACAAAATTCGCATCCGTATCCGCATCGCTGTCTTCGTCATAATCCAGATCAGCAACAGGCTCGCCCTTATAAACACCGCATGAAATAGCCGACACAGTATCCTTCAATGGAACACTCGCCATCGCACCAACCTCAACCCAATGCTGAAACGCCAGATGCATTGCAACAAAACCGCCAGTAATCGCCGCCGTTCTCGTTCCGCCATCGGCTTGAATCACATCACAATCCACACGGACCTGACGCTCACCCATCGCTTGAAAGTCAACAACGGAGCGCAATGCACGACCAATCAGCCTTTGTATCTCCTGTGTACGACCAGTCTGCTTTCCACGCGCCGCTTCACGATCCATCCGCGAACCTGTCGAACGCGGCAACATTCCATACTCACCGGTAACCCATCCCTTACCTGTATTTTTCATCCAGCCCGGAACGCGTTCCTCCGCCGTTGCCAAACACAAAACATGCGTATCGCCAAACTTGATCAGACAAGACCCTTCCGCATGCTTGTTAACATTGGGAGTGATTTCTACATTTCTGATTTGGTTCAATGATCTACCGGAAGGACGGGCCATAAATTACTCCTGAACAATAAGGTGGTTTAAAATATGCGGCCCACTCTAGTCATCCCTCCCCAAGACCTCAAGCAGAATATCCTGACTGCCCATTGCCCGTTACCCTGATGAACTCGTGGATGAACTCAACGAAAAAAGCCAACCCTACTTGCCTGTTCCGCCTGACCTTGGCACGATAAACATTCGAAAACATATTCACTTTATTATAAGGACCGGAACCTGAACCCATGAAAAACCTGCTAAAAGCCATTTTCCTTGTCGGTTTTTGTTTGTCCATCACGGCCCAACCATCATACGCACAGGTAGATTTCAATTTTGACGAAGAAGAAGACCAAGGCCCAAAGGTACTTAACCCTTATGATGACAAATACAAAGTGGATATAAAGGCAGACGCCTCAGAAGGAACAAGCCTCGTCCCCAACTACGTTTATTATGCTGGCTTCATACGCAAACCCGAAAGCTCTGCTGACGACCTCAATCTTCAAATCATCTCGCCCGGTATGATCATGGGCTGCCTGCACATGGAATCACCCAGCATCGAGCCTGTAAAAATCGGCCCTGCCCTACACTTAAAAATAACAGACGGTTTTATAGCGCCGGATAACGAAACAATTCGCTACTTCCACTATGACTGCAAACAAAGCTCCGGCACGTCACAAATGCACATGACCTTCAGCAAAAAACAGCTCAAAGAAGACGGCATAGAAAAACTCGTGGTTGTTACGGAACAGCTTGGCGCATTTAACGATGTCGCACTCGACATGAACGATCAACGCACCATACTCACATCAAAAGTGCGTGATTTAAGTCACCTCGGATTGCCATTAACAGGGTCCGAAGAGATTTTCACATTCTGGCACTACCCGGAAAATACAATGGTCTTGCTTTCATCAGCCACAGACTTGCGCGATAAAAACACCATGCGCGCTGTAAAAAACCTCGCACGCTCAAAGGGGCTTACACCTCTGGACGAAATTTTCACCGGCTTTACCCCCCGTTACGAGCAAAGCAATTTACTCTATGTCGTAGACACACAAGCCATTTATAAAGACAAACTCCCTACGCCAACAGACAATTTCCTACTAGGCGCAATAGAACAAAACGAACAATATTACGGCGCGAACGGCCCCTATGATAAAAAAATCAAAAAAACAATAATGGCCCGCAAACCCGGATTATATGAATAAGGACAGTTGATTCAAAACGGTAAATGTTCAATAGTCCTTCAATATTAAGCATAAAATTTGAGTGAAAACTATGGATACATCCAAAGACCCTGAAAAAGAAGAAAACCTGGCCGAGCGCTCCGCTCGTCTGGAAGCAGAAGCCGTAGCGCTTGCCGAACAACACGCCTATAGAGCACAAGACCCTCTCGCGCCCGAGCCAGTAGAAGACGATGAGCAAGACGAGAACGTATCAGAATTTCCAAACGAGCAAATCACCGCCCTTCAAAACGAACTTAACACAGCAAAAGAACAAACCATGCGCGCCTTGGCCGATGCGGAAAATACGCGCAGACGTGCACAGAAAGAACGCGAAGACACCTCTAAATACGCCATATCCTCTTTTGCCAAAGATCTCCTCGATGTCTCTGACAACCTCAAACGCGCACTTAACGCCGTCCCGGCAGACCTCATCGACACCGAACCAAGATTGAAAAATCTCGTCGACGGCATAGAAGCCACAGAACGCACACTTTTGCGTACATTCGAAAAACACGGCATTAAAAAACTTGACCCCCTTGATGAACCATTCGATCCCAACTTCCACGAAGTCATGTTCGAAGCACCATCCCCCGGCAAACCCGCCGGTATAATCATGCAGGTTATCGAACCCGGCTACACACTCAATAACCGGCTTCTAAAACCAGCTCGCGTCGGCATTGTAAAAGACGATGGCAGCGCCCCCCCCGCCCAAGGAGAACCACCCGCCGGCGGCCATATTGATACCGAAGCTTAAATTTTTCTTGCATATTCAGAATATACCTATTACGCTTTATGGAAATTAAAGGCTGAGTAGATACTATGACCAACGAAATCACCCCCTTTGGAAACGAAAATCTTCTTTTACAAATTAGCGCTAAAGAACTCGAAAAACGACAAGCAGATCTGCATTACAACCTCTACATTGGAGATCAAAACGTCACAACTAAATTAAGCAACAGACTCGTAAACATTTTGAGCAACAACCTACCTATAGGGAATCACCTTAAAGATTATAACGATTCAACTTATATGTTGGCCAATCTCTGTTCGGCATCAGAAAAAGAACTATTGAAATGGCCTAACTTCGGACAAAAAAGCCTCAGTGAACTTAGAGCGTTTCTTCAAACAGAATACAGTCTCGACATTGGCGCGACAACAGCAGCAAAAAAACAATATGGGTTAGATTGTCGTGGATCTTCTGATTATGACTATTCAACAGTATGCCGTGCAGATCTCAAAGAATTCTATCGATTAAAAGGGCATGAAAAACCTTTTGAAACTTACCTCACAAAAGAATGGCCTGGACTTATTGAAAAATTTTGTGAAAAAAACCCCGAGCTACGTGAGCAGTTCAAACTTCTCGCAAACAATCCAAAACTAATTCAACAAATTAACTCAACATGTGAATCAGCACTCCCCCAAGAACCATAGTTTTCAGAAACAAACAAAAACTTGTGTGTTTTATGTAACTCGGCCTAGAATTTGCGTGAATTCATGCTATAAAACTGAAACTTGAAACGAAACTGAAACGCCCTATATTAGATAGGGTCTAGGAAATAGACGCGGTGCCTAATGCTGGGCCGCATCAATATTTGCCAAAGAAAGGACTAAAACTATGAGCAAAATCATCGGTATCGACCTCGGTACAACAAATTCATGCGTATCCATTATGGATGGTAAAGAAGCCCGCGTTCTTGAAAACGCAGAGGGCGCACGGACAACCCCCTCAATGGTTGCCTTCACAAAAGACGACGAACGCCTTGTCGGACAACCCGCAAAACGCCAGGCCGTCACAAACCCGGAAAACACAGTTTACGCCATTAAGCGTCTAATTGGTCGCCCGTTCAAGGACAAACAGGTCCAGGACATGGCATCCAAAGCCCCCTTCCACATTGTCGAAGGCGATAACGGCGATGCATGGGTCGAAATTAACGGCGAAAAAATGGCACCATCACAAATTTCCGCCATGATTTTGCAAAAAATGAAGGAAACAGCCGAAGACTTCCTCGGTGAAAAGGTCACAAAAGCCGTGATCACCGTTCCTGCATATTTCAACGACTCCCAACGTCAAGCAACAAAAGATGCCGGTAAAATTGCCGGACTGGAAGTCGAACGTATCATTAACGAGCCAACAGCCGCCGCTTTGGCATACGGCCTCGATAAAAAAGAAAGCGGCACAATCGTTGTTTACGATTTGGGCGGCGGTACGTTCGATGTGTCCGTTCTTGAAGTCGGCGACGGCGTATTCGAAGTAAAAGCAACCAACGGTGACACATTCCTTGGCGGTGAAGACTTCGACTCCCGTATCATTGACTACTTGGCCGATGAGTTCAAAAAGTCCGACGCCATTGATTTGCGCGAAGATAAACTCGCACTGCAACGTCTAAAAGAAGCCGCCGAAAAAGCAAAAATCGAACTTTCATCAACATCTCAAACCGAAGTAAATCTTCCGTTCGTGACCGCTGATGCCGCGGGCCCGAAACACCTGCAAGTTTCTTTAAGCCGCGCAAAACTGGAAAGCCTTGTCGAAGACCTCATCAAACGCTCTATCGATCCGGTTAAAAAAGCGCTGAAAGATGCTGGCCTAAAACCATCCGAGATCGATGATATCGTTCTGGTCGGCGGCATGACCCGCATGCCTAAAGTGATCCAAACCGTTAAAGAATATTTCGGTAAAGAACCACATAAAGGCGTAAACCCCGACGAAGTTGTTGCCGATGGCGCAGCCATTCAGGGCGGCGTACTGCAAGGTGATGTCAAAGACGTCCTCCTTCTCGATGTCACACCACTTTCGCTAGGTATTGAAACACTCGGCGGCGTGTTCACGCGTTTGATTGAACGCAACACAACAATCCCGACGAAAAAATCGCAAGTCTTCTCAACAGCCGAAGACAACCAGAATGCCGTAACCATTCGTGTATTCCAGGGCGAACGCGAAATGGCAGCAGATAACAAAGTGCTGGGCCAGTTTGATCTGGTCGGCATCCCCCCTGCTCCACGCGGCATTCCGCAAGTCGAAGTCACATTCGACATCGATGCCAACGGAATCGTCAATGTATCGGCAAAGGACAAGGCTACGAACAAGGAACAGCAAATCCGTATCCAAGCCAGCGGCGGCCTGTCCGATGCGGATATCGACCAAATGGTCAAAGATGCCGAAGCCAATGCCGACTCGGACAAGGAAAAACGTGAATCTGTCGAAGCGAAAAACGTCGCAGAGAGCATGATCCACGCAACCGAAAAATCAATGGAAGAACTTGGGGCCGAACTGCCAGACGAAGAAAAGAACAATGTCGAGCAAGCCTTGCAAGACCTTAAAGATGTTCTTGGAAGCGATAACGCCGAAGACATAAAAGCAAAGACGGAAAGCCTGTCAGAAGCCAGCATGAAACTTGGCGAAATCGCATATCGCAAAGCCCAGGAAGAAGCAGCCGGAGATGGAGAAGAAGAGGCCGCCGAAGCAGAGGTCGTTCCAGAAGACGAAGTCCTCGAAGCTGACTTTACAGATCTCGAAATCGAAGATGAAGACGAAAACGGCGATAAAAAATCTGCGTAACTAAAGTTAACCTGTCTCTCCAATTATTTTCGGAGAGACATCTTTCATTTAGAACAGGACACTCATGGATACGCGCCCATCCCACTACGATATCTTAAACATTTCACCAAAAGCATCCGATGAAGATGTTAAGCGCGCATACCATATTTTAGCAAAAAAATTCCACCCCGACCGGAACCCTCAAAACAGACGCATATCAGAATTACGTTTCCGCCTGATCAATGAAGCATACGCAGAGCTAAAAACACGAGAAAAACGGATCGCCTATAATCGCAAACGTCGGTTAAAAGCGCAAAATGACAACACAAACCAAAATAATGGGCTTTTCGCACAAATTAGCGAAATCTTCCGGCCAAACAAAAGCCAAACCCACAAAAACTCCAGCGAGAGACTATGAGTAAAGATTTTTATAAAACATTAGGCGTTGAAAAAAGCGCCAGCGCGGACGAACTTAAAAAGTCCTATCGTAAATTAGCAATGAAATACCACCCGGATCAAAACAAGGATAATCCGGAAGCTGAAGCAAAGTTTAAAGAAATCAGCGAAGCTTACGACATCCTGAAGGATGAACAAAAAAGAGCCGCATATGACCGCTACGGAACCGCAGCTTTTGACGGATCCATGGGCGGAGGCGGCTTCGGTGGAGGCGGACAAGGCGGCGGCGCAGGTGCATTTTCGGACATTTTTGACGATATGTTCGGTGATTTCATGGGCGGTCGCGGTGGAGGCGGTGGCCGGGGCGGACCTCAACGCGGGTCCGACATGCAATACACTTTGGAAATCGGCATGGAAGATGCCTTCAAAGGCAAAGAAGCACAAATCAAAATACCCGTTAACGACACATGCGAAGGATGTAAAGGCACCGGAGCAGAACCCGGCACAAACGCATCCTCCTGCTCAACATGTGATGGCGCCGGCCGTGTCCGCCAACAACAAGGGTTCTTCACAATAGAGCGCACCTGCCCAACATGTCAGGGTGCCGGCAATATTATCACAGACCCTTGTAAAAAATGCCACGGCCAAGGACGCATCCAGAAAAACAAAACCCTTAAAATCAAAGTACCAGCCGGCGTAGACACAGGACGCCGCATCCGCTTATCCGGTGAAGGAGAAGCCGGTCTGCAAGGCGGACCACGCGGTGATTTATATGTTTTATTGGCCGTTAAACCGCACAGGCTCTTCAAACGCGATGGCGCCAACCTCTTTTGCCGCGTCCCCATCACCGTCACAAAAGCCGCGCTTGGCGGAGATGTCGAGGTCCCGACAATTGAAGGCAAAGCGACAAAAGTAAAAGTGCCAGCCGGAACCCAGACAGGGCAGCAATTCCGCCTCAAAGGCAAGGGCATGAGCGTTCTTGGCTCAGATTCACGCGGCGACCTTTACATCGAAACATTCGTTGAAACGCCTGTGAACCTCAATAAAAAACAACAAGACATCCTGAAGCAACTCGATAAAGACTTCTCAAACGACAAAACCGGAAAGCACTCACCGGAAGCCAGCGGTTTTTTCACCAAAGTCCGCGAGTTCTGGGACGATTTAAAAGACTAATGAGAATATCGGGCATATGGCGCAAGATACACAAATTACTCCGTTAAATTTTAATGACAACATCATCGGCAAAAGCCTGAATGATAAAAAAACCGGAATTGATCTGGCCTTCGGACAGTTAAGTGGAATGCCCCCCAACATCACTCAAATAGCAGAACGTCATGGCAATATCGGCATATCCTTAATGGATAAAGGCATAGGACAACGCGAACTGGACCTTGCCTGCCAAAGCTTAATCGAAGCCTCTTTAAATGAGGATTTTGAAATTTTTGTGACAAAAAGCGACCTTCCTTTTGATGCGCGCTGGTATCTCATCGGTGATATTGAAAAAATGATCGAAGCCGCCCGCCAAGACAGAATTTCTTTGCCTTTCAGCAGTTTCCTGTATGATGATATCCAGAATAATTTTGCTAAACATAAGAGATAAAAATGAAAATTGGCGTACCTGGATGCACCGGACGTGTTGGTGCCTTGATCGTAAAAGAACTCCTCTCAGGAAACTGGGAAGGAATGGAGCTTGCAGGCGGGACAACACGCTCACCTGACAAAGTCAACGCTGACTACCTCGTAACAAACAACCCGGAAAAGCTCTTCGAAAACGCCGACCTCGTCATCGACTTCACAACAGTGGAAGCCAGTCGCACACATATCGACCTGGCCATAAAACTCAAAACCCCATTAATTTTGGCCACAACAGGATTTAACGCGAACGATGAAAACAACATCAAAAAAGCATCTGCTGAAATTCCTTTACTCTACGCCGCAAACACAAGCATCGCCGTAACAATGCTCGACGCTCTTGTCGAAAAAGCCGCCGCAGGCATGGGACCGGGCTTTGATATCGAAATTATTGAAGCACACCATAAACACAAAGTCGACGCCCCGTCCGGTACCGCCATCATGTTAGGGAAAACAGCCGCCAAAGCTCGCCAGCATAACTTTGACGATGTCGCCGTACTCTCACGCGAAGGACACACAGGCCCGCGCTCCGATAATGAAATTGGCTTCTCCACCATCCGCGGCGGTGACGCCGTCGGCGAACATACGGTCTATTTCATCGGAAACGGCGAACGTCTGGAATTAAAACAACAAGCCACGAATCGCGCTCTCTACGCCAGGGGTGCCCTCCAAGCTGCAAAATGGCTTAAAAACCAACAACCGGGCCTGTTTTCTATGCGCGATGTGCTTGGGCTATAACCCCTTGAAAACACCTAAATTCCCATTTTTTATTTTTGCCCCTCCATCGCAAGAATAAGCTTCTTACGCGGACTCCCCCAAGCATAATTATCAATAATACCCGTAGAACGAATAACCCGGTGACAGGGAATAAGCAAAGACACAGGATTTACACCAACAGCGCCGCCCACAGCGCGCGAAGCCTTACGAGTACAAACCTGCTCCGCAATATCCATATAAGTCACTGTTTTCCCCACCGGAATTTTAAGCAAAGCCTGCCAAACCTGTATTTGAAAATTGGTACCATAAAGATCAAGCTTCAACCGGCCATCCTTTACATCCACACCACTCCAAATACGTATGATTTTATCCGCCGCACCTTGTATCGCCGCATCATCACGCAAAAATACAGCTCGCGGCCAGTGTTTCTGCATCTTTTCAACCGAAAAGCACAAATCCCCGTCAACAACAAACCCCAGATAACAAACCCCGATCGGCGTTTGGGCCACCATAACCTGCCCCAACGGTGAGACAAAAAAGCCATAGGTAATCTGAAGCCCCCGCCCCCGGTTCTGAACACTGCCTGGACTCATCCCTTCACAAGACACAAACAAATCATGCAAACGCCCTGTCCCGCTTAACCCGCTCTCAACAGCCGCATCAAGAGTAGAGTATCCCTGCCCCAGCAGATCTTTCGCATGGCGCATATGCATATACTGGCATAATCTTTTTGGACTGATACCGACATACTCTTTAAACAATTTTTGAAAATACGTAACTTCATACCCTGCCCGCTCAGACAAAAAATCCAAACCGGGACGATCCTGATAATGATCAACCAGATAATCAATAGTTTCGGCGATAACTTGCTCTTGCAACATAGCCTCTTGATAGCCTAGCCTACGCCTTAAACCAATCCGTTTTTTGGGATCTTTAAATGAAAAAAGCCAACATACACGAATTTTTCCGCCGCTTACACGAAATAGAGCCAGAACCAAAAAGCGATCTGGAATGGAGCAATCCCTACACCCTGCTCGTCGCCGTCACCCTCTCCGCCCAAGCCACGGATATCGGTGTAAACAAAGCCACCAAGAACCTGTTCCCAATCGCGGACACGCCGCAAAAAATGCTGGATTTGGGGGTGGACGGTTTAAAAGAACACATAAAAACAATCGGCCTCTATAACAACAAAGCCAAAAACGTCATCGCCATGGCTGAAATTTTGGTCAATGAATATAACGGAGAAATCCCACAAACGCGGGAAGATCTTATAAAACTCCCCGGCGTAGGCAGGAAAACCGCGAATGTTGTTCTAAACATCGTATTCAAACAACCAACAATGGCCGTCGACACTCACATCTTTCGCGTTGCAAACAGAACGGGCATGGCGCCGGGAAAGAATGTCGATCAAGTCGAACAAGTATTGCTAAAAGTTGTCCCTGACGAATTCGCTCTCCATGCTCACCATTGGCTGATCCTTCACGGACGATACACATGCAAAGCCCGCAATCCCGAATGTGCGAGCTGTAAACTTTACGATTTATGTGATTTCAAAGAAAAAACGGCCTAGCGGGACTTATAAAAAGCCTCAACCCGCACCAGATTTGTACCGGCTTGCGAGCGAACCAAATCACCTAAACACCGGTCTTGCACTTGCTCATTACCAACATTCTTACCACGAGCCCGCACTTCGTAATGCGCAACCGGTTGAGCAGACACACGCGCCGAAGATGCCGCAAAATAAACATCCAGAACACAAACTTCATTACGATACTGCCAAATCACCGTCGGCAGGTCTTTACGCACCAGCTCAGGCTGGCTGAGTATGGCCCGGACCTCTTGCCCGCTCATCGCCATCAAAGCATCAGAAGATTGAAGAGCCGCACGGCGAAGGGCGCGTTTATCAGAACCGGAATACCGGCCATCTTTAGCAATAACATGGGAAACAGAACCCGCCGCAGCCTGCGCCTGCCCTTGAGAGCCCTTTAACTCATGCAGGGCGAGAAAAAACGACGCAATTGCAACGCACACAACAATAAAACTCAGTATATTAGCTCTCATACTTACGCATCTTCTTTCGTGCCCCTGAACAAAACGGGATCTAAGGAACAAAATGGACCCAAGCTCACCTCAAAAACACCTACATTAAACAAGAACCAGGCTTATAAAGCCTGGCTCGAATATATTCAACAAATATCTTTTATCAGAGTAAAAACTTACTCAGCAGCAGCTGCCGCCTTGCTAAACAAGCCTTCATCGCTGTTCGCTGGCTCAGGTTGCTTTTCCACCTTTGGAGCCGCTACCGGCTTTGCCGCCTTTGTTGCGGCTGATGGCTTTTTTGCTGGAGCAGCCTGTACCGCAGACAACGGTGTCAACTTCCCGTCAAGAACAGCGCCCGCCTCAATTTCAATTTCCTTATAAGAAATAGAACCAGTCACAGTACCTGTCGACGTGATCGTCAAACGACCATTCACTGTAATATCACCTTCAAAACGACCGGAAATATTAGCTTCGCTAATTTCAACAGTTCCATAGAACACACCGCTTTCTGTAATTTCAAGCAGGTTAGCACCCTTCAAAGCCGCTTCCACAGTACCTTCAACCTGAAGATAGTCACAAGACTCAATCTCACCAGACATTGTAATACCAGGCCCAATTGTCAAACGACGATCAGAAGAAGACGCCTCTGAAGATGAACCTCCAGCACCTCCGGGATATGCACCAGGATATCCACCGGCAGCACGAACAGGAGATTGGCCTGGACGTTGATATGGGCTCATTCCTGTTGGAACAGATTCTTCTTGCCCTGGAGTTGTATTATCTTGTTCAGTCATAGTTTCCGTATCCTTTTCCTGTGATATTTCCTGTTGAGATGTTAAAGATTTTTCCGTGGGGTTTGTTTCTATTTCAGCTGTATTTTGCACGTCTTCACTGTTCACTCCAGACACTTCAACAGAATCGTGAGCTTCAGCACCTTGAGGCTTCTCATTTTGGCCAGATACCGAAGAATTCTGCCGATCCTGATCTTCAGATTTAACGCGATGAAACATAATCCACAAACCTTTCAACTAATTTAGTATGCCTTTTTGCTTAAATTTAAAGCGATCAAAGGCGATGAGTTAACGATCATTTGAGTATGGCGAAACGTAACATGACATCCTGAACCCCGCAAGACCCGATTTTAAGTTTTCCTCACAATATATTGAATTAAAAGATTTCTTTTTGTGACTTAAAGTAACTTCTTAAACTCAATTTAAACTTAATGAAAATAATCATAAATAGCTTGAGCAATAGATCGAGAAACCCCCTCAACCCGCTGTAAATCATCAACACCTGCTTGAGCCACCGCTTTGGCAGAACCAAAATACAGCAATAAAGCCTTCTTACGTTTTGCACCAATACCTGCGATATCATCCAAAGGAGATGATATCATTTTTTTCTGCCTCTTGGCCCTGTGTGATCCAATAGCAAAACGATGCGCCTCATCACGCAAACGCTGCAAATAATGTAAAACCGGGTCATTAACAGGCAATTGAAACGCCGCACGCCCAACCATATGAAACTGCTCCCGCCCCGCATGTCGATCCGGCCCCTTGGAAATAGCAACCAATGTCAAACGACCAAGCACCCCGCACTCTTCCAAAACGTCCCTACAGGCACTCAACTGCCCTTTTCCACCATCTATCAGCAACAAATCAGGCCACCCCTCGCCCTCCATCTCGGGACGATCCTTCAAGGCCCGCTTAAAACGCCTCTCCAAAACCTCTCTCATCATTCCGTAATCATCGGCCTCATCCGCCACCTTAATGTTAAACTTGCGATAGCCCCCCTTATTAAAACCATCACGCCCCGCAACGATCATTCCGCCAACCATATGAGCGCCCGAAATATGTGAGTTGTCATAGACCTCAATACGTTGAGGAACCTCCTCCATACCAAAAAGCTTTGCCACCCCCGTAAGAAGCTTCGCCTCCCCCGCCTTCTCAATCAAATTTTGAGCCAAAACCGCATCGGCGTTTTTCCGTGCAAACGACATAACACGCTTTCGCTCCCCACGCTCAGGACGCAATATTTTCACCTTAAACTGAGTCTTTGAACCAAACGCCTCCTCAAGCAACGCACGTTCTTGCGGCATCACATTAACAAGAATTTCTTTAGGCACAGGCTTGTTCTCGTAAAATTGCGCCATAAACGACGCCATAATGACATCAACAGCCTCCTCCTTATCATGACGAGGAAAATAAGAACGGTTGCCGTAATTACGCCCGCCCCGGAAAAAAAACACCTGAACACATGTCCGCCCCTCTCTTTGCTCCAACGCCATCACATCGGCACTCTCAAGCCCTTCGACATTAATATCCTGACGCGTCTGAATAGCCGCCAACGCCTGAATTCTGTCTCGACAAATCGCTGCCCGCTCATAATCCATCTCTTCACTGGCGGTCTGCATCTCATCCGACATACGCTTTTGCACTTCATCACTTTGCCCGTCAAGAAACCCCTGCGCATCAGCAATCTGCCGGGCATAATCGGATTGGCTAACCTTACCTACGCACGGCGCTGTACAACGCTTAATGTGATACTGCAAACAAGGGCGCGCCCTCTGTGTGAAATAACTATCCGTACAATTACGAAGCATAAAAACCCTCTGCAAAATCGCAATAGTCCTGTTCACATCGCCCGCACTTGCAAACGGCCCGTAATATTGCCCCTGACGCTTTTTAGCCCCCCGATGCTTTACCACCTGGGGAAAATCATGATCCGCCGTCATCAAAATATAGGGGAAACTTTTATCATCACGTAAAAGAACATTGTAACGCGGCTTAAGCTTTTTAATCAGATTGGATTCCAATAACAAAGCTTCCGCTTCCGTATGCGTGTGAACAAATTCCATCATTTGCGTCAATGCAATCATACGCTGCAATCGAAACGGTAAAACATCGGGACGGGTATAAGAAACAACACGTTTTTTAAGCGATTTAGCCTTACCAACATACAAAACATCACCCTTGGCCGATAACATCCGGTACACGCCTGGCGTGTCGGGCAAGTTCCTCACATACCCCTTAATAATACCCGCACCAGAGATGACGGAAGAAATTTTATCCACTTGATCCATACCCACAACTTAAGACTTCACAGAGATCAGCGCAATGCTTTGAAAACACCTCACCTTTTGCATATACACTTAAGGATACAATACATTTTCCTTGACAAAAACCAAAATATAACAACTATTGATTGTATATTGCTGATCGGCACACGTACAGAATAATACCAGCAAAAACAATGCCATAATATTTTTATGGCTCAAAAAAGACTATATACCGTGCGCCAAAAAAGAAAATTTATATGAAAAGGAGGATTTCATGAAATTTTATCAACTTCGATCTATCGACAATCGTAACATCTTATACGAAGGGACATTTGCAAACTTCGCAGCCTGTCTCGAACAAGCCGTTCAGGATCGAGTTGCGCTCGACTGTGTAAATCTGCGTAACAAAAACCTGATGAACGCCAATTTAGATGATGCCATTATGCCCAACGCAGACTTTCAAAACTGCAACCTAAGTGGCGCAAACATGTCAGAAGCCTATTTCAAAGGAGCCAGCTTTTGCGGAACCACGCTCTACAATACATGCTTTTTTGATTCAAACTTAACAGCGTGTAATTTTGACTCCGCTTCGTTCGGCGCAACGGATGTTCATGGCAGCATCCTGAACAACTCTCAATTTTCAACACTGTCCTGCTTTAATCTTGACTTTACCAACACAAGAAACATGGATGGATGCATCTTCATCAATCCGGACGGACGCATTTGCCAAATGTCAAAACCCCCCGTCGTTATTCGGGGCATGGGAAAGCAGATAATCGTCCTACTCGACAACCATGCCAAAATCGGACACAACGTTATCGACCAAAAACGCTTAAAACCTTTAGCTGAAAAACTAAGCATACGGGCGTTAAAAAAACATCTGGCCGCATAAGTGCCCCGGCGATTAATATTCGAAAATCCAAAAAAAACAAGAATTAGAGTGAATAATGAATTTAGCACCTTGAATAAACGACAAGTTCCACTTATCACTAATCTTGGATGGGCCTGTGGCGGAATGGTAGACGCTGCAGACTTAAATAAATTGAGTGCACACCGGGAAACCGGAGATGTAGAACTGCTCAAATTCGGGGAAACCTCCAAGTCGATTACGACTCATGGCAATCCCGAGCCAAGCCTTTTGGAAACAAAAGGAAGGTGTAGAGACTAGACGGGCAGCACCTAACGCTTTTCGAAGCTACGGTGAAGGGATAGTCCAGACCACAAACCTCATTTAGAGGGCAGTGAAAACTGTAGCGGGTAAGAAAATCTGTTGTCCTTTGGACGTGCCGGTTCAAGTCCGGCCAGGCCCACCATTTCATACCTAGAGGCACTAATATCACCTAAAAGTGAGAATGGAAGCGCTTTTGGGGCGGTTCGAAACCCTTGGTTTCGGACATAGGTTAGTTGCTCTTTAAAGCTCATTCTTAGCAACATTCTCTTTTGTTCAAATGCTCCGAAAGCCCATATTTTCAGCGGATTTGCGAGGATTGTGAGGGCGGTTCGAAATGTGGTGTCGAAGTCTTTTATAGGTTGGGCCTTTTGCGCTAGTTTTTCATGTAATACCAACTTTTGTTTCTCCATCATATCAATACGTTTCTCACAAACACTGATAACCCTAGGGTTAGCTGTTTCTATAAGCTTATCAACCAACTGCTCGATGCCACGATCAAGTGTTAGCAATTCCTTTTTTGCTGATGCAGCTATCGGAAACGACCTATGGTCCGTTGCGAGAGGGCTGGCAAAGAAGAAGGATCAATACAAAGCCCTTCTAGAAGCGGCAGACTCTGATCGGCGTGGTGATCTGGACGGACGGGGCACCCTATCGCAAAAGGCTTTGATTGATTTCTGCGCCTTTTTCCTCAACACATGCATTGATCAAGTTGAATATATGAGTGGCCTTCTTGATTTCACAACGCTCTCCGAGCGGATGCGTATCCACATCGAAGAAGAGATTGCCTTAAAGAGGCTTCCAAAAGGCAGTTATGCGCTTTTACGTGAGGCCCTGTTAATCGGTGAATTTGACCGCGGCAAGGCACAAGAGCTTACCGGATACAAAGAACGTGCAGCGCGAGATGTATTAAACGCACTTACTAAAAAAGGCTTATTGGTGTCGGACACACCAAAAGGACCAGTCAGACTGGGGTTTCCGATTGAAGTCGTAGAAAGGTGGTTTCCGCTGCTATACCCGACGACAGCCGCTCAAAAGTAGAGATCAAGCAAAGCGTCCTAAACCGTAATTAATGTTCCGCCTGTCTCAAGACTTTCCTCATCCGTCAAACCGGTCGTAAAGCTCATCTGCGCGATCTGAACAAAATTATCGGCCCCACCATCGACATCGACCTTCAGGAATGAATGCGTGCCGTTATCGGTGATCTGAACAAAGTCTGTGATTAGATCCGTCAATTCGTCGTAGCCTTGCAGTAAATCAGAAATATCCAGCTTGTCTCCGTCGGCCAAACTGAAGTCCTTGATGTTATCTGAGCCGGTAAATGCATCACCGGCAGTAAAGCCAAACGTATCGGCTCCTGTGTGTCCCCAAAGCGCATCAACGCCTGCGCCGCCATCCAGATAGTCATTATCGGCATTGCCGTAGAGGTAATCTGTATCCGCGCCGCCGTACAGGAGATCGTCATCATCTCCGCCGCGTATTGTATCGCTACCATCGCCGCCGTGCATGATGTCTGTCGCGCCGCGTCCCTGAAGGTTATCGTTACCGCCTAATCCCCAGAGTTCATTCTCAAGAAGATTGTTGCCCACCAAAACATCATTAAACTCTGAGCCAACGATATTTTCAATGGAGACAAGCGTATCTGTACCGCCCAGACCGTCAGAAGCCGTTCCATTATGGATGTTCACGGTTACACCGGATGTTGAAGCTGTTGTGCTCCCCAAAAATCGGACCATTTTAAGTGAGAAGAATTCTTTAATTTGTTAAACAACGAAGAAAGGAATTTTTGATATGAAACGGAATAAATTCACAGATAGCCAAATCGCGTTTATTTTA
>Ga0316204_10007081_pt1 | contig 16714 bp, 14 predicted proteins | sample 6monrhotite_MG_2_FD_205661 | JGI IMG/M metagenome (GOLD analysis project Ga0316204, IMG submission 205661) | Microbial mat bacterial communities from mineral coupon in-situ incubated in ocean water Damariscotta River, Maine, United States -... | ecosystem: Environmental > Aquatic > Marine >... | reverse complement strand
ACCGGAGAGCATTTTCCCGGCGACCGCTTATTTGCAGTGGAAGATGGTCCTTCGGGATTTGATCCGGATGTTCCGGAGCATATCTCAAAGATGGCATTCACCGTTCTGGCGAAACTACCCGATGTCGCCGCTATCCGTACAAAATGGAATGACGATGACGGCACGTTGACCGCGCGCCATCCGGGCTTTGGCGAAATCACCATAGACTTGGACGATACGGGTGGACTAAGCGTGTTCGCCACTTGGCTCTCGAGCGTTTTGGCTGGGCAAACGCGCGGGTCACTAAAAGTGCTGACCGCGCCGGATTCGTTTCGCTTTATGGATAGCCGAACCGGTTATGTCTCCATCATCAACCTCGCCAGCGTGCGAGATTTTGAGACGAAAATCGGACGGCCGGTCGACTCCGCGCGCTTTCGCGGAAACATCATGGTCGATGGCTGGCCTGCATGGTCTGAATTGGAAATGGCGGGCCAGGACATCACCATCGGTGGCGCGCGCTTGAGAGGCATCAAGCCGATTGAACGTTGTAGAGCACCCGATGTGAACCCGGACACCGCCGAGCGCGATATCGAAGTCGTCTCCCTGTTGCGCGAGCATTACGGGCATTTCAATTGCGGGCTTTATGTCGAGGTAATTGAAGGCGCAGAAGTCATGACCGGCGATGTCGCTCAATCTGTCGGATGATTACGTCCGATCAAAAGGCCGATTGGTTTTCTCAGCTGAAATCTGCGGGAATTGACGAGGCTTCATTTGATTTACGTCACATTCTCCTGGCCGCAACTGATGAGGGTGTGGCCGGACGAATGGTGGCGCGCCGCGCCAATCGCGAGCCGCTCTCCCATATTCTCGGCGACAAACCGTTCTGGACCCTCGACCTGAAGGTCACGCCAGATGTACTGACCCCGCGCAGTGACACCGAAACGCTGATCGAGACTGTCCTGAAACAGGTCGGCGATAGGAATGCGTCTCTGAAAATTGCCGATTTCGGCACAGGCTCCGGCGCGATCCTGTTGGCGCTGTTATCCGAATTACCGACTGCAACAGGCACCGGCGTGGATATCAGCGAATCGGCCTTGGCCATTGCCAAAGAAAACGCGGATCGCAATGATCTATCGGAACGCGTCACTTTTCACACAGGCAACTGGGCCGATGGCATTGCGGATGACAGTCTGGATCTGGCCGTTTCCAATCCGCCCTATATCGCCAGCGAAGTCATTGAAACGCTGGAACCCGAAGTGCGTGATCACGAACCGCGCATCGCATTGGACGGTGGTGATGATGGTCTGAACGTCTATCGTCTTTTAATGCCGGAACTTTTTCGCATTTTGAAGCCCGGCGGGTTAACGGCCGTTGAGATCGGTTATGATCAGGCCGAGCCCGTTTCCACCCTGTCAAAACGGGCCGGGTTTTCCGGCATTCAGCTGGCCAAAGACCTTTGCGGGCAGCCACGCATCATCTCGGGACGCAAACCGTAAACCCCAACCGACAATGGCGCTTGGAAAATGGTTCGAGCCGGGCTAGCTTGCCCATCAAGTAGAGGGAATGCGCATCGGGCAGGGCTGTCGGGCGCACATATTTCACCTCCAACTTATCGTCCGTTTTCGTTATCAGTTTTGATCTTCAACGGATGATGCGCGCCGCGAGTACACGGGGGAAAGCGGCATGACTTGCAGCCTGACAATACGAGGTTTTGACGACGATGAAGCGTCAGCAGCGCGGACGAAGCCGGGGTAAACCCAGCAGCAATCAGGGTAATCGCTCATTTGAAAGCAATGGACCGGACGTCAAAATCCGGGGCAATGCGGCGGTCATCCATGAAAAATATATGCAGCTCGCACGGGACGCATCTTCGTCCGGCGATCGCGTGATGGCGGAGAATTACTACCAGTATGCGGATCACTATTTCCGCGTGGTTGCTGAGCAGCAAGCTGTTCTCATTGAACAACAGCAGCGCCGGAATCGCCAACAGCAAAACAACCCGCATAATCAAAGTGATGGCGGGAATGATCGGCGTCCGAATTACCGCAATCGCAATGATGCAGGTAATAACCCTACGAATAGCCCAAACGCGAATGGCAGCGATCAGCCGCAACCTCAGCCGCAATCTCCGCCGCAACCTCGGGCAGAGGATGAAAGCGATAATAATCAACCAGAAGCCGAAGCCCCACGCCGCGGTCGCCGTCCTCGCCGTCAGCCGGTTGAAGACAAGCACGATCCGCTGGAGGTCGTTGATCCGGAAGCTGGTCAGAAGACTGAAATTGCTAAATCTGGCGACGATGAAGAACAGCCGAAGCCGCGTCGCGGCCGTCGTCCGCGCAAGACCGTTGAGGTCGAGGATTCTGGCGATAAGTCGGGTGACGGATCTGAGACCGAAGCCGCTTGAGGGCGTCCAAAATTTCGAGCATGACAAGCCCCGGCCATCGCGCCGGGGTTTTTGTTGTCGCACCACCCTTGTGTGATGAATGGGCAACACCTATCTCGAAGTCAGGAAAAGGTTCGTGCTTTACCCAAGACGGACCGAAAATTGCAATCTCGCCTGAATGGGGGATGGAATAGATATGAACTTTGAGAGCTACACGGACCGCGCGCGATCCATTATCCAGAACGCCCAGCAATCTGCGCTGGCTGCGCGGCATCAACAATTCACGCCCGAGCATGTGCTCAAGGCTCTGCTCGACGATGAGGGCGGACTTGCTGCCAACCTTATCAAGGCCGCTGCCGGCAATCCTGCAGAGGTGAACGACCAGACTGATCTGGCGCTCAAACGTCTGCCAAAAGTTGAGGGCACCGGTGCCGGGCAGATATATATGGCGCCGCAGACCGCTGACGTATTCAAGACAGCAGACGAAGCTGCGAAAAAAGCGGGCGATCAATATGTATCGGCCGAGCGGCTTTTACAGGCGCTATCGATCGTTAATGGCGCACACTCCGTCGACATTCTGAACAATGCCGGCATCACGCCTCAATCCCTGAATGCCGCCATAAACGATATGCGCGCAGGTCGTACCGCCGACAGCCAATCGGCTGAAGACAAATATGAGGCTCTTGCAAAATACGCGCGCGACCTCACCGAAGTGGCCCGCGAGGGCAAGCTTGACCCGGTAATTGGTCGTGACGAAGAAATTCGCCGTGCCATTCAGGTTCTCTCCCGGCGCACCAAGAATAATCCTGTCCTTATCGGTGAGCCCGGCGTCGGCAAGACGGCGATTGCGGAAGGTCTGGCGCTTCGCATCGTCAATGGCGATGTGCCCGAAAGCATCAAGGAAAAGAAGCTCATGGCGCTGGATATGGGCGCGCTGATTGCGGGTGCGAAATATCGCGGTGAGTTCGAGGAGCGATTGAAATCGGTGCTGGGTGAGGTCGAGGCCGCTGGCGGCAATATCATCCTCTTCATCGATGAAATGCATACGCTTGTCGGCGCCGGTAAGGCCGATGGCGCGATGGATGCGTCCAACTTGCTCAAACCCGCCCTTGCGCGCGGTGAATTGCATTGTATTGGCGCAACGACGCTGGATGAGTATCGCAAGCATGTCGAAAAGGACGCCGCGTTGGCGCGGCGCTTCCAGCCCGTTTTTGTGGGCGAGCCCAGCGTCGAGGATACAATTTCCATCCTTCGGGGCTTGAAAGAAAAATATGAGGTTCACCACGGTGTGCGGATTTCAGATGGCGCCATCGTTGCCGCTGCCACCTTGTCGAATCGCTACATCACCGACCGCTTTTTGCCGGACAAGGCCATTGATCTGATGGATGAGGCGTCTGCCCGATTGCGGATGCAGATCGACTCCAAGCCTGAGGAGCTCGACGAGATTGATCGCCGCATCATGCAGCTGAAGATCGAAGCCGAGGCTTTGAAAAAAGAAAAGGACGATGCCTCGCAAGCGCGCCTTGAAAAACTCGGCAAAGACGTGGCGGAGCTGCAATCCAAGTCCGACGAAATTACAGCGGCCTGGCGCGCAGAAAAAGACAAGCTTGCGTCATCGACCGATGTGAAGGAGCGACTAGATCACGCGCGCGCTGAACTCGCCGATGCGGAACGCCGGGGCGATCTCGGCAAGGCATCCGAGCTGAAATACGGCATCATCCCCGAGCTTCAGGCCAAGGTGACCACGTCGGATAGCGCCGAAGATGGCGCGTTGGTGAAAGAGGTTGTCGACGAGGAACAAATCGCAGGCATTGTCTCGCGCTGGACAGGCGTCCCGGTCGACAAGATGCTGGAAGGCGAACGCGAAAAGCTCCTGAAAATGGAAGACGCCTTGCGTGGCCGCGTCGTTGGGCAGGACGAAGCATTGGCGGCGGTCTCTGATGCGGTACGCCGCGCGCGTGCCGGTCTTCAGGATCCGAGCCGCCCAATCGGTTCTTTCCTTTTCCTTGGACCGACAGGCGTCGGCAAAACCGAGCTGACCAAGACGTTGGCGAATTTCATGTTCGACGACGAACACGCCGTCACCCGTATGGACATGTCCGAATATATGGAAAAGCACTCGGTCGCCCGACTGATTGGCGCGCCTCCGGGCTATGTTGGCTATGATGAAGGTGGGGCGCTAACCGAGGCCGTCCGCCGACGTCCTTATCAGGTCATCCTTTTCGACGAGGTCGAAAAGGCCCACCCGGATGTCTTTAACACCCTGTTGCAAGTGCTGGATGATGGCCGCCTGACGGATGGTCAAGGCCGCACAGTCGATTTCCGCAATACGCTCATCATCATGACGTCCAATCTGGGCGCGGAATTCCTGATGCAAGCTGAAGACGTCGACGATGCTCGCGAGGCCGTTATGGGAGCGGTTCGCGCCCATTTCCGACCCGAATTCCTCAATCGTGTGGATGAGATCATTCTTTTCCGTCGATTGGCCGAAGAGCATATGGGCGCCATTGTCGACATCCAGATGAAACGGTTGGCCAAATTGCTGGCAGATCGCCGGATGACGATTGAGCTCGACGGTGCGGCTCGTGGTTGGCTGGCGCATAAGGGCTTTGATCCTGCCTATGGCGCACGCCCGCTAAAACGCGTCATCCAGAAAGAGCTACAGGACCCACTCGCACGGCTATTGCTTGAAGGCGACCTCAAGGATGGTGACGACATCAAGGTGTCATCCGAAGGCGGCCATCTGGTCATCAACGGACAGGTCATCCACCGCGAATCCGCGGCACCGCCGGATACGCTGGTGAATTAGGCCAGTACGAATAAACCCCTCTCCATTCGCGGAGAGGGGTTTTCTTTAAGCAGCGTCCGACAGGTTCAACTGCAAATGCGGTTCGCCGTCGGATGTTTTGGTTACCGTCATGCCCTCAGGCTTGATTGTGGCCTGGATACGTTTTCGATAAGCGGAGAAACTGTCGAACTTCACGACATCGACGGCCTCATCGAAATCCAGCGAGATGCGCAGGAATTCATCGTCTGCCAGCGTTTGCAAACTGACGACACGGGCCTTGAAGGGCTGGCCCAGATAAAGGCCGGTGACCTCACTGCCGACGGTTAGCTGTATCGGTTGACGATTGCCCACCGCCGCGTACAGCGTGTTCCAGTCGCGATGACCAAATTGCCGGGCCACCAGCTCAAGAGCTTCGCCATGCTTGATAAAGTCGCCGTCTTCGGCGAGCGCGCTGCGCAAGCGTTTCGCCTGAGCTTTCAGCGCCTCGAGTGAGGGTAGGGATTGGGTGGGAGTCATCTTTTCGATCCTTGTCAGGATCCCGCATGCATTGAAGGGGCTCGCATTGCCTTCATTCCGGGATCGTTCAAGAAACCGAAATTCATTGTCCAGAGGCTTTCACCAAAGATCTTGCGATCCCGCGAACGGCCGGCAGCCTTGGCCGGGCGTGGTGATTAGCCGCCGCCCGGTGCGCGGTCAAGCTACTCTGTTTCCTCCGAAATTGGGGCACGCACTCTGCGCCGTCGCAGGCTGACGGGGTCGGCGGTTCCGCTGACTGCAAACCGCTGTCGTTCCCAGTCGATTTCTAGGTACAGGCCGCGCAACCCGCCTGAGCCGATGTTCGCAAAAGGCAACGGAAAGCTCGAAATACGCGTTAGCGGTAATTCTGCATCGCCGAATGATGCGCTGCCCGCAATGGGAGCTCCCATAATTTGCATGGTTCGATCTACTGTTCTGGCTTCTCCGATAACGACCAGCGGTCCCGTCAACGGTAACTCTTCCACTCGGCCTTCCGGGAAGTTCAATATCGACGGACTGCCTGTATCGATGTGCACAGGAACCGTTACATCGCCAATGGTCAGCGGAATTTCAATAATCGGTGCCGTTGGCGAAAAATCGATCCAGTTAGCGTCGTCATTTTGGCGAAATGATCCACCGATCTCGATACGGTTTTCAACGAAGTCAAAAGCCACTCGGCGGTGTTCTGTGAATACGTTCGGACCGAACACGCCGACACTTTGCATCTGCCGGGGATCGCCAAAATCCATGATGGTCGCGTCAATAGTTTCAACACCGACACCGCCAACCCTTAAGCTATCCAGTTGCGTCATATCTACGGCTATCGGATCACCCCCGGCTGGGCTGCCGACGAGGCTCGACCCCGTGACATCCAGTCCCAATTCTTCAAAAAGCGATGATCCAATTACAACGCCGCCTGCGCCGGTATCAAAAATGAATGGGAAGGGTCCTTCGCCATTAATGGTGATCTCGATAACCGGGCGGCCGCTGGACAGGTCGAACGGGATTACTTCCACGTTTTCCTGGCTGCAGCTGGCGGTAAACGACAGCGCCATCGCCGCCGCGAGGCCTGTGATAAAGGTGGATTTCATTACGAGTCTCCATTATTACTAATCGTAATATGAACTATTAGAAGCGGGATTGGAATGCACGTGAAAAATGAGTCATCTCCTTATCCGCTGACAGAACTTGAAGGCGGCGCACTTGGTGTCATCCAGCGTGTGGGAGCCGCGACCGCCTATCAGGTCAAGGAGTGGTTTTCCTGTTCGCCGTCGGGATATTGGTCGGGCAGCGCAGGCGCTGTTTATCCCTTGATGCAACGCTTGGAGGACCGGAGCCTGTTGGCCTCACGCAATGCCTCGGAAACAAAGCGTCCCAAGCGCGAATTCAGGCTGACACCGTCGGGAGAATTGGCATTTTCGACTTGGATGCGTGATGTAAATCAAGCATCGGATGCCGGCTATGACCCTTTGCGAACACGTCTTGCTTTTCTTGTATCGCTGGACAAACCGGCCGCCCGAAGTCTCCTCGATGAAGTAGAACTTAAAACTCGGGCAATGGCATCACCATTGGACGATGATTATGTGCGGATCATTCATGAAAGCTGGCGAACCATGCGATTGGCATGGATTGCAGAACTGAAGCAGCACTTGGGCTGATTATTGAGCGCCGGGTGTGCCTTCAGCGGGCACGATACGCGATGCAGCCGCGTCCCCGCTCTCGGCCGCGTTTCGCGCGCTTTCGCGTACCGCGATAATCCGATCACGTTCCGCGACGAATAGCGGAACTTCGTTGTCATCAAGTGTCCGACCCGTTGGCAAATCCAGGGCCATCGGATTTACGGACTGGCCGTTGTGATGGACTTCATAGTGCAGGTGCGGCCCGGTGGAGCGGCCGGTTGTGCCGACATAACCAATGATCTGACCTTGTTGAACACGCGCACCGGCTGTCACACCGCGTGCAAAACCCTGCATGTGAGCATAGGCGGTCTGGAAACCATTCGAATGACGAATGCGGACATAATTGCCAAAGGTGCCGAAGCGATCCGCGCGTTCCACAACGCCATATCCTGCCGCAAAAATCGGCGTGCCACGCGGTGCCGCAAAATCAGTTCCGCGATGCAATCGGTTATAGCCCAGCACCGGATGACGGCGCATCCCGTATTGGGATGACAGGCGCGCGCCGTTGATAGGTGTCATCATCAATAGCCGCTGGGCGCTTTCGCCCTCGCCGTTGAAATAGGCGATCTGACCATCTTCGGATTCGTAGCGGTAATATTCCAGAGGATTACCGCGTCCCGCATACATGACATAGAGAATATCGCCGGTCCGCATGACATTGCCATCGGAATCCAGGAAGCGCTCAAAAACGACATCAAAGCGGTCGCCTTCACGGATCGAACGTTGGAAGTCGACCGCGTAAGCCAGAATACCCGCAAGCTCGACCACAATGCGGTCCGTCGATCCCGCTGCCAAAGCATCAACATAAAGACTGGTGGTGATGGAGCCGGACGAACGGACCAATTCACGTTCAAACTCGGCGGTCATTTCACGCGCCCGGTAAGATCCGTCAGCAAGGCGTGAAACCGTTATCGAGCGCTCAATATCTGGGCGGAAAGAAAAACCGGCCAATCGAGGGCCGTCTTCGTCGACCGCAGCATCGCGCAGAACTTCCAGATAGACTGTGATGTTTTGTCCAGCGCGAAGTCGGCGAACATCAAAAACCGGATCGAGTGAGTTGACCGCACGCGCCACATCTCCGCGTGAGGCACCCGAATCGTTGAGGGCCCCCGCCAGAGTTCCACCGCTCGCCACTGTCATTACGCGGGTTTGCGTATCCAGAGGACAAGCGACGCAATCGGTGTAAAACGCCGCGTGCTCAAGATCGCGCAGGATTTCAACCGGCGTGATGGAATATTCTGCATCACTTGCTGCCAATTCTGTGGATGGAGTTTCGGCAGAACTTTCAGCCAGTGGTGTCGCAACAACGTCAATCTCGGTGGCCGGATCCGCCCCGTCAAACCGACTGAAAATCAGCGCAATCAACAAGATAACGGAGAGCGCAATGCTCGCAATGATCGCAGCCGAGCGGCGGCGAACAGCATCAAGGGAACGTACATCAAAACCGGACATCACTGGCCTTTAATGGATAGCTAACTTGCTTGGTTCAACCATTAGCAAGAACCGCGCCCGCTGGCGGCTTCTACAGTTAGTTTCCAACACGGGCTAGACAATGACGTGACGTAAGGAAGTTGCCAAGAGCTTACTGACAGTGCGAAATCGTAAGGTCAGGACATCACGGCAGAATCATGTTTCAGGATAACACATGACCCATATTAAACCCGCCGAACTCGCCCCCGAACAAATGGCTGCACTTTTGTGCGCCCGTCTCTGCCACGATCTTGTCAGCCCGGTGGCTGCCATGGGAATGGCGTTTAGTGTGCTCGACGATGACGATGCCGAATCCATGCGCGAGGACGCCATAGAGCTAGTGCGCGAAAACGCGCGGCAAGCTGAAGCCAAGCTGGAATTCGCGCGTATCGCCTTTGGCGCAGCGGGTTCAGCGCCGGGCAATATGGAAACCAGCGAATTGAAGCGCCTCGCCGAGAACTATTTTTCTACGCTACGTCCAAACCTTGTCTGGAAAGTCAGTGCGCCGGCTCTGGAAAAAACCGCAGCACGTTTGCTGCTGAATCTCTGCATGACGGCTGCCACGTCTGCCGCTCGCGGCGGCAATGTTACAGTGGAAGCGAATGAAGATGGCGCTGGCGGTGTCCGGTTGCATCTCGTCGCTGAGGGTCCGAAAGCAGACCTCAAGCCGGACTTTGAAGGCGCACTGGAAGGCCAGGAGCCGGAGGAGGGTTTCAATGGCCGCTCGATCCAGCCCTATTACACAGGATTGATCGCGCGCTCGACCGGTGGCCGCGTTACGGCTCAAAAAGGTGAGGACCGGGTGGAGTTTGTTGCACTCGTTGCACCAAAAGCCGCTCTCGCCGCCTGATTTCTCAAACCCCTGTTAACCAAAACGGGTGACGATTCCACTCCAGACGCCAATCCGAGCGTCGCGGAGAGATCAGCGCCATGAAAACCTGTCTTGTTGTCGATGATAGCCGGGTCATCCGAAAGGTCGCTCGTCGCATCATTGAAGGTTTCAAACTTCAATGTGATGAGGCCGCGGACGGCGCTGAAGCGCTGGCCTATTGCCGCAAGACCATGCCGGACGCCATCCTTCTCGATCGAAACATGCCGGTCATGAATGGCATCGATTTCGTCAAAGCATTGCGTCAGGAACCCGAGGGCGATCAGCCGGTTGTGGTTTTTTGCACAACAGAAAATGATGTCCCTTCTATCACCGAGGCGCTGCGCGCAGGGGTCGACGAATACATCATGAAGCCGTTCGACACGGACATTGTGCAGTCCAAATTCCAGCAAGTCGGTTTGATCGGGGAATAGCGTCATGTTGGATACCGCCGCCATAAAAACGATTTCCGCCGAAGCACGCAGACGCGCTGGCATCGCCATTCCGCAGGCCCAGACATATCTCGTCGAAGCCAGGCTTGCGCCGGTCGCCCGTTCGGAAGGTTATGACAGCCAAGCCGATCTGGTGCGTGCGCTAGAAAGCTCCAAGGATGATCGCCTATGGCGACGTGTCGTTGAAAGCCTAGCCGATCATGAGACCTGGTTCTTCCGTGATCCGGCGCCGCTCGACTATTTCATGTCCGATATTCTGCCAGTTCTGGCGCGCGTTAAGGCCCGCAAATCACCCATCCGCATCCTTTGCGCCGGGTGTGGAACGGGGCAGGAAGCCTGGTCGCTTGCCATGTTGATGGAAGAACAAAAGGCCCGCCTTGGGTCGATGGATATCGAGATTGTCGGAACAGACATTTCACGTCGCGCCATCGAGCGCGCGCAGTCTGCTGCCTATTCACAGTTTGAAGTCCAGCGCGGCCTGTCTATCCATCGCCTGATCGAGCATTTTGAACCGCATGGCCAGCAATGGGTCTTGAAGGATTCCATAAAGCGCTGGGTTCGTTTTGAACGCGGCAATCTTCTCAACGCCTCAGAAACATTGGGTGAGTTCGATATCATTTTCTGCCGCAATGTCTTGTCAGGAATGACGCCCGACGCGCGCCGCCATTCCCTCAACATGCTGGCACATCATTCCGGTCATGCTGGGTATCTGGTGCTCGGCCAGGGCGAGACCATCGCCGGAGCCGGTGAGCTTTACCGCGCTATGTCCGGTGCTCGCAACATTTACGCCCGCACGATGGAGACCGCGCGACAGGCCGCCTGAAACGGTCTGCCTGCGGGCGAAGATGTCGAGCTAAGCTAGGTGATCCAGGAACTGATCGTGGTCAGTTCATAGATGCTATCCAACTCGCGGATCAGGAATGATCCCCCGACCCGACTCAAAGAAAAAGCCCGGAGCGGGGGCGCCGGGCTTTGCCATTCTATAAGCGAGGGAAGGGCGGTTACGCCACTTCCTTCTGCTCGACCGGATCGCGAAGCACATAGCCGCGTCCCCAGACAGTTTCGATATGGTGTTGGCCACCTGTGGCCGATGCCAACTTCTTGCGAAGTTTACAGATGAAGACATCGATGATCTTCAACTCGGGCTCGTCCATGCCGCCATAAAGATGGTTCAGGAACATTTCCTTGGTCAGGGTCGTGCCCTTGCGCAAGGAGAGGAGCTCCAGCATCTGGTATTCTTTGCCGGTGAGGTGAACGCGGTGTCCGTCCACTTCAACAGTCTTGGCATCCAGATTTACGCCAATCTCACCGGTCAGGATGATGGATTGAGCGTGGCCTTTTGAGCGGCGTATGATGGCGTGAATGCGGGCGACCATTTCATCCTTGTGGAAAGGCTTGGTCATGTAATCATCAGCGCCGCAGCCGAGACCGCGCACCTTGTTATCGATGTCGGCATTACCAGTCAGGATGAGGATCGGTGTTTCGATCTTCGCCAGACGAAGTGTCTTCAAAACGTCAAAGCCGGGCATATCCGGCAAATTCAGGTCCAGAAGGATGATATCGTAATCGTAGAGCTTGCCGAGATCGACACCCTCTTCCCCCAGATCGGTCGTATAGACGTTGAAGCCCTCTGACTTGAGCATCAGATCAATGGACTGCGCCGTCGCGCGATCATCTTCAATCAATAAAACCCGCATGGATATTCTCCGCCCCGCTAGTCCGACGAATCACTTCGCCGTTGGTTCAATGGTTAACGTGGTTCGGACGTTAGGTGCAAAGCGTTAACGAAAGTTAACTGCGATTTGACTCCAATGGTAGAATCGAGTCCGTGCGCGATTCGACTGAAAAATGACGAAACGAGTCGCAATCACCTTTCAGCGTTGAGAATTCTGAATTTCTCGCGGCGAGCGATGTCGGCAGGCGTCTGAAAACTTTGGCAATCGCGTTAATATTTCTGCAGTGAGTTGGCGCCGGTTGGCGCCGAAATTGTGAATTTTGGATGCAAATCAGTTTTTAGAAGACGGGCGCGGATCGGTGCCCAAGGTGACGTTAAGGGAAGTTCGATGTAAGATCGCTTATCCGGGGAGGATAGAATGCGAATCTTGCTGGGGATAATTGCAGGTGTACTTATCAGCATTCCAAATGCGTTGGCGCAAGTCAGCCCGATACAAATGTCAATTTTGCCAAACGGTAGGTCTGGCGGCATCAACGAGCCTGTCACCTACTTTGCGACCATCCTATCGTCTTCACAGGAGGATCTGACGTGCGCTCCTCGATTTGGAGGGTTTTTGAATGGCATTCCTGCAGGAACGTCGGCGCAATCACGCTTCTATGCTTGGGACGGCACTACCATTACGGACGCGGCCAATACGGATGTCGTCATACCCGCAGGCGGACGACAAGACTATGTCGTCTCGATCACGATAGATCGCGCATTTAGCGGCCCTTTGTCCGTGGTGTTCAGGTGCCAAAATGCGGGCGGCGATATTTTCGATCTTCCACGCCTGCCGTTCGTGAATGACTTCCACATACGAATTTCCGATGGCGGCCAGCCGGACATTCTCGTTATCGCCGACACACTCAGTCGCGATGGTGTTGCGCGGGTAGGGGCCACGGGTCCCCGTGCCGCCTTGATGACCGTTGCGGCGATCAATATTGGCGAGGCGGCACCCAATGTGGTCGTGCGGACCGAAATTACCGGCTTTTCATTGTTGGACAATACCCTTCAGACCCGGATTTGTGAGACAGACGCTGCTGGCGTTTGTCTGGGGCCTCAAACAGAGGAATTGCAGGTATCGAACTGGGCGGCGAATGAGACGCGCTTTTTTGCGGTGCGCACGCCAATTCCTGCTGAAATTAACGTGCCGTTTTTCCCGGACATTCTGCGTCAGGCCGTCATTTTCGATGACAGCCCAGTCGCGAATACGCCTCCGGGATTGTCCGCGCCAACCATGTACAAAACGCCGGGCGTTTACATTGCCGATGTCGCCCTTTTCGCCGCTTCGGTGGCGGAGGTTGAAGAAACCATCCCGGTCTTTATCGGCTACCAGTGCCGAACCCGACCGGACAATGACAGCTCGGCCGCTTTCGAGCGGGCGGGCGGCATCATTCTGATGGACCCACCACAAGCAGACGCGCCAGAACAACGCGGTTATGGCTACATTATGGATTCCCTGCTCGATCCAATCGCCTCAGTCACGCAACCATTTGAAATTTACATCACCGCGCCACCTGCTGAGAGTCAGGGCGTGTCGCGCCCCTTGAACGGTGGTGGCCGCTTTGTGGTGCTGGGCGGCAATGAAGATGATGTGCCGCAAACAGCGGATGTCGAAACGCCTGTCACCATAAACACACCGTTCGGTGGACTGATCATTCACCATAATGGCAGCGCCGGTACTGAGGGTTTTTTCTTGGCACCGGGCCGCATACGTTGTTCAGCACTACCGGCCTCATTAGGGCAACCCCTCAATTCGACTGGCACAGCTTCTGTGCAAGGTGAATTCACTGCTGACTCCGGAATTTTTGGCACAACTGAAGTCGTCGTCAATGTGAATGGTCGACTGATATCTCGTGAGGAAGATCGAGATTATTTCAGCCTTGATAATCCGCCGGCCGAGAATGTGGCCAAAGCCTTTCATCTGTTTTTTTCAGCTATTGCAGGACGTCGGACCGAAGGGAACGGTGAGGTCGATTATTTGCAAAGCGTAGACCCAGGCGAACGAACCGGATTTCTGATGCCGTTAAATTTCCGCCCCGGAGAAGCGGGCGGCTCGATGGCGGCTTGCATGGTTTTGATGACGTCTGGCTTTGTCGATCCACCGGATGGCGAGACTGATCAGAGCGATGCTGGCGTGTTTGTGCTGACCCGCGACGGCGCCGTTCTCAGCGACGAAGAGCGGGAACTTTGCCTGCCGTGAAGCACACATAAATCGCATCGCTGTTTACGTGGTCCTAACCGCAATTTGCTAGCTTGACCCTTCAAAGCGTCCAAAACGGGCGTTCGAGGATCAAGAATGCAGGCCCTGATCGACCGAATCGAATCACTTGACCCACGCGTCATGACCGGACGTGTGACGGGCATCAATGGGTTATTGGTTGAAGTCGAAGGCCCGGCCGCAGGCTTGGCGCTCGGCTCTCGTGCTAAAATCGATACTGCCCAGGGTGAAGCGACCTGCGAAGTCGTTGGCTTCAAAGGCCAGTCAGCGATCATGATGCCGTTCGAACCGGTGGACGGTGTCCGTCCCGGCGCTCCGGCAAGGCTTGATCCCGATGTGGCAAGTGTTCGTCCTTCATCAGGTTGGCTGGGCAGAGTTGTCGACAGTTTTGGTAATCCACTGGATGGCGGTGCACCGCTTCCCAAGGGCGCGAAATCTTACCCGCTGCGCGGTCGTCCGCCCTGCGCGCATGGCCGTGGTCGTCTTGGTCCGCGCATGGATCTCGGCGTGCGGGTGTTGAATGTTTTCACGCCGATGCGGCGTGGACAGCGTCTCGGCGTTTTTGCCGGATCCGGCGTTGGTAAATCCGTGATGATGTCGATGCTGGCGCGCAATGCGGATGCAGACGTCATCGTTATTGGTCTGGTCGGTGAACGAGGCCGAGAGGCGCGAGAATTTGTCGAGGATGTGCTGGGGCCGGAAGGTCGCCGTAAATCCGTTGTGATCACAGAAACATCTGATGCGCCCGCTTTAGCCCGTCGTCAGGCCGCGCAACTGACCCTCACCATCGCCGAATATTTCCGCGACCAGGGCAAGAATGTCCTTTGCCTGATGGATAGCGTCACCCGTGTCGCTTTGGCTCAGCGCGAGATTGGGCTCGCTGCGGGTGAGCCGCCGACGACACGCGGCTATACGCCGTCTGTGTTTGCTGAATTGCCGCGCCTGCTCGAGCGTGCAGGTCCCGGGCCGAACGGTAGTGGCACGATCACAGGTATTTTTACCGTGTTGGTTGATGGTGATGACCATAACGAACCCGTCGCCGATGCCGTTCGCGGGATTCTGGACGGACATATCGTGATGAGCCGGGAAATTGCCGAACGTGGTCGCTATCCGGCGATCGATGTCTTGCGCTCGATCAGCCGGGTCGCTCCGGAAGTTTACGAGAATAACGAAGCCGATCTGGTGCGCGAAGCTCGCCGCAGCCTGTCGGTCTATGCAGACATGGAAGAATTGATCCGGCTCGGTGCTTACGCCACCGGATCGAATAAAGAGACGGACCACGCCATCGCGCTCAATGGTCCGCTCGAAGCATTCCTCGGTCAGGGGAAAGATGAAGCCACATCCATTGATGAGAGCTTTGCAACTTTGGCCGGGATTTTGGGTGGTGATGGAGTTACCTCATGACAAGATCTCATGAGCCATTGATCCGGTTGGCCCGGTTCAAGGTTGAAGAATTACAAAAGCAACTTGCTGATATTGATCGTGTGCGAACTTCGCTCAACGATCAGATCGAGCGTCTGGAAGCGTCCGTGCCGGAAGAACAGGCCGCCGCAACTGACAACAAGGACGGCTATATCGCCTATGGCAGCTATGCCCAGGCGGTGATCAAGCGAAAGCAAAACATCCGCTCCTCGCTCGATGAAGTTGATCAGCAAGCTGAGGCAATCCGCGAACGTCTGGAAGCGGCCTTCCGCGAGCTCAAGAAATTTGAGCTATTGGAAGAACGCCGCGTGGCTCGTATCGAAGATGCCTTGCGCGTCGAAGAGCAGGCTGAGCTGGACGAAATCGCCCAAACCCGCCGACGTCAGGCGCATTAGTATCCCTTGGATTTGCGGGACTAGTTGTCGTCCGTCAGGATAACCGGACCCGAACGGCGTCGCGGAGGCGTTTGCTCATCGCTCTCGTTCGGTTGCGTGTCTGACTCTGCCTCAAGCACAGCTTCAAGTGCGGTTTCTGGTTCCAGCTCAGGCTGAGTTTCAATCTCAACGATTTCCGCCTCGGCTTCCACGTTGATTCCCGCCCCAGTCTCTACGTCTATTTCCGACGGTAGCGTTTCTGCATCCGGCGGCATGGGCACCCGGAACACCTCGACAATCGTTTCCGTGCCAGATCGTTGGATATCGATGTCGCTCACCTGGACAACGGGCTCGATTGCCGGGGCTTCCACCACAGGAACGGCAAACTCAGTCTCAGTAACGGGTTCGATCGGCAGTGGCTCCATCACCGGCGCGGCGATTTCGGTTACGGAAACAGGTTCAATTTGCGGCGGTTCCCTGCTGTCCTCTGTCAAATCTTCATTCGCGTCCGCAGGCAATGGCGGCGTGGCCGGGCGTTGGCTGATTTCAGGCGTAGAAGTGCTTGGTGCAGGGCACATACGCGGATCACAAGACCGCAATGTCTGGATCAGTGCTTCCGCATCGGAAATTTCTCCGGTTTCCGAGGCTTCGATCCAGGCATGCAGAAAGCGCGGAATGCCGACCGATTCTGCCCAAACTCTTTCGGTGTAATAATCGATCCGGCCTTCACCATTCGCCTGCCAGCGAACCGTCTCCAATCCCTGACGCCGCTCTGACCATTGGCCGCCTTGATGGATCTGGGGAGCCCAACCGACATAGATGAATGCATCCGATCCATCAGGCATTTC
>Ga0316204_10007080_pt1 | contig 16719 bp, 14 predicted proteins | sample 6monrhotite_MG_2_FD_205661 | JGI IMG/M metagenome (GOLD analysis project Ga0316204, IMG submission 205661) | Microbial mat bacterial communities from mineral coupon in-situ incubated in ocean water Damariscotta River, Maine, United States -... | ecosystem: Environmental > Aquatic > Marine >... | reverse complement strand
TTGCTTATATGATTTGTCTTGAGAATCTTTGATTGATTTTATTGTGCCCACTTTTAAGCCGCGTGGATAAACACCGCCAAACCCAGATGTAATTAATATATCATCAACTTCTACACTGGCACTTTGTGGAATTTCTGGGAGATAAAGAGTGTTCAAATCACCAGTACCATATACATAGGTTCTAATTCCTGTTCTTAAGAACTCTACAGGAAGTGCGTGATTTTCATTGGTGATTAATATCACATGAGACGTTTCTAAATCAACGGAATAAACTTGCCCGGCCACTCCGTTTAAATCCAAAATAGCCTGGCCAATGCTTACTCCTTGATTAAACCCTTGGTTAATAATAAAGTGATGATTATTATCTCCAGTATTTATATTAATCAAAAATGCAGCGGTAGTTTTCAAAGGCAACTGACGCTTTGCTTGTAATAACTCACGTAATTCACTATTTTGTTGTGAGATAACTTCAAGTTGCAACAAATCAATCTGGGCTTGAGAAAGCTGTTGTTTTAGTTCGATGTTTTGATTAAGCAACTGTTGTTGATTAGACACCGAAGAGCTAATGAATTCATATGCCTTTTGTGGCAACTCAACTACCTTTATCAGAGGATAAGTTACGGTCGAGATTGCAGTCCTAATAGGGGCTGCAATCTTTGCTGAGTGATCGGTTATCATTAAAACTATACAAATAATTTCTAATAATAAAAAATGAAAAATTTTGTTTTGAGTTAGCGATGAATCGTTTGGGCTCCACATACTTATACTTTATTTCTCGCAATAGTAATGAGTGATTTTACCTAAAACTACCTTCTAGTAAAGGTGAAAAAATCTGATCCTTGCTCATCCATAATTTCTAAAGCTTTACCACCACCACGAGCAACACAGGTCAAAGGATCTTCTGCAATAAGCACTGGCAATCCAGTTTCTTCCATTAACAATTTATCCAAGTCTTTTAATAATGCGCCACCACCTGTTAACACAATGCCTTGCTCTGCCACATCAGAACATAATTCTGGAGGCGTTTGTTCTAAAGCTGTTTTAACCGCTGACACAATCCCGGACAAAGGTTCATGCAGCGCTTCTAATATTTCATTGTTATTAATGGAAAACATTCGTGGCACACCTTCAGCTAAGTTTCTTCCTGTCACCTCTATGGTTTTTACTTCGGTAGATGGATAAGCACAACCGATTTCTTGTTTAATTCTTTCTGCCGTAGTTTCTCCAATCAATGTACCATAACTGCGACGAACATATGAAATAATAGCTTCATCAAATTTATCTCCGCCAATTTTTACCGAGGCTGCATAAACAATACCATTTAATGATAACACGGCCACCTCAGATGTGCCTCCACCTATATCTAATACCATTGAACCGCGTGCTTCATGAATGGGAATACCCGCACCAATAGCTGCTGCCATAGGCTCTTCAATCAAATAAACTTCTGATGCACCTGCTTCATCGGCAGATTCCTGAATGGCTTTTCTTTCTACTTGTGTTGATCCACAAGGGACACAAATGAGTACCCTAGAACTGGGTTTTAGCCATCTATTAGAATGGACTTTACGTATAAAATGTTGCAACATGGCAGAGGTCATTTCAAAATCTGCAATTACACCGTCTTTTAATGGGCGAATGGTAGAAATATGCCCAGGAGTTCTACCCAGCATCATTTTAGCATCCATACCTACAGATGCGATATCTTTAGGCCCGCCTATTCCTCTATCCATACGCACAGCCACCACAGAAGGTTCATTAAGGACAATACCATGATCTTTCATATAAATCAGTGTATTGGCAGTTCCTAAATCGATGGACAAATCATTTGAAAAGAGGCTTCTAAATTTTTTAAACATATTGGTCGTATTTTAATTATAGTTTTGGTTGGAAAAATGGCATAATGCACCATTAATTCATAAAATGATGCCAGCTGGCAATTATATATTAATTAGGGAATTTGTATGTTAATAAATCGTAAAGAAGTAGAACAAATTGCAGTTCTAGCAAAACTACGAGTAAGTGAGTCTAAAATCGATGCAATTACATCGTCGTTAGACTCTGTGGTAGACATGATCAATCACATCAATGAAATTGAAACTGATAACGTAAAGCCCATGGCTAATCCCATGGATGCAGTGCAAAGACTCCGTGCTGATGAAGTCAATGAAATATCGCATAAAGAACAATTATTAGCTATGGCAAGTCACGCCGATGATGATTATTTTTTAGTGCCAACTGTTGTTGAATAAACTATGGAATTTAACGGCATAAGAGAAATAGCAAGTGCATTGCATACAAAAGAAATATCGGTACAAGAATTACATGATATTTATCATCAAAGACAATACTCTAAAGCGGATGAATTAAACTGTCTGATTAACATAACACCAGAGTTAGCCAAACAACAAATTCAATCATCACAGGCTTTAATTGATTCTAACCAAGCTAATATTTTGACTGGCATTCCAATTGTACATAAAGATTTGTTTTGCACAAAAGATCATCATACGACTTGTGGTTCTCGTATGTTAGAAAATTTTGTCTCACCCTACGATGCGACAATTGTTGACAACCTCAACAAAGCTGGCATGGTGACCATGGCAAAAGCCAATATGGATGAATTTGCCATGGGATCATCCAATGAAAACTCATATTTTGGTGCTGTTAAAAATCCTTGGGATGTAACGCGTGTACCTGGTGGCTCGTCAGGTGGATCTGCCGTAGTGGTAGCATCTGGATTATCTCCCATTGCCACAGGTTCTGACACTGGTGGATCAATCAGACAGCCAGCAGCTTTATGTGGAGTCACTGGAATAAAACCCAGTTATGGCAGAGCCTCAAGATATGGCATGGTCGCTTTTGCATCAAGTCTAGATCAAGCTGGTGTTTTTGCAAGAAGTGCAGAAGATTGCTCAATAGTGCTATCAAAAATGTGTAGTTATGATGCAAAAGACTCTACATCCGCTCAAGTTAAACAAGAAGATTTTAGTAAAAACCTCAATCAATCTATCAAAGGTTTAAAAGTTGGAATAGTCAGTGAGTGGATGGATAGTTTGCCTGAAGACATTAGAAACACAACCACACAGGCCATACAAAAACTACAGGACCTTGGCGCAGAATTAATTGAAGTTGAATTACCGACAGCACATTTAGCTGTTTCTGCTTATTATGTCATTGCACCAGCTGAATGTTCTTCTAATCTTTCTAGGTTTGATGGTGTTCGCTATGGCTATCAATGTGAAAATCCGGTTGACTTAAATGACTTATATGTGCGCTCAAGAACAGAAGGATTTGGCGATGAAGTGAAAAGAAGAATTATGGTAGGAACCTGGGCATTATCTGCAGGGTTTTATGATGCCTATTATTTAAAAGCCCAAAAAATTCGCCGCTTAATTGCTCAAGACTTTTCAAAAGCATTTGAAAATGTAGATGTCATAGCTGCACCCGTTTCTCCAGAAACGGCTTTTGAGTTTAATGCAAAAAAAGACCCAGTCAGTATGTATCAAGAAGATATTTATACTATTCCTTCTTCATTGGCGGGCCTTCCATGTATGTCAATTCCTATCGGATTGGTCAATGAATTACCAGTAGGTTTACAATTAATTGGACATAATTTACAAGAAAGTATTATTTTAAATGTCGCTCATCAATTTCAACAAATTACTGATTTCCACAAACAAGTTGCAGAGGGTTATTATGAATAACAAGACATCTTCTCAAATTAACTGGGAAACTGTAATTGGGCTTGAAATACACACTCAGCTTAAAACAAAAAGTAAATTATTTGCAGCTACCAATACCGCTTATGGAGCCTCACCAAATACGCAAGTTAGTTTTCTTGAGGCTGCTATTCCTGGAACCTTACCTGTATTTAACGAAAAAGTACTGCGCTATGCTATACGTTTTGGATTAGCTGTTGGGGCAAAAGTTATTGCAAAAGAATCTACTTTTGATAGAAAAAACTATTTTTACCCTGACTCTCCAAAGGGTTACCAAATTACTCAGTTAAATCAACCCATAGTTGAACATGGCACACTGACTATCCAAGATAAAAATGGTAATGACAAAATTATTCGCATCAATCGAGCACATATTGAAGAAGATGCCGGTAAATCTGTACATGAAAACTATGCCAACTATTCAGGAATTGATTTAAACCGCTGTGGCACGCCATTAATTGAAATTGTTTCAGAACCCGATTTATCATCAGCCAAAGAAGCGGTTGCCTATATGAAAGAAATTCATACAATTGTCACGCACCTTGGAATTTGTGACGGCAATTTACAAGAAGGATCATTTCGCTGTGATGCCAATGTTTCTGTTCGACCAAAAGGTCAAAAAGAGTTGGGTACCAGAACAGAATTAAAAAACATTAATTCTTTTAGGTTTGTTGAAAAGGCCATTAATATTGAAATCAAACGTCAAATTAAATTATTAGAATCTGGTGGAAAAATCACCCAAGAAACACGTCTGTATGACGCAGATAAAAATGAAACCAGGCCTATGCGCAGCAAAGAAGAGGCCAACGATTATCGCTATTTCCCAGATCCTGATCTACTTCCTGTGGTTATTGATCAGGCTTATATTGATGCTCAAAAACAATATATTCCTGAGTTTCCGGCAGCTAAGATCAATCGATATACACAAGAATTAAAGCTTAAGGTAGATGATGCAAAAATCATAGCATATGATAAACCACTGTCCGCATTTTTTGATGCGACTGTTAAACAACTAGTCAAGGCAGAGCCTAAAACTGCAGCCAATATGCTACTTGGAGAATACAGTGCTTTATTAAATAGCAAAGATGCACTTATTCAAGATCAAAACATTACTGACATTCAATTTACAGGCCTAATAGAAGCATTAGCCGAAGGTAAAATCTCGCACAAAATTGCTAAAATTATTCTTGAAAAGATGTGGGCATCAGGCAGTTCTGCAGACGACATCATAAAACAAGAAGGACTCGCGCAAGTTTCCGACAGTGGCGAGTTAGAATCAATAATCAGCGAAATTATTAATAATAACCAATCACAATTTATTGCTTATAAAGAAGGCGACATGAAAATGTTCAACTTTTTTGTTGGACAAGTAATGAAACAAACCAAGGGCAGGGCGAATCCTGCACAAGTAAAATCTATTTTGGAGAAATCATGAGTAAAGCCCTCATATGTGGCTCACTAGCCTACGACACAATTATGGTATTTGAAGACAGTTTTGTTAACCATATATTACCAGATCAAATACACAAACTAAACGTTTCATTTTTTGTGCCAAGCATGCAAAGAGTTTTTGGTGGAGTAGCAGGTAACATCGCTTATAATTTAAAACTATTAGGTGGCAATCCTGTTCCAATGGGCACTGTTGGGCAAGATTTTATACCTTATAAAAATCATTTAAAAGCGCTTGATATACCTTTAGATGCGATAAAAGTTAAAGATGAACTGTTCACCCCACAAGCTTTTATCACTACCGACCAAGATAACAATCAAATCACAGCCTTTCATCCTGGAGCCATGAGCTTATCTCATGAATGTATGGTATCTGATCATGCGGACATTAGTATTGGTATTGTTGGCCCTGATGGTCGTGATGGCATGATTTCACATGCTCAAGGATTTGTTGATGCAGGCATTCCTTTTATATTTGACCCCGGCCAAGCTATGCCTTTGTTTGACGGAGAAGATTTGAAAAAATTTATTGATCAAGCCACATGGATGGCAGTCAATGATTATGAATATGAACTGGTCTGTGAACGTACTGGGTGGGATGCCAAAGAAATCGCCACACATTTGGAAGCCTTAATCGTCACTCGTGGTGAAAAAGGGTCTGAAATTTATACCAAAGGTACAGTTTATCATATACCTGTTGTGGACGCAGAACAAGTTTTAGATCCAACAGGATGTGGCGATGCTTACCGTGCAGGATTATTATTTGGGTTTATGAACAATCTAGATATTCAAACAACTGGCCGCATTGCATCTTTGCTTGGCAGTATCAAAATTGCCCAAGCTGGCACACAAAAACACAGCTTTACAAAAGAAGAATTCGACAGTATGTTTGAAAAGGAATTTGGCTATAAGTTCTGATATTAGTTGTAATTAACTCATCTTTTTGAAAGAATGAATATAGTTTAAATATTATAAAACTGGTTTTTCTGTGTGAAAAGCCAGTTAATTGAAAAAAATTATGATTGATATAGATGGTTATCGCCCAAATGTGGGCATCATCTTGCTCGGTAATAATGGTAAAGTTTTTTTTGCAAAAAGGTATCAAGATAGCGGCTGGCAATTTCCTCAAGGCGGTATAAACACCGATGAAACCAATGATGAAGCCATGTATCGCGAATTATATGAAGAAATCGGATTAAAACCTGAACATGTAGAACTATTGGGATCAACGCCAGGTTGGTTACGCTATAAGTTACCTAAAAAATTTCAAAGGAAACATTCAAAGCCGTTATGTATTGGGCAAAAACAAGTGTGGTATTTGTTGAAGTTTATTGGAGAGGAATCACACCTTTCCTTAAATCATACAGACTCTCCTGAATTTGATGATTGGAAATGGGTTAACTTTTGGTACCCTGTTAAAAAAGTGGTTAAATTCAAAAAGGGTGTTTATATCAAAGCACTTAAACTGTTAGAGCCCCTCAAAAGAGCGTGAGTATCGCACTTGTCATTACTGACAGGACTACCGATTTGCTGGTGCAGTCGCTAAAAAACTTACAACCTGACTTATCAATACAAGCCTGGCCCAATATAAAAAAACCAGAAGCAGTCTCTCTGGCTGTTTTGTGGCAACAACCTCCTGGTATTTTAAAACAATTTAAGAACTTAAAAGCTGTAACTTCGTTTGGTGCAGGGATAGACTTTATTTTAATCGACCCAAGTTTACCAAAAAACATTCCTGTGTTACGCATAGTTACAAAAGACCTCAAACAACAAATGACACAGTATGTCTTAGCTCATATTTTAAACGATTACCGTAATTTAAAACTTTACAAACAGCAGCAAAGTCATAACAAATGGATGGTTCATGAACTTCCAAAAAAAACAACTATTGGCTTTTTAGGTCTTGGAGAAATTGGTTGTTTCGTGGCCAAGCAATGTCAAGCCCTTGGATTTAATGTTGTGGCTTACACACAACAATCTAGCTACAAAAAGATCCCTTGTTTTCATGAGGAAGAAGGATTCAAGAAAGTTATGCAAGTCAGTGATTACATCGTTTGTTTATTACCGTTAACAGTTGAAACCATCGGAATACTTGATTATAAGGCTTTATCTTATTGTCAAAAGCAACCCATGCTTATTCAAGCTGGACGCGGTCAACAATTAATTGAAGTGGATTTACTCAAAGCACTAGAAGTAGGCTTAATCAAACATGCTGTCTTGGATGTGTTCAACACAGAACCCTTGCCAAATGAACATGAATTTTGGAATAGAGAAGACATTACCATTTCACCACACAATGCTGCCAGATCAGACATAGAACAAACCGCAAAGGAAATTTTAGGCCATTATCATTACTTAAATGTCTAACATGACTTTAAATTCAAATAATTTCTAATTTAGCAAATTTTGCCGCTAATATTTTAGTACCATGCTGAGTAAACTCAACCATGATTTGCGTATAATCACCTTGACCCGACAATTCTAAAACCATGCCTTCACCAAATATTTTATGTGCAACTAAAACGCCTGGTTTGTATTCAGAGTAGGCCGATTCATCTTGACTGGCAAACATAGAGTTTCTAGGAGTAGTAAAGACATTGCCCTGTATTTGATTCACTAATTTATCAGGAATTTCACGTAAAAATTTAGAAGGCGCACAGCCTTGTGTTCTGCCACGAATTCTTCTTGATGTGGCATAAGTCATAAATAATTTTTGCTCAGATCTGGTAATACCCACATAACACAATCGGCGCTCTTCTTGAAGTTTTTCAGGGTCGTCCATAGAATTTTGATGAGGAAATAAACCTTGTTCTAAGCCGACTAAAAACACATAAGGAAACTCTAACCCTTTTGCCGAGTGCAAAGTCATTAACTGCACACAAGGCACATCTTTATCCGATGTTCTTTCTCCTGCTTCAAGTGAGACTTGCGCTAAGAAACTAGCCAATGCGGTCATACCAATTTGATCGTCTTCTTCTGGTTTAACAAATGTTTCTGCAGCATTTAGCAACTCATCTAGATTTTCTAGCCTTGTTATGGCTTTTTCTGGTGGTTCTTTTTGATAATGGTCACGCAAGCCAGTGCGTTCAATCACATCATCAAATAATGGATTAAGTTGCTCTTTGTCGTGATTATTATCAAATTCATCAATCATATTGATAAATCCAGCCAATGAGCCTGCTGCACGGGCAGCAAGAGATCCTTTTTCTAATAAAATTTTACAAGCAGAAAACAAACTGACTTGATTAACCAAGGCACAATTTCGAATTTGATTGACAGATTTATTGCCCAAACCTCTTGTAGGCGTATTAATCACTCTTTCAAACCCCACGTCATCATGGCGGTTATTAATTAAACGCACATAAGCCAAGACATCCTTAATTTCCATGCGTTCGAAAAAGCGTAAACCTCCATATACTTTATAAGCAATATTATGTTTGAGCAAATTTTCTTCTAGTAAGCGAGATTGCATATTAGAGCGGTAAAGTATCGCAATTTGATCTCCATCTGCTCCTGAATCAATGATGTTTTCTATTTCTTCTGCCACAAAGGCCGATTCATCGTATTCAGAATATGCCCCATAATATTGAATTAATTCGCCACCACCTTGTTCCGACCACAGTTCTTTACCCAAGCGTTTGGCATTGTTTTTTATCACAGCATTAGCCGCTTGTAAAATATTGTTGGTCGAACGGTAATTTTGTTCCAGCTTGTATTGAATCACATTATTATACAAATCTTTAAATCCAATAATATGATCAATTTTAGCTCCACGCCAAGCATAAATGGACTGGTCGTCATCACCAACCACCATGATGCGGTTCTTAGTACCCGCTAACAATCTAATAAAGGCTGACTGTATTTCATTGGTGTCTTGAAATTCATCAACTAATATAGCACCAAAACGACCTTGATAATGTTCAAGCAATGGAGGGTTACTTAACAATAATTGATGCGTCCTTAATAACATTTCAGCAAAATCAACCAAACCGCCTCGGTTACAATGGTCATCATAATGTTGATAAATCTGGGTTAATGTTGAAGCAGTATCATCACCAAAATCATCAATTTCACTGGCTCTAATGCCTTCATTCTTCTTACCATTGATAAAGCCTTGAACCGTACGTGGAATCCACTGTTTTTCATCTAGTTCCAAATCTGAAATAACCCGGCGAATAAGCCTGTATTGATCTTCAGAATCCAAAATCTGGAAGTTTTTAGGTAAACCCGCTTCCTTATGATGCATGGTTAATAAACGCAATGCAATCGAATGAAAAGTCCCAATCCACATACCACGAGCAGGCTTGTCTAACAATTCAGCCACACGATTACGCATTTCTGCCGCCGCTTTATTGGTAAAAGTAACGGCCAAGATCGAATAAGGAGACACTCCTTCTGCAGCCAACAACCAAGCAATGCGATACACCAAAACCCGCGTTTTACCACTGCCCGCACCTGCAAGCACTAAAGAATGTTGAGCATCGGTGGTTACAGCGGCTGTTTGTGCTTCGTTTAAATTGACAAGAAGATTATGGGTGCTTAGCATTTATTAATTATGAATGGTTAATTATTAGATATGAATTATAAAGGATTAAGAGCTTTTTACCATGAAGGGCTTGAAGTTAATGAAGAAAGAAGTGCCTCTTTGGATTTTTGGGTTTTTAGTTTTTAATACTCAATCATTCTGATGCGGAGTTTTAACCCAGCCTTACTCAATAATACATAGAAGTATAATCTTCCGCTAGACAAAATTATGTGGTCAATTGAAGTTTTCATGAAGGTTCAAGTTTTATTTTTGTTTCTACATTTGGCGCGTATTTTTTAATTTCATTGTTTATATGATTGCAAATATGTGACTTATCAAATTCTACATTTTCAATCAGATATTCGCTGGTTTTTAGCACGCCCAAAGCTTTTTCAAGCTCCAAAATTGAAAGTGTCCACAGATAATATTCTGCTTTGTCTTCCAATTTGCCCATACTCTTAATTACACTCTTCAGAGGTTCATTCTCTATGTGTAGTTTCGACAGAAAATTAAACTGATATAGATTTCTCAAATATCCATGATTAATTGCAGAATTATAGGTAGACCATTTGTTATATTTTGTGCTTTTACTTTCTGAAATTCCGAACAGTCCGTTATTGATCTTGCCTTCATCTATGGATAATCGCTTAGATTGTTTGAAAATATAACCATATTCGAAATTTAGATAAGGATAAACTCTTTCGCCAAATAAAACTAATTCCTTTTCACTCAATATATTTTCATCAATCATCATGTTAAAATCGATAGAATCGCTATCAACTTCTATTGTTCTATTGTGTGAAAAATTGCTAAAGCTCAGATAGAACTTATTTTCCGAATCGGCAAGAATCAAATGATGTATGTTTTTATAATGTTTCTTTTTCAGACCTTTTAGGAATCCATTTTTAGTCTTCCAACCGCTATTGAGATAAGGGCCAGTCACATAAAAAGTATCTAGTTTGATAGGGTATTTATCAACTTCGAATAATATAAATTCGATCAATCTCTTCGTCTCAAATGCTTCTGCTTGTTTCTGAGATACAACCTTATAAAGCTTTAATAATCTATTTTTTCCTTTTTCTTTGTTAAATATATTCATTTATGATGTTTTACAAAAATATTATAAAATTAGCAATCAAGCCTAATCCTTCATCCCATCAAACTTAGCTTTCATGGTTGGATTGCCATGGGTTAATTTTTTAATGGTTAAATCATCGGCCTTTTTATTGGCTAATCTCAAATTATTTTCGGAGGAAAGTAGGGCGTCTTTAGTTTTTTGTAGATGTGTAATGGTTTTATCAATTTCATCAATAGCGGTTTTAAATTTGCGACTGGCTAAATCGTAATTGTAAGCAAACCCTTGTTTAAACGTATCGATTTTTTCTTCAAAATTGGTAATGTCTAGATTTTGATTGCGCATCAAAGCCAATTCCGCTTTGTATTGCATCGAATTCATCGCTGCATTTTTTAATAAAGAAATTATCGGTATAAAAAACTGAGGACGCACCACGTACATTTTTGGGTACTTGTGTGAAACATCTACAATGCCTTGGTTATACAATTCATTGTCGCCTTCTAGTAAAGAAACCAATACGGCGTATTCACAATTCTTTTGATTACGGTCTTTATCCAACTGTTTAAAAAAATCGGCGTTTTTCTTTTTGGTGGCTGTTTCATCGCCTTCATTTTTCATTTCAAACATAATGGAAATGATTTCATTATCATCTTCATCAGTCTCTTTAAATATGTAATCACCTTTGCTTCCAGCACTGGCATCATTGTCTTTTTCAAAATAAGCCTTTTGAAAGGCGGTTGAACGCAGTTTATTGAATTCAGTTTCGCAATGCTGTTCGAGAGTTTCACCAACCATTTTGGTTGACATTTTTTGTTTTAAATCTTTGTAATAGTCAATTAATTCGTCTTTGGTTTTTAGCTCTGTGCTGAATTTTTCATTCAACGACTTTTCTAACAATTGTTTTTCGGTTTCTTTGTTGTTTAATGCATTCTCTAAATTATCTCTTTGCTTTTCAATCTGCTTAATCGCTTCTGAGACTTCTAACTTTTGATTGATTTCTGCTTGTTGAATTTTATTTCTTAATTCAACCAATTCAACCTCTCTTTTTGTCAATTCTGTAGCAAGTTTTGCTTCACTCTGGGCTTTTAAATCATTAATCAACATTTCTTTTTCGGTTAATTCCACCTGAAGCTTTTGAGTCAGTTCTATCTCTGCTAATTTAACCGCATTGATTTTATCCTTTTCTGCTTGATCCATCCGAGACTGTAACTCTTCATTAAAATGGTGATCACGCACTTGTTTAACAATGTCCGCATACCCAGCCGCATCAAGATCGAATGTTTTATGACAGTTTGGGCAGATTATTTCATTCATGGTTTTCTCTAAGTATTTAGCTTTTAGCGAATTAATTAGGTAGATTTTTTGGGTTATTGTAACACGGAGAAACACCCAGGAGAAACAGGCTTTTCAATGATGTTGTGATAATTAATTGACACGAAACCCACAAATAATGAGCCCAATAGCTGTAAAAATTTGTGCGGCCATGCAAGCCCAGTAAATGACAGGGGCGTTTTCACGAGAAATATCAAACCAAATCCACCAATCTAAAAGAAAAATGGTATCGGTTTCATCTTTTTTGTAATCCCAGTAGGTAAGTGCTAGCAAGATTCCAGCAAGTATAAAGTATATATTCATGATTAATAATGTACCATTATCGTATATTCATCACAATAGGCATTAAGTAATAAAAATCAAAAGTGAAACAACACAGAGGCCGCAAGAAGGTTTAAGGCTCTTGGTCTCCTTTTTAAGGATTTAATAGGCATCGTTTTCATCATGGACAAATACTGATAAATCGCCATTTAAATCCTCTGTGATGTTAAAAACAATGGGCTTACAACAAACTTGGCAATCTTCTATATATTGTTGTCCTGATTCTTGAGGATCTAAAAGAACCTCAATGGCTTCCCCACAATAGGGGCAATTAATAACTTGTTCTTTTAATGACAACACAATTAATTATTCATAATACTAGATTATCAAAACCCTTCCACACTAAAATCCATGCATTGGGTGTCGGTTTGTGACAATAAGTCCAATGGGGCTTTGATATTGGGTAACTCATAGGTCATAAAATATCGGCAAGTGTTGATTTTTCCTTGATAAAAGTTTTTATCGTCTTCATTGATGGCATTAGGCAGGTTTTTTGTGGCGGTAATGGCTTGTCTTAACCACATCCACGCCACCACCACGTGACCAAAGGCATCGAGATACAAGGTGGCATTGGCCAAGTAGGCACTGATGCCTTTTTTGGAGATATGGCTGTGCATCATACCTGTGGTTTTTAGCAATGCATTTGAGTGATGTTCTAGGTCACTGGCACATGGTGCGATTGATTCTATTGACTTGGCTTGGGCAATGGTTTTCATGATTTCTGTTGCCAGTAATTTAGCCGAGGCACCTTCGTGTTGGGTGATTTTTCGGCCCAACAAATCCAATCCTTGAATGCCTTTTGTGCCTTCGTGAATGGCATTTAATCGGTTATCGCGATAAAAACGTTCAACTGGATAATCGCGTGTATAACCATAACCACCATAAACTTGAATGGCCAGTTCATTGGCTCGCAGACCATATTCAGAAGGCCATGATTTAGCCATTGGGGTGAGAATATCTAATAATAATTCTTTTTGTTTTGTCGTCTCTTTGTCACCAGAATCATTGGCGATGATTTTTTGGTCAATGATTTTTGCACAATACAAACCCAAAGCCAAGCCGCCTTCGGCATAACTTTTTTGTTGCAGCAACATCCGTTTTACATCGGTGTGTTCGATGATAGGAATCATCGCAGAAGTTGGGTCTCTTTGTTCAAGTTCTCGGCCTTGTTTGCGCTCTTTGGCATAGGCCAGTGAATGCAAATATCCCGTATATGCCAACGATGTAGCGCCTAATCCGACACTGGTACGCGCTTCATTCATCATTTGAAACATGTAACTCAGCCCTTTGCCTGCTTCTCCCATTAAATAACCAACAGCGCCCCCGTTCTCTCCAAAATTCATTACGGTATTCACTGTGCCTCGATAGCCCATTTTATGGTTTAATCCGCCCAATGTGACATCGTTTCTTTCGCCTAGACTGCCATCATCATTGACCATTATTTTGGGAACAGTAAACAATGAAATGCCTTTGACGCCAGCCTCTGCACCTGGGATTTTGGCCAAAACCATGTGAATAATGTTTTCACTAAGCTCGTGATCACCACCTGAGATCCACATTTTACTGCCTTGCAACAAATAGCTGCCATCTGATTGAATATCGGCTTGAGTTTTTATGTCTGCCAAGGATGAACCCGCTTGGGTTTCTGATAAACACATGGTGCCAAAGAATCGACCTTGGATTAATGGTTCTAAAAATTTACTTTGTTGCTCATTACTGCCAAATGTTCGAATGAGATTTGCCACACCGTGTGAAAGCATAGGATAAGCCGATGTAGAGACATTGGCCGTGGCAAAAATAAAGCCCAGTGCATGGGTCACCAAATGCGGCAATTGCATGCCTCCGAGTTCATACTCAAAAGATCCAGCCGGCAACCCTGATTCAACATACGCATCCAGTGCTTTTTTCACTTCAGGGATAATTTCAACCCGACCATCCACAAATTCAGGTTCATTGGCATCAACCAAAGCGGCATGCGGCTGAAACAATTCTTCCGCCATGCGTTCGACCATATCAATTAATGTTTCAAAAATTTCTTTTGAATGGTCCTGGTATTTTGGAGAATTACACAGCTTCTCAACATCTAAAACTTCGTATAATTGAAAAGCCAAATCACGGCGGTTGAATGAATGGGGCATAGATTATATATTTGATTAAAAGATTATTATAACAATCCAATGGATAGTCGGCTATCTAAATATTGATCATTGTTAAATGGTAAATTTTGAATGGATTTTAGTTGAGTTGATTAATAAGTGAAGTTTGAACTAGATTTATATTTTAAGTAACGAGTAATCCTGTTATTCTTTTAAAATTCAATGACTCAAACCCTATAGATTCGTATGGAGTATTATTGTGCAAATAGTCAATAAAGAACAATTGTTAAATGAAATCGAATATACAAACACTTTGCCAGGAGGAATTTCTTTTCTGTGCGCTATTCAAAGTGAATTTTACGCACGACATTGGGGTTTTAACCACCTGTACGAATCCGTAGTTGCAAGTTCAGTTGGAGAATTTTTAAATCGATATGATAAACACAAAGATTATATCGAATTTGTCATAGATAAAGGACATGTCGCGGGAGGAATTGCGATTGATCATCATGATGGAAAGGTAGCACAGCTTCGTTGGTTTATTGTAGCTGAAAAATTGCATGGACTGAATATCGGAAAAAAATTAATGCGTAATGCCATGCAATTTGTAGAAAAACAAAATTTCAAACAAGTATTCCTCACCACATTTGAAGGACTTGATAGTGCGCGTTATTTATATGAAAAACACGGATTTAGTTTAACAGCACAGAAGCAAGCAAATACATGGGGCAAAACAGTAAATGAGCAACGTTTTGATTGGATTAATCCCAACTATAAATAAAAAGGATACTGATCGTTTAATTTCCAGTGAATTAAGAGATGTTCAATCTATAGTCTAAATTGTTTCAATTATTAATCTCTCAACTTCTAAATTGAAATTTTCTTTGTTTATTCCAATCAAATCGTTTGTAGCTTTTAGAAAACACTAGAATGGCTACTAGAGGACACACATCTATAAAGTAACTATCATACAATGTTTTCAGAAATTTCCTACATCAATTTATAATGGCTTTTCATACAAAAGTAGTTTTCAGGATAAAAACAATGACATTAACTCGCAAACAAATCATATCCATAGAAGATACGCCCTACAACCATATTGTATTTCGATGTGTTCGCAGAGCCTTTTTATGTGTCAAGGATAAGTACTCATGAAAGAGCTATGAACACAGGCGAGGGCTGATTGTTGATCTGAAGAAATTTCTAGCACCTGTGTTTAATATCATAAAAAAAGGGTACCGACCCCTTTTCTAAGGGCTTTTTATTATGAATAGGTGAAAAAACCTAATTGTGCCAAATAATGAATCTGCAGAGTCTTATATGAACACCGCAGTTGATTACTTTATACAGTTTAGATTAGAAATAATGCGGGCGATTTCTTTAACTGGTGTAGGATATTTGCTATTCGAGAGTCCGTCCTAGTATACTCATACCAACCATCCTGAAATTTAAAACAAATAGAGAAAATGAAAAGAAAAAACATTGTAATCACAGGTGCAAGCTCTGGCTTAGGCAAGGAAATGGCCAGGCAATTTGCCAAAATGGGCAGGAATTTAGGCATATGTGCACGTCGCGTTGAGAACCTTGAAGCGCTTAAAGGTGAACTGTTGGAAATTAATCCTGATATTCAAGTTGAAGTAGAAGCATTGGATGTGAATGACCACGCCCAAGTCTTTGTGGTGTTTAAAAAATTCAAAGCAGCCTTCGGCGACATTGATCGCATAATATTAAATGCCGGTATGGGTAAAGGTGCCAGTATTGGTACCGGTTACTTTCATGCCAACAAACAAACCGCTGAGACTAATTTTGTGGCATTGCTGGCGCAAGCTGAGGCCTCATTAGAAATCATGCGTGAACAAAAGCATGGCCATTTAGTTGCCATTTCCTCTATCAGTGGCTTTAGAGGGTATCGACGGGCTCTGACTGTTTATGCCGCCACCAAAGCCGCGGTTACTAATCTGTGCGAAGGCATGTACATTGATTTAATGGGCACCGACATCAAGGTCAGCTGTGTACACCCTGGTTTTATACGCAGCGAAATCAATGAAAAGGTAAAAAAAGTGCCTTTTATAGTGGATACAGAAACAGGTGTTAAAGCAATGGTCAAAGCCATTGAGAAAGAAAAACTCAACAGCCATGTGCCGTTTTGGCCTTGGGCGATATTGAGGTATGTGTTTCCGATTATGCCTAGATCAATGC
>Ga0316204_10007079_pt1 | contig 16720 bp, 14 predicted proteins | sample 6monrhotite_MG_2_FD_205661 | JGI IMG/M metagenome (GOLD analysis project Ga0316204, IMG submission 205661) | Microbial mat bacterial communities from mineral coupon in-situ incubated in ocean water Damariscotta River, Maine, United States -... | ecosystem: Environmental > Aquatic > Marine >... | reverse complement strand
ATTATTTAAAGGCGTTAAAGCAGCCAATAATAGTTCGACATCATCAAATTGCAAAGGAACATTTGGTCGATGTGATAACTCACCTTGAAGTGATACACCTACACTATTTAGAGTGGTATTAAAACTTAAACCAAAAAGATGGATATCTTCAGGATACTCAATAAAGTATGATCCGCTTTCAGGGTTAGTTGTAGTTATTGCAGTTCCGCTTAAAATTGGTAACCTAGAATGATAATTTAGAAAATAAAAACCAAACTCTGTATCATTAATATTCGGAGCAAAATACTTAAACCCTACACCGTATTGTCCTGAATCGCTTGCCCCTGGCCTAACTTCACGTGAAATTGTAGCACCGGGCGTTCTTTCTGGAGCAATACCAAAACCCAACATTACATATTCAGAACCTGGAGTTGCAAAATCATTAGTTGAAAAATAGGTACCAGCAGGATCCGGATCAATCTGTTCAAATTCAAGCATATAGAGTGCTTCAACTGAAAGATTATTGGTAATATCCAGTGAACCATAAATCATATCAATAGGCAAAAAGGCTTCTTTCAATTCAGCACCAGCTACCCTGATTTTTGAAACGTCAACAGGATTAATAATATTAATACCTTGTTGAATAAAGGTACTTTCACCCCAACTGACTACTTGACGCCCTAATCTAACAGTACCCGAATGAGTACCTAATTCAAAATCTTTATATAAATAAGCATCAAGCAATCTAGTTCTCTGACCCACAAATTCTTTTGCTACATCAGTTAAATCATCATTGGAGTTATTTGTAAAATCATAAAATGATGTGGCTCTAAAAAAACCACCGAAGCTTTTATAACCAAAGCCGAACTCAGTAGTTATTTTAAGTGCATTGGAAAATTTATCCCATTGATCATAGTTTAAGTTACCATCATCAGTATTTATCGACCATCTTCCTGGAGCAGCATCTTGTTCTGATATTGTAGAAGGACGGCCAGCTGCAAAGTTAAACCCAACTGCAGGGTTTAAGTTCGCTTTACCAACCAAATCTTCATCTCTTTCTTCTGCGCGAAAAGATACACCATATGAAACAGTGGTATCCCAACTTGCTGTAAAATCACCTTTACCAAATGTCAATGCATTTGACACTGAAATCAACCCTAATGAAGAAGATAATAAAGCAATCTTAAGTGCTTTGTTTAATTTATTTTGTTTTATATTTTTCATTTTATCTCTCCTTATTCCTGTAACTCAATAACAGAATCATCAGTAACAACAACTGCTGTACCACGACTACTTATCATACTGGCCATTTGTGTTTGCATTTCAATGGTTGCTTGCAATGAACCTTCAGGACTTAATAAACTGCCATGATCTCCTGCTGTAAATCTAACAGCAGCATCAACCCCTGATGAATTAACTGAAGTGCTAGAAATAATAGGTAATCCCATGGCTTTAATTAATGGATCTGTTCCTGATAATGGAGCACCAGAAACTGCATTTGGAATGACTAATTCATCAATCACTTCATGTAACAAGACATTGTTTGTCGTTGCTGTAAGAACTCCAAAGTTAATAGGATCAGCTGAATCAATCACTGTTTGAGTCGCCAATAAGAAAGAATCAAAATCTGGGGTACCTTCTAATACACCCGCTGCTGCCAATCCAGCTCTGATTCTAGGACCAAAACTAGGCGATGCATTTAGGAATCTAGCAATACCTCCACCTGGTACTGATAAAACAGCTGTATTAATATTGGGCTCAAGACCTAAGAAAACAGTGCCTGTTATAGAACCTAAAGATTGTGATACAAAAGCAATATTTGAACCATCAAAATCAGGTACGTCATCACCATCATAATCCATTGTCGGTATGCTAGCTGTTAAGGTAAATAAATCTGCTACACCTTGGCGGATGTTATCTCTAGAAACTAATAAATTAGTTAAGTTAATGGTATAAGAACCAGAAGAGTCAATCACACCATCAGGGCCTGGGGCACCTGTTGCATTATCCGCAATATCCAAATCAAAAGTTCTTTCAATTGCAAAAGGAGCTAATCGAGGATCATTTTCCACATAAAATGGACTTGTTGGATCGGTAATACCATGCAAAGGTAAATCTTGTGAGATAACTGCATATCCAATCAAGGCCAGTGTATCAGCAACTGCTAACATATCTGTTCTGTTTCTAGTAATACCATGTTGAAAGATGACAATTGGCCAACCTGACTCTGGCTTTACTTGTCCGCTATTAGCGTTAGGTAATGTCATAATAACAGGGTAAGTTTGAACACCTGTAGCCACTGGAAATGGATTAGCAAATGTTAAATTAGTAGAAGCAGGGTTCAAACCAAAAGTATTAAATGGAGGTACATAGGCACCAGGTGCTGCTTTCCAAAATGAATTTAATGGAGCTATTGGGTTTTGAGCACTTGGGGCACTTAAATAATAAGGACTGCTTTGTGTACCAACCCAAATATCAGCTGCACCCGCACCACCTGCCGCGCTCGTGTTTAACCCTGTAGGAACTAGAGTACTTGCACCTGGCCCACTAATAGCCTTAGTTGCCATTAAAACTGGTGTAATAGATTGAGTAGTCATCACCCAAGATAAAACTATTCTTGATGAGGTTATACCAACAGAAGCTGCTGCAAACTCTTGAGAGTTAGTTAATTGACGCAAAGGTTCTAATGCTTGAGCTGATGCATCAGGCAACAATGGATCTGTACTATTGCCATTGGCATCTACTAAAGGCGAGGTTCTTTTTGCCAAGAAATAAGTTTGATCAGGAGTAGCTACATTTCCAACACCATCCGTTATTCCATTTGTGATAACCGCCATATAACTGGTAATTTGTTTTAATGGTTTTGTTGGAAGAATCGCAATGCCTGCACCTGTAGACACTGCCACAAATTCAGTCAACGGTGTTAATTCATTAAGTATTCCTGTAACTCCACCACCTGGTCCACTTAACTCTACTTCAAAGACTCTGACAGTATCACCAGGGATGACAGTATTTGGATCCACATTAGCAGAAAATGAAGTTGCCCATGGTTCAATTGTAGAAAATCCATCTAAAGCACTGAGTGCTACTGAAGGGTCTCCAAAATTAGTTGGATCAGCCACAGGAATATTTAAAGACAAATCATCTGTACCCGACAACAAAAGATTTGTCGGAAAAGGAATTACAGCATTAGATGGATCAAAGTTTGCTGTTAAGACAGCTGTTGTTGGATTTCCATTCGGGTTGGTTACTGGACTAGTTGCTACGGCATTTGGAGAAGTTGAGGAACTGCTACAAGCTTGTAGAACCGCGATAGATGTAATTGTTATAAGTAAATTTTTTAGACGCATTTATTGGTCCCCTGATTAAAACATTACTATGATAAAATTTTTGTAGGTATAATTACAAGCTTTAATGTTAAAAATTTGTTATTTAAACGCTTGTTTGAATTTTTTAATAGTACACTTGTTTGAACAATCCAATATACAATAAACAAATAGAAATCTAAATTATCTTTATGACTACAATTAAACATAAAAACAATCTTCTTTATATTACTTTTATAATTCTCTCTGGAATTTTAATATATAACACCAATTTATCTCTGGCAGAATCTCACACGCTATTTATAACCTTGGTTACCGCAAGTCTGTGGGTAACAGAAAAACTACCTATACCTGTCACCTCTCTTTTACCTATTGCTGCTTTCCCTCTATTTGGCATTCTAGATAGCAAGATGGTTGCTCAATCTTATGGCAGTCCATTAATTTTATTATTGCTAGGTGGATTCATGCTCTCCGTTGCCATGTCATCAACACAAACGCATAAACTTATTGCCAATAAAATAATTAAAATAGTCGGCACAAACTCTCAATCTAAAATATTATTAAGCTTTATGTTAACGGCTTCAATTTTAAGCATGTGGATTTCCAATACAGCAACGACTTTAATGCTACTGCCTATTGCGATTGCTATATTAGATAAAAATTCTTCTAAGAACTTTTCTATCATTCTCTTATTGGGTATCGCCTATGCAGCTAGTATTGGTGGCATTGCCACCCCAATTGGCACACCACCTAACTTACTATTAGTACAGACCATGAAAGATGCCGGCTTAACAGAAATTGGATTCTCGAACTGGATGCAGCAAGTTTTACCCATATTAATAATATTTTTTCCAGTGGTTTATTTTTATTTAAGATCACATCTCGATAATAAACCCATTGATTATACTATTGAAAAATTATCAATAACCTCTTCACAAATAAAAGTTCTAAGTGTCTTCGCCCTGACCGCACTTTTATGGATGACTAGAGTCGAACCTTTTGGTGGCTGGAAATCATTATTTGATTTACCCTATGCAAATGATGCCTCAGTTGCCTTATTATCAGTGGTTTTATTGTTCACTCTTAAAAATGAAAATAAAGAACAAATCATCACTTGGGAAGAAGTTAATAAAATTCCTTGGGGCATTCTATTATTATTTGCTGGTGGAATAACCATTGCCACTGCCTTCAAACAAACAGGATTGAGCGCATCTATTGCAAGCAACTTAACCTTTCTAAATAACTTCCCAATCTGGATGATTGTTGGCATAGTTTGTTTATTTGTTACCTTCCTCACTGAAATAACCAGTAATACTGCAACAACAGCAGTATTGATGCCTATATTGTTATCAACCGCACAAGCTCTTAATATTGACCCAATGATACTATTATTACCGGCCACTATCAGTGCCAGTTTTGCTTTTATGATGCCTGTTGCTACGGCCCCTAACGCCATTATATTTAGTAGCGGACAAATACCCATTAGAAAAATGATGCGCATTGGCTTGTGGTTAAATTTAATGGGCGCAGTTATATTAACTTTGTATTTTTCTTTTGTGAATTAGTACATTAAATTAGTACTTGATTAAAAAATTTATCAAAAGTAAAATTGATATTTTCATCAACCTTCTCATATGGACAGACTTCAATCTTTACAATCCTGGGCAAAACTACAATTAAATGATTCTGAATGTTATTTAAAACCAGCCTCTAATGATGCCAGCTTCAGAAGTTATTGGCGGGTATTTTCTCAAGACAAAACTTATATAATTATGGACGCTCCTCCAGAACATGAAGACTGCATCCCTTTTATTACAATATCTCAAATATTAAATAACTCAGGTGTGCTTGTCCCCATAGTTAAGGCACAAGATTTAAAACAAGGTTTCTTATTATTAACTGACTTAGGAACAGTCCAGTACCTTAATGTCCTAAATAAAAATACATTCAAGGCTTTATACAATGATGCTTGTGATGCATTACACACAATCCAACAACAAACAACACATGAAAACATCCCAGAATACAATAGTCAGTTATTATCAAAAGAACTTTGTTTGTTTGAAGAGTGGTTTATTTCTGAGCACTTGGGAATTAATCTAAACCTTGGTCAAAAATCAACTCTAGACAATGCACTCAAACTGTTAATTGACAATGCATTAAATCAACCACAAACTTTTGTACACCGTGATTATCATAGCCGTAATTTAATGAAAACTAAAAATAACAACCCAGGTATTTTAGATTTTCAAGATGCAGTCATAGGTCCAATAACCTATGATTTAGTCTCGTTATTAAAAGATTGTTATATTTCATGGGACAAAAGTTTGGTTAATGAACTATCTGATAAGTTTAGACAAAAATACAATTTACTGAATGACACCAATATTAATTCAAAACAATGGCAAAGATGGTTTGATTTAATGGGAGTTCAAAGACATTTAAAAGTTTTAGGCATATTCTGCCGTTTAAATTATCGGGATGACAAGCCGGGCTATCTGAAAGACCTCAACTTAACACTGCATTATGTTTATCAAGTTTGTTCCCAATATGATGAGTTGCAACCTTTAATGAATTTAATTAAAGACATTACCCCCAATATGGATACATTATGCAAGCCATGATACTTGCAGCAGGCATAGGGGAAAGAATGCGTCCTTTAACTTTAGTTAAGCCCAAACCTTTATTAGAAGTTTGCGGTTTAACATTGATAGAACACCATATTATTAATTTAAAAAAAGCTGGGTATACCAAACTAGTTATCAATGTATGTTGGTTAGCACAACAAATCATGCAGAAGCTGGGGAATGGTAATCAATATGGAGTAGAGATAAGATACTCATTTGAAGGAAATCAGCCTTTAGAAACTGGTGGCGGTATATTCAAAGCATTATCGCTTCTTGATAACAATCCTTTTCTTGTTGTCAATTCAGATATAAAAACCGATATAGATTTCAGAAATATTCATTATGATGATAGATATTTAGCCCACCTTGTTTTAGTCAACAATCCTGATCACAATTTAAATGGTGATTTTAGCCTTGATAAGAATAAACATCTTTCCTCCGAAAACACTCTAAACAAACACACTTACAGTGGAGTTGGCATCTATCACCCTGACTTATTCAATGAATGTAAAAGTGGAATATATTCGGTCACCCCCCTATTAAAAAAAGCCATGTTATCTCAAAAAGTCACAGGTCAACTTCATTGTGGGCACTGGGATGACATTGGCACTATTGATAGGTTAATTAAAATTAACACTGAATGTAAATAACTTTAAAATACTCAAATAAAAACCAACAATCTAAGCTGTTCAAACATAAATATTAAGAATAATCAAACGTTTGTTTGAAATTAATTGGATATCATGCTATTTTACAATGCGTTTTGATAATTCTAATAATAATCTATCAATAATTGATAGCAAAATGACAAATAAGGGCTTATAAAAGCTTAAATTAATTTTAGAGGAGAGAGCATGTTACACTCAAAGAAACGATTTTCAAAAGCACTAGCAGTACTATCAATCATACCTATTATAGGTACAGCAAAAGTATTGAATAACAAACAATTGGCTGGTCCACCATCCGAGTTTGAATTTATGCAGCAACCTGCACCTGAGCAAGGGGCATTAACATCAAAAACAGCATTGATTCCAGTCAACCTTCGAGAAACAAAATCAGGTAACTGGGTTTGGGATGCCGAATTACCAGTTGATAGTGAAAATTATAATTTTATGGTTTTTGCAAATGGTTCTAAAAATTGGCAGGTTGAGTTAACCAATCCATTGACTCAACAAACAAGATCAGTTGATGAATTTGCTTCCGAGCACATCAGTACTAAATATGGATTAGAACAAAACACCTATCCAAGTGAAAAATACACTTTCAATAATATGGACACAGGTATATGGAACATCCGCGTAAAAACAATAGGTGAACCTGATCAATTAGAAGGCTATATTTTGGCATCAAGCTCTAGCAAATACCAACTTAACTCTTACAAAACAAATCTAGACCAAATTGTTGGACATAATATTCATTTTGTTACTCAAAGTACCAGTAATGAAAAAACAATAGAAGCTCTAAAAGAATATAGTCCAATAAATTCTGCGATGATGCTTGTCACAAAGCCTGATGGATCAAAACAAAAGTTCGCCATGTATGATGATGGATTGCATGGTGATAAATTAGCTAATGATGGGCTATTTGGCGGTGATTTTAAAGCGAATAACGCTGGAGGCTACACTGTACAAATCAATGCAAATGGACAAAATCCAGATGGTACACCATTTTATAGAACAACAGAACATTATGTGCCTGTCATTGAGCAATCTATATTAATGAATTCTTCTAAAGCTGCCACGGGTTTTGCTATTAGTGATAATAGAATGAATATCTCAATGAATGTTGATAACTTGAGTAAATCTACTGAAAATCGCTACAGAATTATAGCAGAAGTCTGGGGATTAGATACTAAGGGCACTATGCAACCTGTTTCATGGATAAGCACCATGACAGATATTCAAAGTGGTCAGTTAAATATTGAGTTAGATGCACGTTGGATAAGCATGTCAAATGCCAAAGATTCTTTCGAGTTAAGAAACCTAAGAGTGGAAGATGCTAAACATTTTATACCTCTTATCTCTGAAGATTCAGTTAATTTAAAATTAGCTACTATTCCAAAAGCCATGTATCAGAAAAGCTCTGGATACATCACTCAAGAAATGATGATGGGCAAAAAACCTAGTGAAAAAATAACCCAAAAAGCTGGCGGTAAGTTAATGTTGGTTCATGGATATTGCTCAAGTGATGTTTGGGGCCCTGTTGCTGGTCAATTTAGTAGCTCAACCACGTTCGCTGATTTTGATAAAAACCGCTCTCATGATGAGTTTGCAAGATTAATCAGAGATTATGGAGACCAATTTAGCTCATTTGGCATTGTCGCCCATTCTCAAGGCGGTGCAGCCAGCCTTCATTTATATACCTATTACTGGAGTGGCTTGGATTATTCTACAGGTAGCCGTATGATTCAGTCTGTAGGGACACCGTACCAAGGAACTCCTTTAGCTGGCAACTTAGCTGCACTTGGTAATGTCTTCGGAGCAGGATGTGGATATAATACTAATTTAACTACTTCTGGTGCGTCTTCTTGGCTAGCAGGAATTCCAACATGGGCAAGAAACCAAGTAAATTACTATACCACTTCATTTTCAACTAAATGGTGGAGATATGATTACTGCAATATAGCGACTGATTTATTCCTTAGCGACCCTGAAGATGGTGTCATAGAAAAATCTCGTGGTCAGTTAAGCGGTGCAAGTAATCGTGGTCACAAAACTGGTTGGTGTCATACAGATGGTATGCGTGACACAGGTCAAGCACGTGATAGCAGCAGAAACTCAACAATGAGTGCTTATGCCAAAAGATAGATAATTCTGCCTATTTGAAAAAGGGTTTCCATGGTGAAACCCTTTTTTTTGAGAAAGACTTAATAGATATAGAAATCTTTATGTTAAAAAAACTTGAGACCCTGTTAGAGATTAATCACAATATTGAATATACCCAAATTAATATATATAATAAATTCATTTGACTATAATGAGATCCATGAAAACATCAATAATATTTTTACTTATATTAAACTTTTCTTGCCACTCAAAAAACATAGATATTGACTTTGAAAATGCAAAAATAAAAGTTGAAGTAAGTGTTTCAAATGAAATTCAATATGCAAAAAATAGATTTTCAGGTATTAAACATAATTCCATCCTTTATATAAGTGAAGAATCTTTAAAGGATTATTTAGACAATACCATCAATCAAATTTTTAATAATTTAACCATCAATAGTAATGAGGAAATAAAATACACTCATACACTTCGAGTTTATGAATCTAAAAACGTTGTTGTTGCCAATAAATCCGGAAATTATGGAACAATTCGTGGTTTAGGCTTATATAAAAACTTTAAAGATATTTGTGCTTATCATGTTTTAGACTTTGAATTTACAGACTTAAAAACAAATAAACAAACAAAGTTTACAAGTTCTCACCCATTAATTTCCATTAAGTCTAGAGATATTAAAGACTTTAAATGCACATTTCACAAACTGGCAGAAAAACAAAAGTTAAAATGGAAAAAAACGATTAACAAATACAATAAAGAAGAATTAGAATTTATTCACAAATCTATAAAGAAAAACCTGTTGCCAAATATCATTAGAACCATGTACAACAACGGAATATTTAAAACCCTAGAACAGTCAAATCGAATGCTAGTTGAAATCACAAAAGATGAGTATGTAAATATCGGTAAAGAGAATGATTCTAATTTTATTATTGATGGAGATGAAATAAAAAATGAGGATTTAAAAAATAAATTATTACCGATAATTAAAGATACAGGTAAAGACAAAATTCTTTTTGGATATAATTCTAAATTAAAATTCACAATTGCAGATCTAAATAAACTCTTTAAACCAATATTGAAAGAATCTAAAATCGAAATGTTTGTTGTGAATAAAAAAGGAAAGCTTATTCAATTGTATTAATAACGTTGCTCAATTATGTCAAGTTAATATTTTAAATCTATTTTTTTGGACTTATGCTAAATAGAACTTACTAGTTTAAGAATTAAAAATTAAAAAACATAAATAGAAAAGGGTTTCCATGGTGAAACCCTTTTTTTTGGCATTAACAATAGTCAACTGTTATAATCGCTCACTTGCTATTTTAAAATAACCCCATTAATGAAGAACAATTGGATTCCACATGTAACAGTCGCTACTATTATCGAAAAAAACAATAAATTTTTGATGGTAGAAGAAGCGTTACATGGAAAGAAATTACTCAATCAACCGGCTGGTCATTTGGATCAAGGTGAAACCTTAGTACAAGCAGCAATTAGAGAAACTCAAGAAGAAAGTGGGTGGCAAGTAGAGATCACTCACATGGTAGAATTTGCTCAATGGACTTCACCTAATAGCGATACGCATTTTCTCAGAGCCTGTTTTGCAGGAAAAGCCATTCAACATTTTCCAAAACAACAATTAGATGATGGCATTATTCGTGCTTTATGGATGAGCCGTGATGAAGTCAAAGAAAATATTCACAGACTACGTAGTCCTCTTGTTTTAAATCACATCGACCACTATATTGCAGGCAAGAAATACGATTTAGATTTTTTTAGCTATTATGACAAAGAAAAATAAAGTAATTGTAGGCATGTCAGGTGGCGTTGACTCTTCAGTGAGTGTTGCCCTACTCCAACAACAAGATTATGCAGTGGAAGGCATGTTCATGAAAAACTGGGAGGAAGATGATAGCCAAGAAGTTTGCGCAGCCATAGAAGACGCAGAAGATGCACAAAGTGTCGCAGACAAACTCAAAGTAAAATTACATTTACGTAATTTTGCATCTGAATATTGGGATTTTGTGTTTGAAGATTTTTTAAATGAATACCGTATCGGCAGAACTCCCAATCCAGATATTCTGTGTAATAGAGAAATTAAATTTAAGACATTCTTAGAAAACGCCCAAGATTTAGGTGCCGACTATATGGCAACTGGTCATTATGTTGATAAAGATTTTCATGAAGGAAAATTTCGATTATTAAAAGGGCAAGATCAAAATAAAGATCAAAGTTATTTCCTTTATACTATTACCCAACAACAGTTAGCTTTTTCTTTATTTCCTTTAGGTAAAATTGATAAACCAGATGTAAGAAAAACAGCTCAAGAGCTAGACTTAATAGTTGCTGATAAGAAAGATTCCGTTGGTATTTGCTTTATTGGCGAAAAAGATTTTCAAAAGTTTCTGACTAACTATATAAAACCAAACCCAGGGGATATAGTTGATGAGACGGGTAAAGTCATTGGTAAACATACCGGATTAATGTACTACACCATAGGCCAAAGACAAGGATTAGGCATTGGCGGTGTCAAAGATGCACCTCCTTTACCATGGTTTATTGCGGCTAAAAATCACCAAGACAATCTATTGATTGCAGTTCAAGGGGGTGATAATCCATTATTACAATCCAATTTACTATTAGCAATAAACATTAATTGGATCTCTGGAAGCAAACCTAATTTGCCGATTAAATGCAAAGCCAAAACCAGATACAGACAAAGTGATCAAGAGTGCATGGTTTATGCCGATGAAAGCGATCAAATTTTTGTTGAATTCAGCCAATCCCAACGAGCAGTAACTCCTGGACAATCAGTGGTATTATACCAAGACAATGTTTGTTTAGGTGGTGGTATCATACAACATACAAATACACTCACAGAAAAATGTGAATTTAGAGAAAAAAACAATGAAGAATAGAACCATAGCTTTAGCTGGCGTTTGTCAAGCTGCTTATTTTGCGAATGAACTAGCTACCACAGGACACGTACGTGATCAAAAAGGGTTTGAAGCAAGCCTTAATAGCCTTTATGTGATGAATTGTGATGACATAAGTGAAGTTTATGGATCAGAATTAAGTCACCTTAGTACAGGATTAAAAACACTCAGTTATGCCTTTAACCGTGATAATGATTATATAACCATTCTTAAATACACTTTAACTCTGTTGACATTGGAGCGCAAATTAAATAAGCACAGTGACTATTTAAACAAAATAGAGAAAGGAATATTAGACTCTAAACATTTTATTTTACCTGATGACGACTTCCCTGCACCACTTATTTCAAAGTTAGCCAATACCTATAGCCATACAATCAGTTTATTACAGCCACGAATCATATTAAATGGCAAACCTGATTTCCTCAAACAAGCTGCCATAACAGAAAAAATTAGAGCTGCTCTATTGGCTGGTATTAGATCCGCTGTTTTATGGACCCAAATGGGAGGAACACAATGGCAATTGTTATTTAAAAGGAAAATCCTAGTTGACACAGCGAATCAATTAAAAAACAGTTAATGATGACAACAAGAACAGCAAAGTATATTTTTAATAAGAATGCTGAACTTTATCAAGATAAATATATGCAGGTTGATCTATATCATGATTGTTTGAATTTATTATGTGAAAAAGTCACTAAAGCTGAAGCAAAGATATTAGACGTAGGTTGTGGGCCTGGGAATATTACAAAATACTTATTATCACAACGCAGTGATTTCGATATTTTAGGTATTGATTTAGCACCTAAAATGATAGAACTAGCTCAAATAAATAATCCAGATGCGCAATTTGAGATGATGAATTGTATGGATATAAATGCATTAAGTAACCAATTTGATGCCATTGTTTCAGCATTTTGTTTACCGTATTTATCAAAAATTGATGCCTTGAAATTTATTAAGCAATCTAAGTCTCAATTAAATCCAAATGGGATTCTTTATATTAGCACTATGGAAGGCAGTTATGATAAATCAGGTTTGCACTCGTCTAGCTCAGGTGGTCCTGATTCAACTTATATATATTACCACCAAGCCGACTATTTAACTGAATACCTTATTTCTCAAAATTTTGAAATTATTAAGATACAACGAAAGACTCATCCACTACAAGAAAACACAACAAGCCGTGATTTAGTCATACTCGCCAAAAAGAGTTAATATATGTTAGAAATTATCAATACAAACATAACACAAAACAAGCAATCCATTTTGAATGATTTTACTCAAAACAAACCTTTTAAACATGTGGTTTTAGATAATTTCTTCACAACTGATTTTTGTCAAAAGCTGGTTGATGATTTCCCTCAATTTGATGAGAAATTAGCCATTGATGAAAATGGAACCATTGGCAATAAAGCTGTTCACCAACAAATAACCTTTATTGGTGAAAACTACAAACATCTTGATTCACTAGTTAAAAGTAGAGATTTCATTGATTTAATTGAAAAATGTACAGGAATAAAAGGATTGTTATATGACCCACATTATTTTGGTGGAGGTACTCATGAAAACCTCCATGGACAAGATCTAGATCCTCATGTGGATTTTACGCATCATCCTAAAACTGGTTACCATCGCCGTTTAAATTTAATAGTTTACCTCAATCATGAATGGAAAAAAGATTGGGGTGGCAACATTGAATTACACAAAAATCCAAGACTAGAAACTGATCAAGATGAGATTATTAGTGTACTACCACTATTCAATCGAGCTGTGATATTTGAAACCAACAATATTTCATGGCACGGATTCCCGAGAATAAATTTACCTGATGATAAAAAAGATCTTTCAAGAAAGTCCTTTGCTCTATATTATTACAGTAAAAAACGCAGTAAAAAAATAAAGACCCACTCTACAATATATGTTGAAAGACACCTTCCTGAAAATATTAAAGCAGGTAAGACTTTGACTCAAGCCGATGTTCAAGAAATTAAAACATTATTAGCTCGCAGAGACCAACACATACATAGACTGTATAATTATATTACAGATTTAACAGCGAAAACATCAGAAATCAAGTACAAAATTCTAAGGAAATTATCCCAATTTATTAATAAATAACCTTAAATAAGTTATGTTATACTTAGGAGTATCTTTAAAACAGTATAATTTTTAAACATACAAAATGGATAAAGCATTAAAAACAATGATTGATAATATGCCTGAGAAAACAGGTAAATCTTTACAACAATGGAAAACGATTCTTGCTAAAGAGAATTTCTCTAAACATATGCAGGCTGTGAACTTTCTAAAAAACTCTCATAATGTTACACATGGTTTTGCTAATACAATAGCAACCTTATCTAAAGAAAAATCTGAAACCCCAGAAGATTTAGTGTCTCAACAGTATGCAAAAAAAGAAAGCCTTTTACCCATATACCACAAATTAATTGAAACTGTTAAAGAACTGGGAACTGATGTCATAATCACTCCTAAAAAAACATCCGTAAGCTGTATAAGAAAGAAACAATTTTGTTTAATAAAACCTGCAACCAAAACAAGGATTGATCTAGGTTTAAAATTTAAAGATAAGGGAACAACCGATCGCCTACTTAACTCAGGACCATTTGGAACCATGTGTACACATAGGGTTCAAATTACTGCTGTTACTGATATTAACGATGAATTAATTAAATGGCTTGAAGAAGCCTATGATACTTCAATTTAATATCATAAAATAAAAGAGAAAAAAAATGAACACTTCTATAAAAAACATAAGTAAGTTATTGTTATTATTAATTATTTTCAATATACAATCAGCAGCTTTAGCCAATTTCCACCTATGGGATCTTTCTGAAATCTATAGCGATGAATCCGGAGATGTTTTGTATATTGAGTTATTTTGTGCGGTTAATGGGCAGCAATTTTTAAATGCTCATGACTTAATAGCTACTTCAGATGGTAATGCAGTTACATTTACTTTTCCAGGAGATTCTGGCTCGCCCACGCAAGATAAATTCCTCCTTTTAGCTACCTCTAATTTTGCCAGTATTCCTGGAGCTGTAACACCGGATTTTATTTTGCCAGATCAATTTTTTGATCGAACCGCCACTAATCTACAATTAAATTTTGGACCAGGACAAGATATTATTAACATAACAGGTGCTGACATTCCTTTTGACGGTCTCTCTTCTCTAAACCTACTACCTGCTACACCAACACAAACAACAAACTCACCCACTAACTTTGCTGGAAACATAGGAGATATATTTGTTCCACCTAATACATTATTCAAAAATGGATTTGAGGATTGAAAAATACTTGATAAAAAACACCTGTATGCTAAAAGCTTACTGAAACAATCAATTAATTGATATATTTTTGCGTTAAATAGAGATGTCATATCTTTTCCCTTGTGGAAAATGCGTTTTCTAGTTATTCATCTATGGTTGATCTGTTGACTATTATGCAAATGCAACACTAAGCATCTTACTTAATTGGTACAAATACACAAACCATTGCATATATAACTTGAACCTAGGTTTAATTGAAATTAACTGTTAATAAATTATCCAGGGTCATAACATGCTAAGAAATATCACAATCTGCTTGATTCTCAGGCATTGCATCGATAAATGCTTGCTGTTTTAAACAATGCAAATTGATTATACAAATTTGAGGATAATCATCTAAACATACATTAAATCGGTTAGCATTATAGACTTGTGCAACAAGAAATATATCAGCAATGGAAACTTCGTCGCCAAAACAATAGAGACCCGAACTTTTTTCTAATTGTTGTTCAATTGCAGCAAATCCTTGATGAATCCAATGGGCATACCATTCGTCAACTTGTTCTTGTTGCCAACCTTGAACTTTCAAATATTTTAACACACGTAAATTATTTAAAGGATGAACATCACAAGCAATGCTTAAAGCCATAGCCTTGGCTTGCGCTTTTTTAATTAAGTTTTTTGGATAAAGAGAGAACTCCGGATAGGTATCTTCTAAGTAATCAATAATAGCTAATGATTGTGTTAAAACATCTCCATTATCATTCATTAGTGAAGGTACCAATGATTGAGGATTAATACTTTTATAGGGTCCCATTAACTGTTCACCACCATCCTTTACCAAATGGACTGGTTTAATTTCACAATCTAACTGTTTAATATTTAAAGCAATTCTAACTCTATATGCAGCGGTACTCCGCCAGTAACTGTATAATCTCATATTAACCCCAATTATTTTCTCTCGCACAAACGCCGAGGCGCAAAGAATTGAAAGAACAAATTATATCTATAAAACACTATTGAAATCCAATAATATTCAACAATCTAACATCTAAAAATTTAGCACCTCTGCGAGAAATTATTTAAGCTTTTACAATCGTATTATGTATAGAACCAAATATGTTATCTCCGTTTGCAGTAAACATTTTAATCTCTACATCATCACCAAAACTCATAAATGGGGTGGTAGCTTTTCCCTCTTTAATGATTTCTAAAACACGTTTCTCAGCCAAGCATGAAGAACCTAAAGACTCATCTTCATTAGCAATAGTTCCTGAGCCAATCATAGCACCAGCAGCTAACGGTCGTGTTTTTGCGGCATGTGCAATAAGTTGGGCAAAATTAAATTGCATATCAACACCTGCATTAGGAAAACCAAACCACTCACCATTTAAATAGGTATGTAGAGGCAGATGAACTTTGGTATTTTTCCATGCTTGTCCAAGCTCATCAGGTGTCACAAAGAAAGGTGAAAGCGCCGTCGGTGGTTTTGAATGCACAAAACCAAAGCCCTTAGCTAATTCGGCTGGAATTAAATTTCGCAATGAAACATCATTGATTATACAAATCAATTTAATATGTTTTGCCGCATCTTCTACAGATACACCCATGGGCACATCATCGGTAATAACAGCCACTTCTGACTCAAAATCAATACCATAATCTTCACTGGTCACCACGATATCATCATGTGCAGCTAAAAAACTATCACTGGTTGCTTGATACATTAATGGATCGACTAAAAAACTTGGTGGCATTTCAGCCCCACGCGCT
>Ga0316204_10007078_pt1 | contig 16720 bp, 16 predicted proteins | sample 6monrhotite_MG_2_FD_205661 | JGI IMG/M metagenome (GOLD analysis project Ga0316204, IMG submission 205661) | Microbial mat bacterial communities from mineral coupon in-situ incubated in ocean water Damariscotta River, Maine, United States -... | ecosystem: Environmental > Aquatic > Marine >... | reverse complement strand
GGCCTCTCGCAGAAGTCGGCGGACCGCAACAATGCGTCCTATTACTATTCGATTACGCGACTCGGCACGCAAGGAAAGATTCGCCTTGGCCAACGTGACTACGAAGTATCCGGTTTGTCCTGGCTGGACCGCGAGTGGAGTACCAGTGCACTTGCTGCCGACCAGGTCGGTTGGGACTGGTTTGCCCTGCAGCTCGATGATGGCAGCGACCTGATGTTCTACAGCCTGCGTAAAACAGACGGCAGTCAGGACAGTGCAAGTGCCGGGACCTTCGTGAGTGCGAACGGCAGCAGTCAGCACCTCGACGCAAACGATGTCGAGATCGCTGTGCTCGACAACTGGGACAGCCCCGAGGGTGGCAGCTACCCGTCGAAATGGCGCCTAAGCGCACCGCGGCTTGGCCTCGACCTTACCGTGACACCGGTGCTGCCGGACCAGGAGCTTTTTACCACCGTTCGCTACTGGGAAGGCGCTGTCGACGTTGAGGGTAGCAACAATGGCGCAGCCCTGAGTGGCCGCGGTTACGTGGAATTAGCCGGTTACGCTGAGTAACACAGACGGATTGCAGGCTTACTCAATTGCAATATATCGATCAGACATTGGGGCGAGCGTGCCGGGCGCTTTGCCCGAGGTGCTTTCGTCCAGAATCCTGACCGTGCTTTCAAACAATAGCTGTGCTTCCTCGGTGCTATTGCCGATGCAGGTCATACCCAGTTTGCCGTATTGCGAGAGTGCGCCAATCATGTAGAAAAGCACACCGGTACCCGTGGCGTGTTTGAAGCCGATGCCGTGGTGCCAGACGATCTCGAATAAATCTTCCGGCAATAAACCACGATAGGCGGGTGATTTGAGATTGTCAGTCGCACTGTAGTACTTCGCCTGCCCGTTTGGTGCCATGAAAAGACCGGTATCGGTATCGAGTTCACCGCCGGTCAGGAACTCGAGAGCATGAAATGGTGGCGTAGTGCCGCCCATGCGTAGATTGATTTCTATTGCCTGTGCCTGCCAACCTTCGGCCGTCTTTGTGGTCAAAAAATCAATCGCGAAGCGACCGAGAATGCCGTAAGCACTCAGTACTTTACCAATTCTGTTCGCATCGATTAGCAACAGCTCGCGATACTGCTCGTCGGCTGGAAAACGGCAACCCATATAGGCCTGGCCGGTTGATCCGCCAAGCACCTGCTCGTGGCTCGATACCAGGCGCGTGTCACCGTTTGGCAGGATTCTCATCTGTACGCTGGGCGATCGCGTTTCCGCAGCGATAATAAACTCTTCAACGATGCCGCCCATCATGTCGAACTTGTGCAAGAATTTTTCGTAGGTTTCGTTGCCCGACAGCCACACCATTTCCAGTAATGCTGCACGAATTCCTGCTTCGCCAGAGGCTGCGTCCGGATACGTAAACACGGCGTTACCTTCACCGCCGAAACCTTCATTTAATTTGACTACCGCTTTTATTATTTCAGGGCGTCGTTCACGTAATTCCATTAACGCACGGGCAATGTCGTCCTCAGTGTGCAGGTCTTCGCTGCCGGATGGATAACTGACGCCGGCTTCTGCAAAGATCTTGCGGTTACCGGACTTGGTGCCATAGCTGAGAAGCTCCGGGTCCAGGCCATTCATCGGAATGCCCAGTGCCAACGCCAGCCGTCGTTCAAGCGGCGTTGAATTGTAAGTCGTCAAATAGGCATGCTCTGAATCACCGATGTAATTGCGCAGGCGATTGAGCAACTTTGGCCGCTCGAGAATTTTCTCTGACAGCGGTCGCAGGCTTGCATCGAACACCGACACCATGTGCAGGCGTTTACGTGCGTGGCTGGCCGAGACACTGTCGAGCAGCTGCAGATAGTAGTCGACCACATCTGCATGCACGGGTTGGCTGGTGACATAGATGAGTCGGGCATTCGGGTTGCGCAACCGGATCAGGGCGAACATGAGCCGTTCTTCGTAAAAAGCTGCGCCGGTTACCTTTGCCAGCTCTTCCTGGTTGACGCTCATCGACGGCACGATCACCGAGGTGTGCGCATAGCAGGGGTCTTCCTGGTAGCGCTGCCAGACGATGGGCAGTTGTTTTTGCAATGTCTTGAATTGTCTGGCTTCAGCATCGCTCATGCGGCGTGCACCTTCAGCGTCTGCCCAATGTCATCGAGAATGCCGCGCAAGGTATCGTAGTCCGGATGACGTACCCGCAGCCACGCATTCGCCATATAGCCGGCCTCGACCGGCTGAGTCGCTGTTCCCGGATTCGGCAAGCTCGCCTTGACGATGCAGTCGCCGTACTTGGCATGAATCTCGTCAACACCTGAATAGCCACTGATCTGGCCGTCTCTGTCAGGTCGGAGTGCGATCATGCCGGCGGCATAGCGCCGCGATGGTGCGGTATGCGTATCACCCTTAACCAGCGCGCATGCCCACTCGAAGAACAGGTCGAACTCATTCGCCGCGTTGTAAACGTCCCATTGTCCGACACCGGGTGGACGGCAACCGATCTCGGAAAACTTCAGTCCCTTCGGTCCGTAAAACCACTCCATGTGCGTTGCCGATGTCTCGATCTCCAATACCTTTATGACCTTCCGTGTCATCTCCCGGACTTCTTTGTAGCCCGGTGCATCGATACGATTGGTTGTCACCATTTGCGGCGAAATCCAGCGCTCGCGCATCGCTTCAAGAACATTGGGGTAATAGTGCGTGATGAACTCATGCCGGACATCGCCATTGATTGTTAAAGTGTCGATGTAACCTTCATGGCCTTCGATAAACTCTTCGATCGCCACAGCATGGCCGTCGGCGAGACCCGATTCGGCAATGATCCGCTCAAGCTCGGCATCGTCACGCACTTTGTAGGTTCCTGATGCGCCAGCACCAGCAGGGGGCTTGATGATCACGGGATAGCCAACCGCAGCCGTAAACTCTCTGGCATCCTGCGGTGATTCGGCCCGGGTCGATTGCGCACAGGAAATACCGGCCTGGCGCAAAGCCTCCTTCATCGCTGGCTTGTCACGACACAAATACGCGGTCTTGACGGACGTGCCAGGAATACCGCGCGCCTCGCGTACAGCGGCGACCGGCATGATATGAGCTTCGACCGTCGCCTCGATGCGATCGACCCACACCTGGCTCTGAATTCTTTTTACTGCCTCAAGCAGTGAGGGTTCGTGCACCACCGAACGGACCTGCACGTACTCGCTTAACCAGCCCTTCATTTCATCGTCGAGGTATTCAACCGGGCGCTCGCCAATACCGATTACATTTGCGCCGCTGGCCTGCAGAGCGCGTACGAACTCGCGCTGGTTACGTGGGAACGAGGGCTCTACAAAGATGACGTTCATTTAGCAATCAGTTGGCGAAAAATATTCACGTACTGCTCCCCTTGTTGTTGCCAGGAAAAGTCCTTGGCCATGCCGTTGCGAACAATCTTTTTCCACAATGGCTTGTTGTCATAAAAGTCGAGGGCAGTGTTGATCGCCCAATATAGTCCGGTCTCGTCATAGTGCTTAAACACTATGCCTGTGCCGCTGCCATCTGCAGGATTAATAGGCTGAACCGAGTCTGCCAGCCCGCCGGTTGCACGCACAATCGGAACCGTGCCGTACTTGAGGCTGTACATTTGGTTCAGGCCACAAGGCTCGTAACGAGACGGCATAAGGAACATGTCTGATCCTGCCTCAATCCAGTGTGCCAACTTGTTGTTGTAACCGCGGTAAAAACTGACCCGGCCACGTGCATGCTGCTGTGCGGCGGCGAAGAACTCCTCGAAGCGCGGCTCACCGCTGCCGAGCACTGCCAGTGAAAAGTCCCTTTGCTCGAGCAGTTGCGGCAAAACACCCTGCAACAGATCGAATCCTTTTTGGCCAACCAGGCGACTGACTATTCCAATCATCGGCCGAGTGGCGCTCACTTCGAGACCCAACTCCTCTTGCAGCCGCTGTTTGCAGACCTTCTTGCCGCTGAGATTCTTGATGGTGAACTTTTTGGCGATTAAGGCATCTGTTGCGGGGTTCCACTCCTGGTCGTCGACGCCATTAAGAATGCCGATGAGTGCGTCGTCGCGGGCGCGTAAAACATCATCAAGCCCCATGCCGTACTCGGCACCCTGTATTTCGCGCGCGTAAGTCGGGCTGACAGTGGTCAGCAAGTCAGCGTGCAGTAAGCCCGTTTTCAGGAAATTGACGACGCCTTTCTCGAGGTCCTGCTGGTGTAGCATGCCCTCGCTGTCACCAAGGTTAAGATCGGCAACGATGTCACTGCTGAACATTCCCTGGTAGCCAATGTTGTGAATCGTCATTACCGACTTGGTTTTTGCAAACAACTTGTCCCACGCATACAGGGTTTTGAGGTAGAGCGGAATAAGTCCGGTGTGCCAGTCATGGCAGTGAAAGATGTCCGGTGAAAACTCCATGTGCTGGCACATTTCGATTGCCGCACGCGACAGCAGCAGAAATCTTAAATGCTCGTCGTCGGCCGAGGTGTACATACCATCACGATCGTACAAAGCGGGGCAACGCAGCAGAAATACGGGTGTGTCATTCTCGAGTACGGTCCAGTCGATGCTGTACTCAACGTCCCACGGGCCGATACGCACGCTCAGGTCTTGCAGGTCATCGACGGGCTCGATGGCAAGCCCGTCTCGATTGAGTGTTGAGTAATAGGGCATAAGTACGCGGACATCGTGCCCGGCGCCATGCAAATAGGCGGACAGCGCCGCGCTTACGTCGCCTAGTCCGCCTGCTTTGGCAAGCGGGGCAAACTCCGAGGTTGCCAGACAGATATTCAATTTTTTGCTTCTCGTCACGAATGCTATTCTACGGTATGAACGTTCTTATCATATCCCCTGGTTATCCTGCCGACATGCCTGAATTCACACGCGGGCTGGCGCAAGCCGGGGCGCGCGTTTTTGGCGTAGGTGATCAGCATGCCGCTGGACTACCAGACCTGGTCAAACAGCATTTGTCAGATTATGTCCAAGTGTCGTCACTGTGGGACAGCCGTACCGTCATCGCCGAACTGCAACGCGAGCTGCAGGGTCAGCAACTCGATCGTATCGAATGCCTGTGGGAGCCGGGCGTAATGCTGGCGGCGGAGCTACGTGAGCATTTTGGTGTTGTCGGCATGAACGTCGAGCACTCTCGCCTGTTTCGCGACAAGGAAGCGATGAAGGCAGCGCTCGATAAGGCCGGCATTCGAACACCGCGCCATGTCGCAGTGGATAGCATTGCGGGATGCTGGGAGGCGGTTGAGACGATTGGTTTTCCAGTCATTCTCAAGCCGATCGATGGTGCCGGATCTGCCGATACCTACCGGGTTGCCTCGCGCGAGGAACTGCGTGCGGTACTGCCGCTGTTGCGTCATGTGCCAACCATCAGTATCGAGGAGTTTATTGACGGTGAGGAATACACCTTCGACACGATTACGATAGATGGAGAAATCGCTTACTACAATATTGCCTGGTATCGACCACGGCCCCTGATTGCACGCAGCAATGAATGGATCAGCCCACAGGTGATCGCTCTTAAAGATGTCGACCACCCGGATCTTGCCGACGGCGTAAAAATGGGATTCGAGGTCATCAAGGCTTTGCAATTCGAAACCGGTTTTACGCATATGGAGTGGTATCGCAAGGCAGATGGTGAAGTTGTATTTGGTGAGATAGGCGGCCGACCGCCTGGCGCACACCAGGTCGACCAAATGAAGTACGCCTGCGACTTCGACGTCTTCAAAGCGTGGGGGCAGGCGCTCACCCAAGGCAAGATCCTGGAGTCGTATGAGCGTCGCCACAATGTTGCGACTATTTTCAAGCGTGCGCGCGGCGTCGGGAGAATTAGCCACATTCACGGAACGGATGAATTACAGGCCCGCTTCGGCGAACACGTTGTGTGGAATACCTTGCTGGCGCCCGGCACGCCGCGCAGAGACTGGCGTAAAACGCTGGTCTCAGATGGCTTTATCATGCTGCGCCATCCTGACTTGCAAGCGACCATGGATATGGCCGACGCGGTTGGAGCAGAACTGGAGATGTTCGCCGAGTAGTGATCCTCAGCTGTATTTCGCGAAAACTTGCCACTTGTGAATGACTGCTTTGTTCAAGAAGCAGCCGTTCAAATGCTAGAATTGAGCGAATTGGAAATGGCTGCTACTGACCTATAGCGGCCATCTGCGCCAGCATTGGCTGGGGCGCAATAAACCTGAACAGGTGCAGTATGAATCTTCAACATTCAATGAGAGGACGATCTATTCGCGTCATAGTTGGCTTTCTATTTTGTTGGGGCACGATCCCCTGCGCCCTCGCAAGTCCATCCGGTAGTGCCAATCAAATGGCAGAAGCTGCCATTACATTTGTTGCAGAACTTGATGACAAACTAAGAGGCTCCGCGCTCTTTTCCTTGGATTCTGACGAGCGTGCGACTTGGTCTAATTGGCCGATTGTCATGGTTGAACCACGTGGTTTGCTGATTAGAGACATGAACGACGAGCAGCGCAAGGCAACCCACGCGCTCCTGCGCGCATCAATGTCGAGCCAGGGATACGCCAAGGTAGCCGGTGTTATGTGGCTGGATGACGTATTGCGGGATATTGAGCAGCGCTCTATCGACAACGAATCGGAGACGGCCATAGACCCATTCCTCAACGCCATAGCAGACAGTCGGAGTTCTGGCAACTATGCAGTAGCCATATTTGGCGATCCCGGCGACGGTGATTGGGGTTGGAAGCTCGCCGGGCACCACCTTGCCGTGAATTTCACAGTTTCCGGAAATCGGGTTGGCTTCACCCCAATATTTCTTGGTAGCAACCCGATGGCGATCGAAAGTGGTCGTTACGCCGGCCGTATGGTTCTTTCCCATGAGGGTCAACGCGGTGTTGACTTGATGCAATCGCTTAGCAAAGCACAACAGCAAACAGCAGTCATCCATCCTGAAGTAGCCAGAGACGTGTTTGAAGGTCCAGGTCGGCGGGCGAGCTTGGCTAAATTTGAAGGGCTTGCCGCAAGCGAGTTATCTGGCCATCAAATGCAACTACTGCGTCTTCTCATCCGCGAATATTTGGAAAACGTCGACTATGACGCTGCCGCGGCCCAGTTCGAGTTAATCGAACAGGTCGGGTGGGGTGAGCTGTGGTTTTCGTGGCGTGGATCGGCAGATATCGCCGAGAAGTTTTATTATCGGGTTCACGGCCCGCGACTGTTGATCGAATACACTCGGCAAAACGAGAATCATGACCACAGTATTATGCGTGATCCCGCAAACGACTATGGGGAAGACTGGCTTGAGCAGCATTACAAGGAGAACCATCCCACCTTGGAACAGGCAATGCAGGACACTCGGCGTCGTGCTGCCGAACAATACAATCGATAGCCGATTTTGCAATTGATGGGCGTCTGCTTCTGGCCGAAAGCAGAAGTTCGGGTGTTAAGATGTTGAACGACTGCTGTTGACCCAAAGCAGACGTAAAGTGAAATTGACGATTCGCAGTTTTTCCATACTGTAAGTTCGAAACGGCGTGGGAGTGACTAATGAGCCACTTACGTATTCAGCCTAACTAATTTTATGTACGCATGCTCAGCCGAAGCGCAGTTCGCGGCGCCAAGTGGGTTGAGAATCAAGGTTACTCAGCAGTACGCGCCGAAACAGTACACGGCCTGGATCAGTTTTAGCAGGATAGAATATGAATTTTCAATTGAGGGCGCATGTTGTTTTGGTTTCGATGGTTGCATGGCTTTTTAGCCCTGTCAGTAATGCGCAGCTGCAGTTTGGGGCCATTGGCGAGCTGTATGCGGAAACCTGTTCTTCTTGTCATGGAAATGACTTGCGGGGCACAACGCTCGGCACGCCATTGCTTGGAGTCGAACTGGAGAATGGTGAGTCAGTCAATGATATCAAGCGGAGTATCAGCGTAGGCAATCCGGAGGCGGAAATGCCAGCCTGGGAAAACATACTCAGCGACGAACAAATTCAGAGCCTGTCCATATATGTGCTTGAGCAGCGCGCGGGTTTCAACTACGACAGCTACAGTATGCGGGAGCAAGTCGATATTCCGCGGGGAGTACAGAATACCCAAGAACATGATTTCGTGCTTAGCACCGTTAGCAATGATGTCGATCCACTGCCGTATTCCATCGCGCCGTTGTCGGATGGACAAATGTTTCTGGTAGAAAAGAAGCGTGGGCTGAGTATTGTCTCGGCCGACGGTAAGAAGTTTGAGCTAGTCGCCGGGACGCCCAGGGTGTTTGATGACAGTAGTTTGACTGAAGGCTTGCGTGCTTTGGACAGAGGCAAGGGTTGGATGCAAGACGTCGCCCCTCATCCAGACTACGACTCTAATGGCTGGATATACATCTACTACGGCGATCGCTGTGACGCCTGCACTGCAATCAGTCGCGCCGAGCATCGGTCGGTCGGCATGGCCAAAGTAGTGCGCGGGCGTATCGCGGATGGCGAGTGGGTCGATGAGCAGACAATCTGGAGCACCGGGTACGAAAACTATACTACCGAAACCGATCTCAAACTTGGCGGGCGCATCGCGTTTGACAACAAGGGCTATGTCTATTTTTCGATCGGCGCAATGAACGGTTTTTACGACGCCGAAATTCAGGATCTCAGTCGGCCCTGGGGCAAGGTGCATCGAGTACACGATGATGGCCGCATACCGACCGACAATCCCTTCGTTGAGGTGGGAGGCGCCGTACAGTCTATTTGGACTATCGGGCACAGAGCTCCGCAAGGCCTGGAATACGATGCACACACTGGCACTCTCTGGGGATCGGAACACGGACCCAGAGGCGGCGACGAGATCAATCTTCTGTTGCCGGAGCGAAACTACGGTTGGCCACTAACGTCCCGTGGCGTCGACTATGACGGCGCGTCAGTGGAAAGCAAACTGGACATAGCGTTCGACATGAAAGACATCGAACAACCGGTAGTAGATTTGACGCCATCACCGGCCATTTCCAGTTTTGTCGTCTATCACGGTGATCGATTCCCCAACTGGGAGGGCGATATCATTGCCGGGTCTCTAAAAGCTCAAACGCTTTATCGTTTTGTTATCGAAAAAGATCGACTGGTTGAAAAAGAGATTTTGCTCAAAGGGATTGGGCGCATTCGGGATATTGAAGTGGACGCCAAAGGAGACGTAATACTTTTGAGCGAAAACGTTAGCGGCGGGAAGATCCTGCGCATGAGCCCTGCTAGGTAATTTCGATCTCGAGGAATAGCGCATAGACAAAGAAACTCGCGTTAGCTTTTCGGAAATAACCACTGGTCCGTCGCACCATTTTCAATGACTGTTGGGCAAAAATCTTGGGGTCCTGAGTGGCCGCTATTGGCCGTAAGCAGCCTGTCGAGTGTTAAACTGCTGAGAGACTGCTGTTGACCCAAAGCGGACCCAGACACCCGCATGTGCTGGACCACGTAACAGGAACAGGAATGAGATATTTTCGGCGCACAGCTGTTATTTTTTTTCTGCCGGCAATACTGATGGCGGATGGTATGGGTGCGGAAGTCTGGCTTGCGGGTGATCACCACGTGCACAGCCGGTTCAGCGTTAATTGGAATCGTAAGGTTGACCCTCCCACACCAATTTTAGATGTTCATGGTGCGTATTCAGTTCCAAAAAATGCACAAATGGCGAAACAGTATGGTCTCGCATGGATGGTCACCACAGATCATGGCGGCCGAAATCACGCAAAACTGAATCTCGAACAGGCTTATCCGGATTTGTTGGAGGCACGAAAAGTTGTACCGGAGCTAATTCAATTCTTTGGCGTCGAACTCAATTCTCCAGGTGCAGATCATTCGAACATTATTATTCCGCATACGCATGATGAAGCCCAGCGGATTTACCAGTTGGAATCACGCTTCGATAAGGTAGACGCAGACCCGGCCGATTCTGGATCCAACGCTACAGAGACAATGATCGAGGCTCTATTGGAAATGCGGGAGTTCGCTGAGATGCCCGTCGTGTTTGCCAATCATCCTTCTCGCAAGGCGGAAGAAGGTGAAAAATACGGGCTAACAATCCCTTCAGCGTTGCGCAGATGGAACGATGCAGCACCTGAGATTGCCGTAGGAATGGCGGGCGCGCCTGGCCGTCAGGCAAATTCAATTAATCCCGACGGATCCATCAAGCCGGGCGCAGCGCGGGCCAATTATCGGGGACAACCCACTCGTGGAGGGTTCGACAGGATGACGGCAGAGCTCGGAGGCTTTTGGGATTCGATGCTGGGAGAGGGCCGGCGCTGGTGGATCACTGCCAACTCTGATTCTCATAAAAACTGGACCGACGGTGGTAAGGACTTCTGGCCGGGAGAGTACGCGAAGACGTACGTGTATGCGGACAAAAGTCATAGCGAGATCTTGGCGGCGCTCAGGGCCGGGAGAATATTCGTTACTACCGGTGACCTGGTATCCGAACTATACGTCTCGGCTACGTCAACGACAGGTGCAACGGCAGAGATTGGCAACAGCTTGCACCTGCACTCCGGCGATGATGTGCTTGTGACAATACGGGCTAGAGACCCTGCGAGTGAGAATAGTCACGGTGACCTGCCCGCCGTGGGTCATATTGACCTAATTGTCGGCGACATCACAGGTGTGCTGGAAAACGCGAATCAGGACAGAAATTCAAGCACCAGGGTGGCTCGACGATTCAGCGAGAGCGATTGGACTCAACAAGGCGAGTTCCTCACGATGACGTACCGACTCGAGAATGTGGATCGCAGTTTTTACCTACGAGTTCGTGGAACCAATACGGAACAACTGGAGCCAGATCCTGATCCATTGGGGGAAGATCCTTGGACTGACCTCTGGTTTTATTCTAATCCGATATTTGTGAAATTCGAGTGAGCTCAGACCACATCAAGTGCGCATAATGTAAACAAGGGCGAATCTTCGGATTCGCCTTTTTCTCTTGAGATCAGTGCGTTATTTCGCCGAGCCTCACTACAAACTGTAGAGAATCACTAGTAATCGCGTAACAGAGAAGAGGGTGGCTCGCTAACCTCTTTGGCAACAAGGGTTTGATCAAATTGCACATTGTAATTTGCCGTTTTTGCAGGTCATTGAATGTCCGGCTACCGTCCGAAAGCGGCCGTTCAACATGCGAGTTGGAAATTCCGTCTTTCTCGGAGACAATGGTGCAATGCGTATTGCAATAGTTGGTGCCGGAGCGATGGGCACGTTGCTCGGACACCGGTTCTGCAAGGCAGGCCACGAAGTCACACTTCTAGATCGGCCGGGCAGGGTAGCTCAAATACAATCTACGGGATCTCTTTTCGTCATTGGACCCGGCGGGACCGGGTCTGCTGTTAGGCCGACTTCGGTGACTGCCGACTATTCAACGGCCGGCATTCACGATGTTGTCATTCTGGCAACCAAATCGCAGGACTTGCCATCTGTTGCGGAAGGGCTCTCAGACATCACTGCTAGCGATTCAACCATTGTGACCATTCAGAACGGAATTCCGTGGTGGTACCTGCAAGGGTTGCAATCAGACTTTGGCTCTTCGCGAATCCCGTGTCTTGATCCGGACAGACAGCTCGAGCGAGTCATTGATTCATCACAGATCGTTGGATGCGTCGCTTATCCGGCGGCGATGATGGAATCGAACGGCCGGGTTCACCACGTGGAAGGTGATCGGTTTCCGATTGGGGAGTTAGACGGATCGGTTAAGCAACGGACACAGCGTATAGCCGGTCTCTTTGAGGAGGCAGGCTTCAAGAGCAGAATAATTGACGATATTCGCTCCGAGATTTGGTTGAAGGCCTGGGGCGCGACACCCATCAACTCGATTAGTGCGCTGACGCGGGCGACGATGGAGGAGATTTGTTCGTTCGCCGATACTCGCAAGTTGGTCGAACAGACGATGCGCGAGATTCAGGAAATTGCTGAAGCATTTGGGGCAACATTCAGGCACAGCATCGAGAGACGAGTTGACGCGGCGAGGGCGGTTGGTGCACACAAGACATCCATGCTCCAGGATGTTGAAAGTGGTCGTACGCTCGAATTGGATGCCTTGATGCTGGCGGTTCTTCAGCTCGCAGACATAGCCGGTAAGGAAGCGCCAACACTCAAAAACCTATACGCGTGCACGGCCCTGTTGAACAATGGCTTGCTTTCAAAGAGACAGCGCGACAAGGTGGACGAACCTTGAGTCACAGCGAACCAAAAATTCGACCTTTCCGAAATCGGGTTCTGGGGGTGATATTGCGTCTCTTGAGGTGGATTGGCATCAACATCGACCTGCTCATCATAGTACGTGAAGGTGGGATACCAGTCGAAAATGCGCAGCCACGCAGCGACTATGTCTTTGACGCCCTCACGCCTGCGGATGTTGACCAGTTGATTCAACTGGAACCAGGTACTGAGCCAGAAAAGCTGCGAAAATGGTTTCAAGAAGGAAAGCTCTGTTTCGGGCTACGGGACAACTCACGCTTAATAGCCAAGATGTGGTGTGACTTCGACGAGTTCTATCATCCGACAAAACCCTACAAGCTTGCATCTGACGAGGTCTATCTTCTCCAGGCCTACGTCGATCCCGACTATCGCGGTCAGGGGCTGGCAACTGTGATGCGCGCAGAAAGTTATGCTTCATTGCGGGAGATGGGCCGCAGCAAGTTCCTTAGCTACTCCCGATACTTTAATTCTGCAGCCAGGCGCTTCAAGGCTAAGCTGGGTGCGCGAGAAGAAGGCCTGACAATACATTTCCGCTTGTTTGGAAGGTGGTCGAAAAGCCTGACGATTCAATACTGATGTTGCTTCGACTTACGTCGACTGCGCTGGCATTACAAGAACTGGTAAGTATAAGTGTGAGGAGTGAATGTCCGCTTCTGGCCGAAAGCAGACTGTCGCTGGCTTAGTTAATCCAAATTAGAATTGAAATCGATATGCACGACTTAGAATCACGCATCAGAAAGTATTACGTCTATTCCGGAATAGTGAAGGGAGTCATATTTTCGGCGGTTGGTATAGCTTTTGTTTCACAGAAAGTCCCGCCAGCAGTAATGGCGATCGCTGCGATCGCGTTGAGTCTGTTTCTGATTTCCATTGAATTGGTATCGATCTATCCACGCGACATGCGCTGGCACCGAACTCTTGTCGAGGAGTGCCGAGATCAATATGACCGTCGATTGACGGACGCAATTGCTGAAATGGGCTACTTCGGCATATTCAGGCGAAACTGGATCGCCGAGACGTATGATGATCTGTACTGGAAGCCTAAGAAAGCGGAAAACGGTGGTGACTGACCGTCTGCTTTTGGCGGCGAAAGCAGCCGCCCAGGTGATAAACTGATGACAGGCTGCTGCTGACCCAAAGCAGCCACTGAGAAAAACCGGAAATCTGACGATTTAGGCGATGACCATGACTCCAACCTATGAAATTGTATCAATCAAACGAGCGGAGCCGCCGCCGAATGCCGAAGGTGTCAATTGGTACGAATACGTAATCGCGTCTGATGACACAAATACTATTCACGGCTGCCGACAGGGAGGCCTCAAGGCTGTAACGAGTGCGGTCGAGGCAATCGTTGCCCAGCTGAATGAGCGGCACGCCAAAAAGCGCAAAAAAGAGAAGAAATCCTAGACCTTGCAATGACCGCCCTTGGCCGAAACCAGCCGATCGGGTGCTAAACTGCTGAACGACGGCTACTGACAAAGCGGTCGTTGGCTTTTGCGAGCAAATTGAGGTGATGTATCAAACGGTTTTTCACGACATACCTTGTTATGCACCTTCTTTTGGAGACGCTGGCAGCAATCACGCTCATTGGCGGCGCGATGGGTTTGTTCGCGGTTGGCGGATTCGAAGCCGGCATGTGGGCAATGAATTATGGCTTTGCCGCTATCGCAATGGCGTCAGCGGTTTTCTGGGTATGGCCACATCGCTCGACACATGCAGCGGTCGAGTTGGTGCTCGGCATTCTTCTGACGTTTCACGTGCTTATTTCTGTTTCATTTGCAATCCAAGGAAATCAGGAAGCGGCAGTAGTTATTCATGCTGTTATGGGAGTGCTTGCGATCTACTTATACTCGCAACGAACCAAGTGGTGTTCGAATTAGCTGCGGAAGAACGCGGCGCAGAGTATCTGAGCCTTGGGACCGATAGCGGCCATAACTCAACAACAACTACAGGTTCCCTTGGCAATGAAATCATCCAAGCTCGATCGGTGGCTTACGGTAGGAACAAACATAAGTGTTTTGATCGGCATCGTCTTACTCATTGTGGAGATCAACCAAAACAACGAGTTGGTTCGAATCCAAATTGAGCAGGCAAGATCTGACACGTATGTTGCATGGCAAAGGGAAGTCGCATCGGGCGATCACGTTGCTCGCTGTTCGCGAAACTGGGCGCCCGTTTGGGCGAAACTCTTCGCTACCAATGAATTGTCGTCGCGACGAAATTTTATGAGCGAAATAGAGCGTATTAGGGCATTACAAGACTAAGGTATTAATGCAACGGCGTGGCCATCACTCGCATTCGTGATTTTGACATCTCGAGCAACTGGCCTGCCGATCGCCAATCGTCTGCCTCGGCCCAAACCAGCCCGTCAAGAACTTCGAACTTCCCGGTCTGAGTGGCCGCTACCAGGAAAAGCAGACGCTAGGCTGCCGAATATCGAGCCACCATGATGATCAGGAGAATAGCGATTACCGTAGTCGCTGCAACGACATTTGCGCGGCGATTGGAGGAAACGCCAGGAATCACATCGGCCGCAATTATAGGGATATGCAGCAACCCGATATTTTCAAATGCCGCCTGACCCGCAAATAATGGGCCGTCGAACCACATCACGACTGCGTAGGCCACTAATGCCGCGGAGAATGCTCGACGAGTTCTCGAGAAATGTGCCTGCAGATCAATCGGGCCAGAATTCGCCTGGATGGGAGACAAGACTCCCGTCGCAAAAGTAACCAGGATAGGGGCCAGAAGAATGTAGAGAAATGATCCGTAGTCCCAGTCGATATCACGTAAATCCCACAAGGACCACCAGTGATTGATGACGGACAGGAACAGCACCAGGGACCACAGCGTGTACGGCAAGTAGTGCCTGATTTCGCGATCGGTTTTCGCGAGAAGAGACGCACTTCGCAGGAGGTGACCGAGGCAAAGAGCCAGGATCATGGAAACCATAACCGTTACGAATTCGAATAAGCTCATCAATAGGTGGTCAGATGAAAAAGGAAAGGCACATCAGGCGTACTCAGCCAGATACTTCGGCAGCATTTCGCGCCAGGTGACCCAGTCATGATGGTAATTCCTGCCCCAGGAGTCGACACGATTCGGAACGCCCTTGGCGCCCAGGATGTTAGCGATGCGCCATGACTCGCTGATATCCTCATAGTCGCCCTCGCCAGTTGGCAACAGGATGAGGCGCTTGCGCAGCATTTCCAGCTGCGCACCTTCGAGTCGCGGCAGATAGTGCAACGGTGAGGAAAAGTAAAAGTCCTGGTTGAAGCTGCCTTCGAGATATTTGGATAAATCGAAGGTACCGCTCATTGCAATGGCCAGCTTGAAGGCGTCCGGGTGACGGCAGACTGTAGCAACGGCATTGAATGCGCCGATCGATGCTCCCGCTGTAATGATCTCAATATCCGCGGTTTGGCAGTCCTGACGAATGGCCGGCGTGATTTCATTATAAATAAGCGTGTCGAAGCAGTTCTGCAGCCGCGAACAGTACTCAGCCGAGTGCTCACCGCTGAACCAGGCTCTTCCGGCGACGCTGTCGGTCGAGTAAATTTTGATGCGCCCTGCATCCAGCAGTGGTTGTAACACCCGGATCAGGTGAAAACGTTCGATCTCTTCGGCATCACCGCCGGCAGTCGGAAACAACAATACCGGCGTACCCATGTGCCCCCAGCGTACGAGTTGCACTTCCTGTTCAACGTTCGGTGAATACCAGCGAAAAACATCCTTCATGACTTCGCGGTCGCTCCGTCTGTTCCCAGTGAGCTCTGAATACGATCCCAAAACAGCTGGGTGAACTCATCAAGCTCATGCTCCGGATACAGTGCTTCCACTTTCTCGCGAATCGCATCACGAACGCCGTCAGTCGTGAAATAGGCATCGGCGACTTCGTCCAGATGACTCAGGTGCTTGTCACAAAAAGCATCAAACTCGTCTACATTGAAACGCTTGCGTGCGATCTTCACGTAGCCGGCCAGTTTTTCCTCGAACGGGATGTCCTGGTCGGCGATATCGAAATACTCGCGCCAGTTAAGGTCTGTATTCGGCCGACGTTTGGTGGCGGCGCAGAAAATCGACCAGCGCAAATTGGCTTTGATCAACCACGGAAAATGAAAGTGCAGTGAGGTCACCTGCGAATCGGGACAGGCATTAGCGAAGTCGATCGGGTGCCATTCGCCATCACTCAACAGCGACTCGCAGGAATTGAAGTCCCAGCCGAAGAAGGCATTGATAACCATAGTGATGTCCTGCAGGCGCTGCTGCTCCTCAGCCGAAAGGAAATCGACGTCCATGCGATAGCGATCGTGCAGCGGCGCATCCGGATCGTAATTCACGCAGCGCCATTGTGGCCCCAGGCCAATGCAGCGAACGAAGCCATCGAAAGGAATGATGCCTTCCTGTAAATGCATCACGCGCGTACCGCTTTCCTCGTAGGCCGCCAGCAGAGCTTCACGATCCTTGATCGCGGTGACACCCACCCAGGCGCCGCCGTCGTAGGGTTTCATGAACAGCGGATAGCCGATCTTGTCGCCAATATCGCCGAGGTTGAA
>Ga0316204_10007076_pt1 | contig 16725 bp, 17 predicted proteins | sample 6monrhotite_MG_2_FD_205661 | JGI IMG/M metagenome (GOLD analysis project Ga0316204, IMG submission 205661) | Microbial mat bacterial communities from mineral coupon in-situ incubated in ocean water Damariscotta River, Maine, United States -... | ecosystem: Environmental > Aquatic > Marine >... | reverse complement strand
ATCACCCACGGCAACCGCTTTGTCGTTGATAATGGCAATACTGCGTTTCTGCGCTATTAACGTCGAGGTCACAACTAATATTTTATGTGTTGGCTTTACCACCACAATACTTTTTGGTTTGGCTTTCTTCTTCTTTAAAAACATTGGCATGGTTGGATCCGCAGCCACTGGATAAATCGAACAAACGGTCAATAGTAATAATGCCAAGCCCACTACCATGCGGACCTTTATTCCCTTGCTATACATCAATCCACCCTCTGTCGAGGCTCAGCGTATAGATAACCACTTTAACAAGCGCCTGAGGGTATTCCTCCACGGTATAATTTACCTCATCCCAATAAAATCGCCATGGCAGTGCTTCAACCGCTTTTAAATAACTAACCGTACTGTTAAAGTCGCCATAAAACTCGATTTCGATACCGTGCCTGAAAATATCCGCTGACTCACGTGCTATGTTGTTTTCTTTGTTTTCAATAGGAATGTTAGCCAGATTCCCTGCAACCCCCATACTTGCCTTCTGTTCATTACTTAACTGATCTCGATACGATGCAAGCAATTGTTTAACCTGCGTGGACTGCTTACCAAGTCCTGCTTCGGTAAACAAAGGTGAATCATAGCTTAGCAACGGCTGAACTTGCTGACTTTGCAAACGCATCAACGTCAATCCCTGCTCCTGCTGTAATAAATTCCGCAGCACTTCCGCCATTTGCCGGGGTCGAACAAAGCTGTATATCAACGTCTCCATGCGCGCGTTGCTTTCGTCTATTTTATTCTTTAGCGCTACAACTTCATTATCCACATTACTACTTTTAACGTCGTTAAGCGTTGCTGTTATCGCCTGTACCTGCTGATTGATATCCCCAATTTGCAATTTCCATTTTTTAATTGATTCCACCGCTACTGATTTTTCTGCTTTTAATGGTTCAAGCAAAACAAAATCAAACGCCATATAAGCTATGGCGACAATTGCAACAATAATCATGAGGCGCTCACGAATCGAGAACGCCTCGAATTTCTTCGCATATAAGGTTAGCTTCTCATTCACGAGTCAGTTTCTTCCTCTAGCGCTTCTTCTGAGGAAAGGATGAACTCCACCCACTGACGCTTCTTTTCCTTCCTATCCAGGCTGAGCACACCAAAACTTGTCCCTGATAATTGGGACTCCGCAGACAATCTGCTAATGAACTGTGGCACCATTTCAGGCGCTAGGGCGCCTCCCATAATTTTAATTGCCGCGCCACCATTACTAACACGAAACCCCGTAATCCACAGCCCCTTTACGACCTGGCGAGAGAAGGTGTTAAAATAAATTGAAAAACCGGTCTTACTGCTACTAAATTCCCCGCCAAACAGTTGTGCAACATAGTTATAGGCAGCAAGTTCTGCCTGAAGCCGACCCAATTGGTCTTCGGAGTAATATTTTTTCTTCCAGTCAGCTACCTTATTAGTTAACTCATTCAGCTGAACAATATGAGTCTGGTGCAATTTGGCAAGCTCACTATCCTCCAGGTTAATTTGTTTTACTTTCCATAACGCAAGCGAAAAAATGGCCGCCAATACCACTACAAAAATTACATTGATTTGAATTAATGCTGTAAAAGATAATATTTTTCGCTCTTTGCGAAAAATAGGTTGAAACAGATTAATTTGCTGATTCATGGGGAGTATTACACGAACGCGGGATGGTCATTACCGACAGCTATGCCAGATTGCTGACATGACGCACCGTTCCCGATAAATTAGCAAGTCATAAGCCACACTTGCTTCCATTATCTTGCGGGAAGCATAACGTCCACCCAAAACACACTTGCTCAATTTGCTCTCTCCTTACATTTATAATCCATTCAAGTGCCGGCGTTCGTTTACACAATGACCAACTGCCGAATTACCAGCACTTACATTCCCCAATCTAAAACAACGTAATTGCCATGTCGCTAAAGAATAAAGCAATTCTGTTTACACTAGCGGCTATGTAACTACAAACCTTAAGCCGGTTATGCAGTAAACTCAGACCACGGAAACAACGGCTCATCTAAACGCGGGATATATTGCAAAAAGTCCTACCAGCCGGGCTCGAACCAACACGCACACCAAAATCTTATTAGACGATGACTTGGAACGTCAATCTATTGAAATATAGAGATATTTTACTTAACATTATTTTACATCAGGTTATTGAATGGCATGTAGAGTATGCTCTGCATATCGTAGCGTCTTCACTCAATGGGAGCGGCAATAAACTGAATATTCATCAAGCAGTTAAGGCGCGTTTGTAGTTATCTACTGCGGAATTTAGGATAATATCAATGAAAGTACAGACGCGTATATTCGAAGAACGTTTAGGCGGCAATCGAAGTGATTGTACTCACACAGGAAGGCTAACTCACGGCATGATATGTCGTGTGAACAGGCTGTTATTGAATATAACTTATCAATTTGCGATCATCCTAAATTAATCAGTTGGACCTACTGCGGACGCCTAATGTACTGAACCTAACGTGTTTTTTCATTTTTTAAGCTTCACCCGTAGAGTGACTACGCGATCGCCTTAAAAAATGAAAAGAACTCGCTATCTTCAGCACCTTAGACGCCCTCGCTATGATCCAACTGATTAATTTAGGGTCATCGTAGGTGCTAGTGTCACAAAACCAATCCGATCCGACATTCCAAGCACCCATCGCACAGCCTATATATACCCAAAGCGTTTGAGATTTAGGCTTTATTGCTGCCCTATTTTTCTCCTGGCAGCGTTGAAATTCCTCGTAATAGTCCGGCTATTACTCGTCATTTCGGCTTTCTTAAAGAACCTACTGTTGGTGCCAGAACAAAAATATGACGCGCACTAAATACCTAAATCTCAAACGCTTTGGGTATAGCAGCACTCAATTTGTGGTCAGTGTTCCCACCAGTTGCGAAACGCGGGTAAAATCATGTCGTTTTAAATAATCCACAATACCTGCATTGATCTTGGGACAAACCAACGGATCATAAAACAAGGCAGTTCCAACGCCAACGGCAGCGGCGCCAGCAATTATAAACTCAATGGCATCTTCGGCTGTTAAGATACCCCCTTGGCCAATTATAGGTATATCGTGATGCCGGCAAACCTGATAGACCTGATGCACTTTCAGTAATGCAACAGGCTTAATCGCGGGTCCGGATAACCCTCCCTGGTTGGCACCAATAACGGGCACCCGATTTTCAATATCAATCGCCATTCCCATCAACGTATTGATCACAGCAAAGGCATCGGAGCCGGACTCAATACATAAACGTGCATTTTCAGCAATGTCAGTTTGGTTAGGGGACAACTTGGTAATGATTGGCTTTTTCGTAACAGCACGACACGCCGCCACTACCCGAGCCGACATAACTGGATCATTGCCAAATACCACGCCGCCTTCCTTTACATTAGGGCAGGAAATATTGATTTCTATCGCATCGATGGGCGAGTCATCGAACAGGCGAGTCACAGCAACATATTCTTCTATCGTTGACCCAGAAACATTGGCAATGAATCGTGTTTCGGTGAAATCCAGTGACGGTAAGATATTATTAACCACGTGTTCGGTTCCCGGATTCTGCAACCCAATGGAGTTCAGCATCCCCATCGGTGTTTCCGCCAAACGATGCAGCGGATTTCCGAGACGGGGTTGCAAGGTAGTGCCTTTCAGGCATACCGCACCCACATCCCGATTTGAAAAACCCTCTACCCGTGTATATTCCTCGCCAAAACCAACGCAGCCGGACAATAGCACCAAGGGGCTATCAAACGGTATACCGCAAAACTGTGACGCCAACATATCTTTATTTTCTGTATTCATTTAATTTACTATCATCCGTTGGAGACCATGTGTATCGATGAGCATGCCTCTATTACTACGATTGATGTTCTGTCCTATGAGTGCAACCACACCAGTCACCGCACCCCTATTGCGATAAAAAAAGCGCCCTTACTTCTAACAGCCACACGGCCATTCTCGCCAAGAACTAAGCTTGTTAAAACACAGCATTATGTTTCCCCCAGCCTTCGGAAGGAAGAAACAAAGAGCATGTAAAAATTATCAGAAATATCATTCGGTTAACATTGCTATAGAACAAACATTCGATGCCTTATGGCTCAATACGGTGCCAATGGCAACATAGCCCATAGCCCCAGGCGTGATAGTTTAACCTAGATTAATCAATTGATCGCTTAAAAATTACGTAAAAAATTGACGTAAAAGTGAAAAATATTAATTGAAACACATTAATCTCGCACTCACCCAATGAGCGAGTCCAAAAATGCTACACCTGAAAATTATCCGTTTGCCTTTGCTATTTGTTACGTAATATATGCATTTCTGGTATGATGCCGACCCATGTTTCACATTGTCCTGGTCGAACCTCAAATCCCTCCGAATACCGGCAATATTATTCGCCTGTGTGCCAACTGTGGTGCAAAGTTACATCTGATACAACCCTTGGGGTTTGATTTGTCCGATCGAAAATTAAAACGTGCGGGACTGGATTACCATGATATGGCCAATGTAGCGCTGTATGATAATTTTAAGCAGTTTATCGAAGCGGTCAGCCCACAACGCATTTTCGCCTGTTCGACCAAAGGGCAAAGAAATTATAACCAGGTCAACTTTGAGGCCTGGGACGCATTGGTATTTGGACCAGAAACACGGGGACTTAGCACGACGTTTTTAAATTCACTGCCCGCCGAAAACATCCTGCGCATTCCCATGCTCAAAGGCAGTCGCAGCCTCAATCTTTCCAATGCAGCCGCAATTGTTGTTTACGAAGCATTACGTCAAAATGGGTTTGGCGCCGATTGAATCCCGCAAGACTACCTACCGACTCGAGGCGTTACCCGCCACGATCAGCTTTCAGGGTGCTCAAAGTCAGCTGTTTTCCGCTTTTTGCTCGCGTGACAATAGTTTCTGCACAGCCTGACGGGGTGTATTTCCTTCATAGAGCACGCGATAAACCTCGTGGGTGATCGGCATATCGACACCACGACTAATTGCCAGCTCATTAACTTCCCGTGCTGTTTGCACCCCTTCCACTACCTGATCAATGGAGGCAAGCGCATCCTCCAACGACAACCCGCCCCCCAGGGCCAAACCCAGGCGCCGATTGCGTGACTGGTCATCCGTGCAGGTTAATACCAAATCACCCAATCCGGCCAAGCCCATAAAAGTGTCGCGCTGACCACCCAACGCATCACCCAAACGCATCATTTCTGCAAGCCCTCGGGTAATAAGGGCCGTTCGCGTATTGGCGCCAAACCCCAGGCCATCAGCAATTCCAGCCGCTATGGCCAACACATTCTTTACGGCACCACCGACTTCGACACCGACAATATCGTCGCTCGTATATACTCGAAATGTTTTACTGTGCAGCCGGTCAGCCAGATATTTGGAAAACGCCGCATCATTGGAGGCGACTGTCACTGCTGTTGGTAAGCCTTTGGCCACTTCATTGGCGAAGGTAGGGCCGGATATAACCGCCATTGCCCGCTCGGCGCCAAATATATCAGTCACTACCTCGTGCAACAGCTTTCCCGAACCTGACTCAAATCCCTTGGTAGCCCAGGCAATTCGCTGGCTTGGCAAAATACATTGCGCAATCATCTCAAGGGTGGAGCGAAATCCATGACTGGGAACCGCAACGATCAAATCACCGGCAGCGGTGACAGTTTCGGTGATATTGCCGCTTAACTGCAGCGCTTGAGGCAATGAGATCTCAGGCAGATAACGAATATTGCATCGCACGGTATCACTGGTGGTTATATGGGTCATATCACGCCCCCACAACATCGCAGGCTTACCTTCTCGTGATAATAGTATTGCAATCGCTGTACCCCAGGATCCAGCACCCAATACCGCAATTGGTTTTTTTTGCGAATTCACGCGTCTATTTTAAACAGAGATTATAATCAGCATCAATAGCACAATGATTAATTGCACTACCACTTTAGTGCACAACTAGTGCACCGCTTCCTTATCAACATCAGTATTCACCGAAGACTGCTGCATTTTTTGCAGATGCTCACGGTATACCGCATCAAAATTTACTGGCGCCAATAGAAACTGGGGGAAACCACCCTTGGTTACCAGGTCGGAAATAACCTCTCTCGCATAAGGAAACAACACATTGGGGCAATAACTCCCCAGCATTGCACCTAACTCACTTTCAGGAAAACCTTTAATGGTAAATATCCCTGCCTGATGGATCTCGGCAAGATACGCCGTGGAATCACCCACTTTAACCGTAACGGTAACGCCCAGCACGACTTCATGCACGTTTTCCGCAATCTGCTTGCCTTTGGTATCAAGCTCAATGTTCACATCCGGCTTCCATTCTTCAGTAAACACTGCCGGCGACTTTGGCGTTTCAAATGACAAGTCCTTTACATATATTTTTTGTAATGCGAACTGCTGCTGGTTTTGCTTGCTATCCGTGCTCTCTTTTACTGGTTCAGACATATAAAAATTTTCCTATTATTTTTTTCAAACTGGTTTACGTCGATTTTACCGAACGCCTTAACCTCAGACGATAACACTAAAACAACGGTACAGAGAAATTGGTATGTGCTGACTGATTTGATCCCATCTGGACAGCATTTATAGATTACTTTTTATCCAGGCCAGTAAATTTTGCTGGTCCATGGCACCCGCCGTGCGCGCGACCTCAACCCCCTGTTTGTATACCACGAGTGTTGGAATATTTCGAATGCCTGCGCCCGAAGCAAGTTGCTGCTCATTTTCAGTATTTACTTTTGCCAAACGAACCTGTGGTTCCAATTGGGATGCCACACTGGCAAACACCGGCGCCATCATTTTACAGGGGCCACACCAGGGAGCCCAGTAGTCAACCACCACGGGCAGTTGGTGATTCTTTACTTGACGATCAAAATTAATGTGCGTTAACTCAAGTGGCAGGCCAGTAAACAGAGGCTCATGGCAAACACCACACTTTCCGCCCGACGTTAACTTCTCCGCAGGCAAGCGGTTCGTGCGATCACAGTGCGGGCAAACGACATGTACAAGACTCACCATTTGGCCGCCCTATACTCAAATCGATACTCATTTAGTCGCAATTCCAAGCATCTCATCCAATTCACCATCCATATCCAGCTCGACCAAATCATCAAAGCCACCTATATGCCTGCCTGCAATAAATATCTGCGGTACCGAGGTTCTATTGCTGCGCTGCTCCATTTCTGCGCGCAAAGCGGCATTATTATCGACCCGTTTATCGATGTACTCAGACCCTTTCTTCTCCAACAATGATTTTGCCATAGTGCAGTATGGACACATTGTTGTACTGTACATCTCGATTTTCGTGGTGTTTATGTCTGTAATATTATTCGTCGTATTAATAATTAACGAACTGCTCATGTCTGCCCTCACTTAACACTCGCTATTCCTTTGGCAACACAGCCAACGCCCCCGATGACCATTTGTGACGCCTCAATCTGACCAAGACTTTCCCGCCTCAATCCCCCCTAAAATTGCCTACATCCAAATAATACCTAATATACACATCAAAGATAGGCTTTTATTCATTTTGGCTTGGCGACGGTATCGCCGCAACTTGCTACAGCACCTTGCTTTAAACGATAAATACCACTTAAAAACAAAGGAAACCATCAGACCATGATTCAGCCATTATTGTTTGTTATATTAAAAATCCGGCCGCTATTTCAAGCCCAACAGGCCGTCTAATTCTCCGGCTCGATCCAGCCGGAACAATTCATCACAATTTCCAATATACCGGTCACCCACAAAGACCTGCGGAAAAGTGGATTGCCGTGTCACTTGGTTAATCTGGCGGCTAATTTCAGGCTCATCATCGATATCCACCTGCTGAAAGTTGGCACCTTTCTTTTCCAGCAACCCCATCACTCTAACACAATAAGGACAGTAAGCCGTTGTATAGACTACTATATTTTCTTTATTGTCATTTATCTGCACATCTACTCAACCATTTAAAATTCAACCGCCTATTCAAGCCTATCGCCTTATAATTGGGAAGCGCAGAACATGTCATCAATTAAGACTAAGCTTCAAGAGGATGATTCAAGTGGTAGATTGGCATTTTTCCATGCCATTATACCGCCTGACATATTATAAAGATTCTCAAAGGCCTGCTTTTTTAACGTACTAGCCGCCTGCAATGAACGATTCCCACTCTGGCACACCAATATAACAGGTGACGATTTATATTTTTGTATTTCGGATATTCTCGATTCCAAAAACCCAAGCGGAATGTTCACTGAATTAATAATATGCCCGTCCTGATACTCGTTTTCCGAACGCAAATCCAGCACTAAAGCATCGTCATGGTTTGCTGTTCGCACTGCATCCATTGGTGATAACGACGTTGCATTACGTGGTATGAGCCAGCTACGCCCCAATAAAAGCAAAATGACGATTAACGCCGCAAAAAGCACGATATTGTTTGAAGCAAAGTCTATAAATTGTTGCATTGTCATTGACTGATTAAAAATACGTTATCCAAACACTAATTTTTTGACTACTAAGCCGCATCAAACAGCATCAACAATGATGCCTGAACGGATTAACCCAGCTTCTTTCGCATCAGCCGTTGCGCACAATGGCTGGCCTGGACTAACCCGCATTCAAGCTGCATGACTAAACGCCATCTATTGCTCACCTGAATAATATTCGTGGCAAACACGACATTGCTTAATGCGATGTGCAGAATACTTCACGCATCATGCTAATCAAGCGTAATGTCCGGGTATCACCAACACGGTAATAGACCCGATTGGCATCTTTACGAGACGCCAAGATACCCTTGTCTCTTAAAATTGCAAGATGTTGTGATATATTGCTTTGTGAGGTGCCCACAATGGTCACAATATCCTGCACGCTCACCTCATTATCACCTAACGCACAGAGAATTTTTAACCGCAATGGGTGAGACATTGCTTTGATTGAACGCGAAGCACGCTCAATATCTTCGTCTTTGGTAATCAACAACTGATCTTCAAGCATAGGAACCACCATTTTCAAGCAACCGCGTTACCATCATATTCACCAATCGACTCAATATTTGCCAAACACCCTCCCTTAGAAACCTAAAGGAACATTGAGACTACTGGAAAAACCATCCAGCTTTTGTTGCAGCATAGAATTAAATTGGTGCCACTATTATTAATTCACTGATATTTGTATAGTTTTCATCAATACACTCGACAAGCCATATGAACACAGCGTTCTATACCACTGAAAACAATATAACACATTCGCTAATTACTAATATTACTATATATCACTCAATTAGCCAGCGGAAAAAACAACGCTCTGCTGCATGTAGCACAATAAGGGGGCAGTTGATGCTTGAGTTCCATCGCTGCCGGAGTCGCTTTTTTCGCCAAAACAGGCGCAACAAGCACCGCGCAAAAACGCTACATAGGCAAGTGATAACGCACTCGGGCAGAAATATCGCCCCGGCCCAGGGTTATGCCATCTAAACGCCCCCCAACGATACTCGCACTAACTTTAATATTCGTTATATATATATATATATACCCGTAGCGTTTTGGATGACTCTACGATACTTCTCACGCCGTGATTAGCGCTTTCCCTAATTTTATGGATTGATACAACAGTAACGAAATAACACAAACGCCAACTGCCGTTTGTATTGTTTCCTGTAAAATGGCGGTACGCGATAATACTCGGTGAAAAACACAAAATTAAAGCTTTAATTTTGTAAATTTGATACTATTTAGAGATGAGTTAATGTGGGTTTTGTTATTGATCTGATTCAAATTCTCACGGTTAATTGATACGAAATCACCCGATAAAGTGGGTGATAACATAAACAAAAATAGCTATTTTGCTCCGCACTGGAGCTATATTACGCTGCAATCCTTTTCACTTTCTGGTAGATGCAAAATATGGGTGTAGTTCATAAACCAATCGTTCTAGCGATATTAGATGGCTGGGGATATTCGGAAAACATGCAATCCAACGCGATTGCCAACGCCAATAAACCCACTTGGGATCGCCTCTGGGCACAGCACCCACATACCTTAATTAAAGGTTCCGGTGCCGAAGTAGGCCTTCCCAGTGGTCAAATGGGAAACTCAGAAGTGGGCCACCTCAATTTGGGGGCCGGCCGCGTGGTATATCAGGAATTCACCCGCGTTAGTCGTGCTATTCGTACAGGCTCCTTTTTCAATAACCAAACCCTCACTGACGCTGTCGATCTGGCCATCACTAGTAAGAAATCATTGCACATTATGGCATTACTCTCCGACGGAGGCGTTCATAGCCATGAGGAGCATGTTCAGGCGATGACGAAACTGGCCATTGAGCGCGGTGCCGAAAAAGTATATTTGCACATTTTTCTCGATGGCAGGGACACCCCGCCGAAGAGTGCTGCGCAATCAATTCAAGCCATGGACGACGTATTGCAATCGCTGGGTGGTAAGGGCCGAATTGCTACCATGGTGGGTCGATATTATTCCATGGACCGCGACCATCGCTGGCCTCGCGTTCAAGCCGCCTACGACCTTATTACCCAGGGAAAAGCAGATTTTCAGGCAGAAACAGCACTTGAGGGTCTGAATCTGGCCTATGCGCGGGATGAAACCGATGAATTTGTCAAAGCTACCCGTATTGTTCCCCCGGGGGAAAAGGTCGTTACCATTGAAGATGGGGATATAGTGGTATTTATGAATTACCGTTCTGACCGGGCTCGACAAATCACCCGCCCGTTCATCGAACCAGACTTTCAACAATTTACCCGTGAGGTCACGCCTAAACTTGGTCGTTTTGTCAGCCTTACGGAGTACAGTGCTGAATTTGACGTGCCGGTCGCATTCCCGCCCGAACGCCTGCAAAATGTGTTTGGCGAGTACATTTCCGGACTGGGATTACGGCAATTACGAATTGCAGAGACGGAAAAATACGCCCATGTGACCTTCTTTTTCAATGGCGGCATTGAGGAACCCTACGAAGGAGAGGAACGTATTTTGGTTCAATCCCCAGACGTTGCGACCTATGACTTAAAACCTGAAATGAGCGCGCATGAACTCACCGACAAGTTAGTGGAGGCCATTCAAAGCGGCAAATATGATACGATTATTTGCAACTACGCCAATCCGGACATGGTAGGACATACGGGCAATTATGAAGCGACCATTAAAGCAATCGAGGCACTCGATAGCTGTCTCAGTCGAGTCGTTGAAGCGACTGAAAACGTCGGTGGCGAAATGCTAATTACGGCAGATCACGGCAATGCTGAACAAATGCATAACCCGGAATCCCACCAGACCCACACAGCGCACACCAGCAACCCGGTCCCATTGATATATATCGGCCGACCCGCCACACTTGCCGACAATGGCGCCTTATCAGATGTTGCCCCAACAATGCTACACCTGATGAACATTGAAAAACCCGCAGTAATGGGGGGTGACTCATTAATCACGCTTACAAATGAAGCCCAAAATCCTGACATTCCCCCTGTTGAAACCGAGTCCGGCGACCGGATAACGGGATAAACAACAACGCAGTGATAGCATCAGAGCAAGGCAGCACCAAGCGCATACCGTTAAGTAGCTCGCTGGCAACACTACCACCATTAGTTCTGGCGCTGGTTATGCTGGTTGGTGGTGTTGCTGTTGCCGCCCAACCTTCAAATAACGACAATAAAAAAAAACTAACGCAGCTACAATCACGCATCACCAGCCTGCAGTTAGCGCTGGACCAGGACAACAAAAACAAGGATATCGCACTCAATCAACTAAAAGATTCCGAAAAAGCCATTAGTAAAATCAGCGCCAAGCTGATTAATCTGGATAAAAACATTTCCGAAACCCGCGAAAAACTCTCGCGGCTGCAATCGCAGCAGCATACGCTCGACCAGCAAGTTGAGCAGCACAAGACCTTCCTGACCAGGCAAATCCGCGCATCCTATGTCATCGGTAAACAGGAGTATATAAAGCTACTGTTAAATCAACAAAACCCCGCCACAGTTTCGCGCATAGCAACCTATTACCAGTATTTCACCAAGGCAAGAGTCAACCGCATTAATGACGTGACCGATGATATTGCGCTATTGCGCAAAACACAAAACGAAATTGATATACACCGCGAAACGCTGCAAAAAATGCGGCAACAGGTAAGCGACAACAAAAGCTCGTTGGAAACCCAATTTATACAACGCAAGGATATTGTCGCCAAGTTATCCAGTCGGGTACAAAAAAAAGGTGATGCCCTAAAAATCTTATTACGCGACGAAGAACACTTAAAAAGACTGCTGCAACAATTAACAAATGATGTAAGCGATGTTGATAACGACCTGACCCAACACAAAGATTTCAAAACCCTGAAAGGACGACTTCCCTGGCCCACCGCCGGAACAATTACTGCCAAATTTGGAACAACCCGACTTTCAGGGCAATTAAAATGGAAAGGCGTACTAATTGACACCCAACCTGGCAAGGCGATTCACGCCATAGCCCATGGCCGGGTGGTATTCGCAGATTGGCTGCGTGGATTTGGAATGCTGATCATTATTAACCATGGCAAAGGTTATATGAGCCTGTATGGACACAATGAAAGCCTGCATAAAAATCTTGGCGATTGGGTCAATGCTGGTGAGGTCATCGCGGCAGCAGGCACCAGTGGAGGACAAAAAAGCAGCAGTTTATACTTCGAAATCCGCCATAACGGAAAGCCACAAAATCCAAAATGGTGGTGCAAAGCAGTGCCAAATTAATACCCCCGCCAATCGATACTGACTTCATTTAATCGATAAACCACAGGCGCACAACAATATCACCAGAAATATTTAATAAATTACAATAAGTTACAACCTAAACCCTACCCCACACCATGGTAGCATCACTAACATTACAGTCAGCAACCTAATCGCAATGCATCTGTCTATATCAAAATGCAGCAATTCTCTGACATTAAATTTACCTTTTTAGCAATAGCAATTCCCGGCAGGCACGCTTAATGTATTACATTCAAACTAAAACCAGTGACCTTAACAGAACAGATAGACGGCTAATTGAAAGTAGAAAGCGCAAACTCAACCAGAGCCGGCATAATGGAGGAATATATTCTACACTATCGACGTTAAGCTTAATTCGCTGTATACACAAAGATTTAAAGCATATATCTATCCTTTATTTTAAAGCGTTGGTATAGTAACTAGGTACAACAACAAATCATCCTTATCATTTAATTCAGCTTTTGCAGCCCTGGAGGCGTAATGAATTCTACAGCCCGCACCCTGATGGTGCTATCAATCGGTTTATTGCTAGGTGTCTCCCTGGCTATTGGACAGGGCGTCTTGGCAGAGAAAGAAGAATCTGCCTACACCCCAATCCCGCTTAATGAGCTGCGAAGCCTGACCGAAGTATTTGGTCGTATAAAACAGGATTTCGTTGAACCAGTAACCGATAAAACACTGCTTGAAAACGCGATCCGGGGAATGCTTTCCGGACTCGACCCACATTCTAGCTATCTGGATGCCGAGGGTTATAAAGACCTGCAGGTAGGGACCACGGGAGAGTTTGGTGGCCTGGGAATCGAAGTGGGCATGGAAGATGGTTTTGTAAAAGTCATATCACCGATTGATGAAACGCCCGCCGAACGGGCAGGCATTCAGGCCGGTGATTTAATCATCCGGCTGGACGCCAAGCCAGTAAAAGGCATGACATTGCACCAGGCGGTGGGCCATATGCGCGGCAAGGTAGGTACTGATATCGTGCTCACTGTAGTAAGAGAAGGCGTGGACAAACCTTTTGAGATTACCATCACACGCGATGTCATCAAGGTACAAAGCGTGAAAGGGCGCACCTTGGAAAAAGGGTTTGCTTACATTCGGATTTCACAATTTCAATCCCATACCGGCGAAAACCTTGCCAAACAAATCTCTAAAATCCGCCAGGAGAACGATGGCAAAATCAGCGGCCTTGTACTCGATTTGCGCAACAATCCCGGTGGCGTCTTAAATGCGGCAGTCGAAGTCAGTGATGCATTTCTCGAAAAAGGACTGATTGTTTACACGCAAGGTCGTGTTGCAGACTCTGAGTTAAAATTTAATGCCACGCCAAGCGAGCTTCTTGAAGGCGCACCCATGGTGGTACTGGTGAATGGTGGGTCTGCATCAGCTTCAGAAATTGTCGCCGGTGCATTACAGGATCATAAACGCGCCGTCATTATGGGTGGTCGCACTTTTGGTAAAGGTTCGGTGCAAACCATCCTGCCGCTAAAAAATGATACCGCCTTGAAACTAACCACCGCACGATACTACACACCATCAGGGCGCTCTATTCAAGCGGAAGGCATTCAACCCGACATTGAGCTGGAAGCCATAAAAGTTGCCAGCGTCGAACGCCAGGACGGCAGCAGAATTAAAGAAGCCGACCTCGCCGGCCACCTCGAAAACGAGGTTAATGAAGAAGACGATAGCACCAGTGGCACACCTAACGAAAAAGGGAAAGAAAAGATGAGCCTGGCACAATCGGATTACCAGCTTTACGCCGCGCTGAACATGCTGAAAGGCCTGCGTATTTTAAATAATAAATAACCCGCACAGATATGCCAATCCAGGCCTGCAACGGTAACCCCGTTGCAGGCCTTTTTTGTTAGACGCTTGTTATACGTCTGTTATACGCAAAAAAAAACAAAAAACACATTCCGGCCATCAACATCACTGGCTAGTCAGCCAACCACCAAATTACATCGGGCCTCTGCGCTGACCGGTAACTTCCATCATATACCCAAAGCGTTTGAGATTTAGGGTTAACCCGTGGCGTTTAAGGTTTAGGCATAATTGCCCCCCCCCCTATATACTCCATGGCCGCATTGAAATTGCTTGTAATAGTCCGGCTATTACGCGTCATTTCGCCTTTCCTAAGGAACCTACTTTTGGTGCCATGAAATTAATAGGAAGCACACTTAACACCTAAATTTTAAACGCCACGGGCATATATTGTAGCGATCTTGTAACCCGGATAGCATTTTCGTCACTGTACGTATCCAATGCACCGTGTTGTGTAATTACTAACCTTTCATAAATAACTACGTATTTTCCACAACCTTTAGCACCCACTTCCTTTAACGAGGCTGTAGAAAAACCTCTCAAGTTGAAAAATTACTCGATTTCCAGAATACCAAAACCATTCCTTTTCAATAGATCGTTGCTTACGGCGCATCTGATGCGGTCGTTTTTTTAATAAAATTTTAGCTTTGGGTTTTTCTACAACCTCAACGCTCTATAAACGGACAGTTTTTACACCCATTACCACAACACGCGCCACGCTTTAAATGATACCAGCGGCTAAAAACGTAATTACCCTGCTCAACGGTATAATCTATGTCCTTCAGTAACGTATCGTTACCCCGAAAATCATGAGCCACTTCCAGTGCATTCTGAAGGGGCGTCGCATCTATAAACGTATTGATTCTTGTACTAATAACGCTCCCCAGGCAATCCTCACAATAACAGTCCTGCTGATTATCTGGCTGCAATACCGCAGGGTAAACATGACACCAACACGCCCCCTTTTGTTGCGCCACACCACACGTAAAGCTGCCCCCACAACGGTGGCAACTTTTAGTGCCGGGTGTCACAACCCGTATACCATCAAGTTCCATTAGCGTACCAATGATCAATAATACGGGTCACCTGCTGCAGTCCATCAGTTAATACCGCTGGCCCTGGCTGTAAAATATCGGCGGATTTAATTTCGTACACGTGTTTGTTTTTAACAGCAGGCACTACTTCCCATCCCTCACGGCTCATAACATGCTCTGGCCTAAATTTACGCCCACACCACGAACCGATGATAATATCCGGCCGCCGGCGCACGACCTCAAGGGGATCTGGCACAATGCGATTTTTTCCCAAGCCTTCCCGTGCATGCTCCGGAAAACAATCCTCACCACCCGCCAGCCCAATAATTTCTGAAACCCATTGTATCCCGGTAATAATGGGGTCATACCATTCTTCAAAATAAACAACTGGCTTACAACTGCGCAGCCTGACTTGCTCCTTAAGCATGGCAATTTCACGCTCAACCCCGACAACCTATGCCAACGCCTTTTGCTGCTGCCCCACCATGGCGCCCAACGATACGATCATGGCAAGAATTTCATGAATAGACCGCTGATTAAACACATGGACATTGACACCCTGTCGAATTAATTCAGCGGCAATATCTGCCTGTAAATCGGAAAATCCCAACACCAGATCAGGCTCAAGCGCCAGTATTTTATCGATTTTAGCTGACGTAAACGCTGCCACCTTCGGTTTTTCCCGGCGTGCCTCAGGTGGACGGACGGTATACCCCGATATACCCACAATTCGATCCTGCTCGCCTAACAGGTAAAGCATTTCCGTGGTTTCTTCCGTCAGACAAATGATGCGTTTTGGTAAATAATCGTTCATAAACGTCCTGCAAACTCCTTATTATTCAGTGATAGGTGAATCCAACAACAATGGCATATCAATTACATTTATTCAATTCACTCAGATTTTAACCAAAACAAGCTAAAAGACCTTCATTATTTTGCCACCGATTCAAAATCCCGCCAGTACAACCAATACTGAACTATGCCTAAACTCAGTTATACCTAACTATCGCAATATTGAAATATCCTTTTTTATTTGCAATCTGTAATTTAAGCCAATTTCATTACTTCATCGCTCCAAAGCCATGTTAAAATTAAACCA
>Ga0316204_10007075_pt1 | contig 16726 bp, 7 predicted proteins | sample 6monrhotite_MG_2_FD_205661 | JGI IMG/M metagenome (GOLD analysis project Ga0316204, IMG submission 205661) | Microbial mat bacterial communities from mineral coupon in-situ incubated in ocean water Damariscotta River, Maine, United States -... | ecosystem: Environmental > Aquatic > Marine >... | reverse complement strand
CAGAGAGAGAGGTCTGGAGTTCCAACCACTGAACGTATCCATAGTATCGAAGCGACCAACAGCTGGGTTATACATTCTTTCACGTAGATAATACTTACCTTGGTTAACATCGAACTGCTCTCCGGCAAATAGTTTTCCCGACACGAGTCGTAGCTTAACTTTCGTTTTTTCCCTGTAGCTTCCGTCGTTTGCAGCCGATTTTTTCCAGTCGAGCACCTGCCCCGGCATTTTTTTGCCTGGACGCGCTTTTTGGCTTAACTCAACGGCTGTCATGCTGACCTTTTTCGCCTATTTAGTGGTCTGAGTCAAGCTAACCGGTTGGCGATTCGGGGGATGGGGGTGCGGGGGAAGGGGTTGTGTTTTGGCTGTGGGTGTTAGCCCCCGGCGGGGGTTGGGGGGTTGCCTTCAGGGGCATTTAACCATAACGCTGTGTTGTGCGCAGTGGCTGCATTCACAAGCGAGGGACGAGCGTGCAGCCACTGCGCACAATGCCGCGTTATGTTACTTGGCCCTGCCCCCGGTGCCCCTTGAGGGGCGGAGGGGTGAACAGCCTTGGCCATGGCGGCGGCTCTTTGCCGTGATGGGTAAGGCGTCTAATGGTCGGGGGTGTTGCGAGCGAAGCTGGCAATACACAAGACCTGACCACTGTCGGTGAACGGGGCCAGGGTTGCCCGGGATCACTGCTGCACTAGCGTGGCAGGCGCGTTGCCCAGCTGGAGGCGCAGTGAATACCGGAAGATGGTGCAAGGCGCATGACACGCGGGCCAGTGGCATTACTGTCTACAGAGCTTCGCCGGATGGGTCGCTCGATGCACTTCTCTCAGTTTTTCAACCGAGACCTGGGTATAGATCTGGGTGCTGCTGATGTCGTCATGGCCGAGCATCGCCTGGATGAAGCGGATGTCGGCACCGTGCTCTAGCATGTGGGTCGCCATGGCGTGGCGGAACAGGTGACAGCTGCCGGTGACATTGATGCCTGCCTGCTTCATGTAGCGTTTGACGAGCCGTCCGAGGTGACCACCGTTGAAGGGTTCGCCGTAGTCGGTGATGAAGAGGCGGTCATCATCCAGCGGGCCGGTGAGCTGTTCACGGGCTTCGTCGAGGTATTTTTCGAACCAGGCCTGGGCGCACTCGCCGAGTGGCAGGTTGCGGTCTTTGTTCCCTTTGCCCTGTTTGATCGCGAGGATGCTGCGTTTGAGGTCGATGTCGTAGACCTTGAGGTTGGCCAGTTCGGTGCGACGGATGCCGCTACTGTAGAACAGCTCCATGATGGTGCGGTCTCTAAGGCCATCGGGCGTCTGGATGTCGGGCTGGTTGAGTAGCTTGATGACGTCTGCTTCACTGAGGATGGTTTTGGGGAGTCGCTTTGGAGGCTTGGGCAGCTCCAGTTCTGAGGCGGGATTGTAGAGCAGATGGTTTTTCTGGGTGAGCCATTTGAAGAAGCTCTTCAATGAGCTGACCATCACCTGCTGTGAAGTAAACGATAAGGGAGTGCCGTCGTTCTTGCGATAATAGTAGAGGTGCTTCTGGTAGCGTTCGAGGATCGGCTTGGTGATCTCGGTCGGGCTGTCGAGGTCGCGAGCTTCGCACCAGACGGCAAAGCGGCGGATGTGGCTCTCGTGGCGGTACTGGGTCTGCTGGGAGAAGCCTTTGATCGCCAGCCCTTCGAGGTAGGCCTGCAGGTAGGCAAAGAAGCCGGTGTGTTCGATCGGTAGCTTGCGATCGTGATGGTGGTTGTGGCGTTTCTTGCGCAGGGCCATGTTAGGTGCCCTGGGCAGCGGCTAAAGATGGTGAGTAACTATGATGCGATGCACCGTTGTTTTTTGGCTTTATATATCCTTCTTCGCCACTCTCTTCGTCATCATTACTTAATACACTGCTATTGCAGTGTTTTCCGTTGTTATGGCTGCCCTGACCAGCCCCTGACTTGGGCCTGACCTGACCCTGACTTGAGGCTGTCTTTTGGGCTTTTTGCCCTGACCTTTTTTCGTCGTAACGTAAGTTATTAGGATCGATCAGCCCCATCAGGTGTTTGCCATCATTGAGATCACCATCATAGAGCAGCTCATAGACGATGCGCTGCCCTCGTCCACCGCGATGCACCAGCAGGTATTCCAGTTCGGTGAGACGGCTACAGTGGATCTTAAGTTGGCCATCGCTCCAGCCGGTATGGTCGCGGATCTCTCGGCGGCTAAAACGGTAATGGGCCTGCTCGATGCCTTGTTGCTGGCAAGCCGCCTCGACCATGGCTTTGATCTGTTTTAGCAGCGTGCAAGTCTGCGGGGGTAGTTCGTCTAAGGTTCTGCCCAGGATCTCGTGGGCCAGCTGGTTGGCGGTCTCGATGTCTTGTAGCGTGACCTCGATGTATTCGAGCGGCTGGCCATGGTGGATGATGGTTTTCAGTTCGCGCTGGTATTGATGCAGTAAAGTGATGCTCTGGATCAGAGTCAGGTACTTCATGTGGTCGCGGCGGGTTCTGGTTTTGTCGTCGATGAAGGTGAGTTGTTCGGCAAAGGGATTAGCGACTAAAAGTGGGCGTAATAATCGTTGGGCGTTGCGGTGCAGCTGGACGAGCTGTTTCCGATCTTCGTTTTGTAGCAGCCCTTCAAGCGTTTGTTGCTTGCGCTGCATGGCGTGGATCGCCTGCGTTTGTTCGCGGCTTTCGTTGACCGTTAACACCAGGCAGCGGTTCATCAGCTCTTCATCGATGTCGATGGCAGTGGTAGTCAAGAACAACATCACCGGGCCTTCTACTCGATACTCTTTGGTAACTAAAGTGCCGGTGGTCTCGTCTTTTCCAGTGCTTGCTATCGTCAACTCACCCTCTGATTGCAGTAGTTTCAGTGCATAGCTGGCGTTCGTTGCGCCCTCTTCTTCGGCAATCGCAAGGATCTTGTTTTTCAGATTGGTCTCGCCCATGTAGAAGAGGCTTTGGCCTGTCATCGCAGAGTATTGCACGCGCTCCTCTTCCGGCATCATGTTGAGGATCGCATCCATTAGGGAGCTTTTACCGGCGGCAGATGTACTCTGGATAATGATAGCCAGTGGTTTGTCTAACTTCCTCGATACAGTGGCGAGGTAGCCAACCAGCTTGTTGGTCTCTTCGCCGACGACTCCGGCGGTGTTAAAGTCATCGAGGATCTGTTGCAGCAGGTTCGGTGATTTCAACAGGGCTAATGCTTGTTCACGTTCGTTGTTATCGAGGGTGATGGTGGTCTCTTTGGGTGCGACTGCTTTTTTGATGTTTTCCTCTTGCAGGGCTTCGCATTTGAGCAGTACCTTGCCGAGGTCGGCTTTGATGATGTCGTCTTTAAGGCCTAGTTCGATGGCAGCCTGTTTGATGAAGCTATGACGGGCTTTGGCGGCGTAGAGGTCGAGGGTGTCTACATGGATGGCATCGTCACGGCTAACCAGTAGATTGATCTTGAGCTGGTTTAGCGTGAGGTTTTTATCCAGACCTCTGATGCGGTAGCGGCGGTCACTGAAGGTGATGACCACTTCATCTTCTTTAACGTCGGCTTCTATCGCTGGCTTTGGGGCTTCGGGGATGCGAGCGGCTGGTGTGCCACTTTGTAAGTTGGTAGCGGGGTGAGGATTTGAGACTTCTCTTACGGGTGTTTCACCTTTCCCAAGCCATACCGCCGATCTAATCACTACGCCTAAACTTTTGTTCGCTGGCTTTACCTGCAATGCGTACTCGTTTGCATCCATCCCTTTGGGGAAGTGGATTCGATAACAGTCGATGCCTTCCTTCATTAATTTAGCGGCTAAAGCGATGGCGGCTTTTTCTCCAGCGTCATCACGGTCATAGGCGATCAGCAGTCGTTCGGTGCCATTCGTTTTAAAAGCTTCCAACAAGTCATCGGTGAAGCCTTCAATGCCATAGCTACAGGTGACATTTCTAAAACCGACACACCAGAAGGTCAACGCATCGATGAGACTTTCACACAGGATAATCTCTTTTGAGACCGCCAACACTTCACCATTGAAGACGCCTTTATGTGGCCCCGGCAAGTAGAGATGCTTTGGGGTGCCCTTCCTAAGTCGTTGGATTAGTTTGCGCCCGTACATCTCCAGTACCTGACCTTCGTTGATCACCGGGATCACCAGCGAGCCATTGAAGTGCTCGTGGCCACTGTCGCGGAGGATGCCGAGCGCCTGTAGTCGTCCGCGCATCTCGGCACCCGCCTTGCGGTTCTTGTCGGGCAGGCGGTAACCGAGGCTTCGATTGGCCAGGCCAAGTTTGAAGTGGTCAACGGCCTCCATGGTGAGTCCCCGTTTTTCGAGATAGGCGAGTCCTTCTGGATTGCTCTTCAGGGTTTCGTGGTAGTAGTCCACCACCTGCATCAGTAACGTCTGGTCTTCGGCGTTGGCAGCTAAAGGGGTGGGCAGTTTGGTGGTGACCGGTTCGCTTGTGGTGCTGAAGTCGCCTTCACGTAACAGCTCGACGGCATGGCGGAAGCTGATATTGTTGGATTTCATCATCCAGTTGATCACGTCGCCTCCTTGCTGGCAGGCACCGAGGCAGTGCCAGAGGTTCTTTTCCGGGCTAATCACCAGACTGGGGGTTTTGTCGTCATGGAAGGGGCAGCAACCCACATAGTCCTTACCGTGTTTTTTGAGGGCGATCCCCTGCCCTTCGGCCAGACGCACCAGGGATATCGTCTGCTTGAGTCGTTCGATCTCATCCTGTGCTATGCGTGCCATTTCTCGGTTTCTCCCAAAATCCTGTCAACCCCCTTGGTCACTTTTTTAGGGCTTGATTTAATCGGCAAGTAATTGTACGATCTTCGTTCATTCTAAAGCAGGAACGAGGCCCGTGCAACCGTGATGAACGAAAACCGGGTTTACACTTTTAGCCATACACACTCAGGGAGCACCTGTATGGCTAAAGAAATTAATGAGGCGCTGAGCTATTTTGGCGAGCATCTGGCTCACTTACGCAAAGAGGCGGGCTATACCCAGCAGCAGTTGGCGGATGAGATCGGCACTACGCGACGGAAGATTGCCTACTACGAGAAGGAGAGCTCTCACCCACCGGCGAACCTGCTGACTGATCTGGCGCAGGCACTCAACGTGACGATTGATGAGCTGTTGGGGATAGCAGCAACTAAAAAGAAAAAGGCACGGCAGCCGGATACCCGTCTGCTACGACGGATGCAACAGATTGAGAAGCTACCAGCCAAAGACAAGCGGCAGCTGATTCAGGTGATCGATACGTATATCAAGGCGGCTCAGAACTAGCCGTCGGTAAAAGACGCTGACCAAGGGTGCTACAACACCCCTGGCCAGCTAACCACAACAACCTGTTCAGGAGGTTATTATGACTAAGCAGTATTCTACGTCAGGACGGCGGGCAACTAAAGGTAAGAACTATACACGCAGGCTCAAGGTGCGTAAGGGATACTATGCTCGCATCATTAAAGACAGGCATCACATCGCGTTTAATCACACGGTCTATTCATCAGTGCCATGGATCAATATTCAGGGGCAGTGGCTGGAGCAGGCGGGGTTTTCGATCAATACACCGATCAAGGTCGAGGTCTCTGAGGGGCGGCTTATATTGACTGCTTCATAAATGTAAAAGGCCCGGCTGATTAGCTGGGCCTTTCAGCATTTATGTAATCCAATTATTTTTGTAATGGTTACGCTAGCAAGTTTATACGGCCCAACAACCCAAAAACCAGTCACACCAACTTTAAGGCGTTTCTTATGCACTACTTCTAGATTCCTTCCTCTATCGACCCACATATACGCTTTCCCTTTATCGGGCATTGGCAATGTCTTATCTATAATAACCTCTCCATTTTTATCCAATAATTCTGGAGCGATACTATAAGTTCCATCTTTTAGCGGGTCATCGCCTTCATAAAGAAAATCACACCTCATACCCTGCGCTGGTTTTGAATTCGCCAGCCCATCGGCTTTATCAAGGACATATTCTACCTCAACATCTGGCTCACGATTTTGTGTAATCGACAATGGCACATGGATATTTTGCTTTTCACTGCCTTCTTCAACTCTCTTCATAAGGTCATTGACAAAGTCTTTATCCATTTACACCAACTCCCTAAGACGCATTGTATGTACCAAGATAATTCCACCCGCCAAACCTTATTCCTACAGGCTATTTAAGCCTACAATTTCAACGACTGTTGCTTTAGCAATTTTATGAGATCCGGCAACAAAGAAAACAACTTGGCCAAGCTCCAAACGCTCTTTATGCTTAGATCTCTGCTCTTCTTCCATTATCCACATTCTAGCCCTACCATGATTTAAGATTGGGGTATCGGTGTACTTAATAAGCTCTCCAATCTCATCTTCAAACTCAGGCCAAATCATATGAATCATTCCTGAATCAAAATCGTCCTCATAACAAAAATCACTGCGCATTCCCTGAGATAGGGTAACTTGATAGTCTTGCTGATTTTCAATGAAATCATACTCAACAATAAAGTCACACAATCTTCCAAGTTTCTTTTCGTATGAAATAAACTCATTCATTGCAATAATCTACAGTCCGTTTGTTCAATGATATCGAATACCACCATTCCTATGCACTTCAAAATTAAACGCGGGCAACATAGGAGGATGCACAGTCACAGCTTGACCAATAAACGTATCCATAGGTTTATGATCTAAGCTCTTAAAAAATGGCTCCGACACAGTAGCACCAACTACCGACCAGTTACTTGGGTCGCCTAATATTCTATTTCCAAAATCATATGCAGCATTAATATCATCAACCCAAAATCTTTTAGGCTCACCACTCCTACTAGGCCTAAAGCAATCACAAGATATTATGTCGAAATATTCGTTTTCATCAACCGCCCTATAAAAATCGACAGTTGGATCATTTCTATCATCCAGTTTCTTTCTAACTATATCGAATACTCTAGAGCCAGCCGCTGACATTCCAGCAAGTATCAACCATCCTTTTTGAACGTCATTAAACCCTTCATCCACAGTGCTAGCATTCGCCAGGCTCTGACCAATCTGATAAGTCGCAATAGATGCTGTAGCCAAAATTGTCATTGCTGTTTGACCAGCACTAAAACCTCCCAGGGAAACAAATCGTCCTGAGGGATCAGTGTAATAAGTGGGACTAGCGTGTGCGTAAATATATTTATTCAGAGAGAGAGGTCTGGAGTTCCAACCACTGAACGTATCCATAGTATCGAAGCGACCAACAGCTGGGTTATACATTCTTTCACGTAGATAATACTTACCTTGGTTAACATCGAACTGCTCTCCGGCATAAAGATAACTATTTTCAGTACTACCAAACGAATCAATAAGCACACCGTAGGCACTATAGTCGTAAACATCGGTAATACTACCAGCCGCATCACTCAATGCTCGCGCAGAGCCATGCCCATCATAAAGATAGTAACTATCGTTAGCCGCTCGAGTCTGCATGATCAGATCATCCCCAAACAGATAACTGACGATCTCAGTATTGGCTGAATCCAGTTCTTTTAAGACCTGCCCATAATCACGGTTCTTATCCACCAGATAATGGGTAATAACGCCATCATCATTCTTGGCGACTCTGAGGCCATCAATGTCATAGGTATAGCTGACATCATCAACCATCACGCCACTCTCCATCTTCACCATTCTTGCCAGGCGATTCTTCGAGTCATAGCTGTTGGTGACGACGGTGGCATCTATCGTGGTGGTCAGGGTGTTGCCGTTGTTGTCGTAGGTGTAGCTTTCACCGCCTGCGGTTAGCAGCCTATCGTTATTATCAAAGGCATAGGCGGCACTTACGCCATCTTCAATGCTGAAGGTGCGGTTACCGACCGGATCGTAAGTGTAGCTATTACTGGCACTGCCCAGGACTAAATGGCCGATGAGGTCTTCATTGGTCAGTCGATAAAGATCGTCATAGTTATAAGAGGTGGTCGCACCGGTATGATCAACCACCTGCTGACGGTGGCCAGTAGTCAGTAATGTATAGGCGTAATTTGCAATCACGTTATTGACACTATCCCTGGTCTCTACATCCGTCAGTCGATTGAGGTTATCGTATGTGTAGCTCGTTATGTTTCCGTTAGGATAACTGACACTGGCGCGATTGCCAACTGCATCATAGCTGTATGTCGTGACATTGAGACCCGCATCGGTGACGGTGCTCAGGCGGTTAAGCGCATCATAACTGTACGTCGTACTTTCGACCGTTAAGCCAACCGTTGTGCTAACCACCGTACGATTCCCTGTTGCATCGTATTGGTACTCGATCACATTACCACTGGGCTGCGTCTCACTAATCAGTCGGTCACGGCTGTCGTATTGATAACTAGTGAGGCCGTTGCTATCGTTAACGGTGATGCGATTGCCGACGGCGTCGTAACCGTAAGTTTCAACGGGTGAATTCTGCTTCTGCCATAGCCGGTTATTAACATCGTAGCTGAAAAGATCGAGGCTACCATTGAAATCTATATGGCGCGTCTGGTTGCCATTGGCGTCATAGTTAAACGTTTCTACCTGAGCTAATGGCAGTGTGCGACTGAGGACTCGACCTAACGCATCGTAGGTCCAACTGGTTGTATTGCCGTTGGCGTCTGTTTGCGTCAGTTTATTGCCGACTTCGTCATAGGTATACTCCGTACGTTGCAGCAACGCATCGATCACGGCAGTCAGCCTACCCAATGCGTCGTATTCATAGGCTGTCATCTTGCCAGCCTGATCGGTCTTGCTGGTCAGGCGACCCAACGCATCATAGTCTTCCGTCATGAAGCTACCATTGGCATAGGTGGTGCGAGTTCTACGGTCGAGGCTGTCGTATTCGTAGCTGACGGTATTACCATTGGCATCAAGCTGACCAAGCAGATTACCATCGGCATCGTAATCGAACGTGGTGGTGTTGAACAGTGCATCGGTGGTGCTAATGCGTCTGCCCGCGACATCGTAGTCATGAGTCGTGCGGTTACCATTTTCATCGATCTCAGCCGCCACACGCCCCGCCGCGTCATACTCGGTCTGTGTCGTACTGCCGTCTGGGTAGGTTACTTGCGTTTGACGATTGAGTGCATCGTACTGGTAGCTGGTCGTTCTACCAAGGCGGTCAGTACTGCTGACGAGGTTTCCTTCAGCATCGTAGCCATTACTCGCGGTGGTGAGGTCTGGGTACGTGGTGCTGATGAGGCGGCGGTAGGCGTCATAGACAAACTCAGTGCAGCGGTTGTTGGAATCGATGCTGGCGGCTTCATTACCGGCGGCATCGAATTCCGTTGTTCTGATGGCGCTGCCTGGGCTGATGGTCTGGAAGAGCCTGTTCTGACTATCGTAGATAAAGTGGGTGTTTTCACTGACTGGTGAACCGTTGTCGGTACGTGTGCGGTTCTCCAGGGTCATGTTGCCGTTGGCATCATAGCTGCGGGTAACGAGATTACCCAACGGATCAGTCTCGCTGAGTACGTTGCCTGCACTGTCGTAGGTGAAGGTAGTCTGGTGAGTCAGCGCATCGCTGCGCAGTGAAACATTGCCTTTGGCGTCGATGTTCTGGAATGCAACGTTGCCCAATGGATCGGTAATCGCCAGCAGATTTCCAAAGGCATCATAGGCATTGGTGAAGCTGTTACCACGTGCATCCTGAATCGTCAGCTCCTGACCGCGTGTGTTGTAGCTAAAACTCACGCTATTGCCCAGGGCATCGGCCTGGGTCAACTGATCACGACTGGTGTTATAGGTTGCTGTGCTGGTATTGCCCAGGGCATCGGTCTGACTGAGCTGGTTGTCGTCCACATCATAGGTAAACGTGGTGGTATTGCCGAGTGCATCGATCTGGGTAGTGACGTTGCCACGTTCATCATAGAAAAACTGGGTGGGGTTACCACGGCGGTCGGTAACGATGGAGCGACGCCCTGCTATATCGTGGTTGAAGTCGGTTCGGTTACCATCACCATCTTCCTGCGCGATCAGTCGACCGCTGGCATCATAGATGTTCGTGACCACGGTACGGCCCAGTGGGTCGATGATATCGAGCAGGCCGTGGTTAGCATCATAGCTGTATTGAGTGACATTACTGCCTGGATCGGAAACGCTTAGCAGGTCGCCATTGGCATTGATGCCGTAGCTGATGATGTTACCCATCGGATCGGTGATGCTAGTGATCTGTCCAGTCACAATATCACGATTGAACAGCACGCTCTTGCCATCACTATGGATGATGCCGCTGTCTGTATAGGTCAGTGTATTGCCATTGGGATCGACCACGGAGGTGATACCAAAGGCCTGATCGAGGTTGTAGATAAAGCCGCTGCGGGTCGTCAACACATATTCGTTCGGGTCATAGACATCCGCGCCACCGATCACCAGCAGGCGGTCGCCTCCAAAGCGAACCATAATGGGGTCTTTGATCTCAAGTGTCGACTCACCATCAAGCGAGCGATATTTCACAAACACATCCAGCATTGGGTTCAGCTGCGTACAAGTAGGATCAGCGTAGGCCTCAAAGGTCTCGGTCTGACCGTCGGGCAGCGTGATGGTGACCAGCGGCGCTCCCTGTGGCTCAACACAGAAATTGGTGATCGCGCCAAACGGACCACCAAGGTAATCGTTGAGTTCCCAGAACTGGCCGACCGGGCGTGACTCATCGATCTGTATATCCTGATAACCAACACTCCAGCCATAACCAAAGTCGAGCGCCTCACCGCGACGGCGGGAGTCATAGGTACGGGTGATGCGAATCGGAATACCGGAGACAGGGATATTGAGGTCTTCGACGGTGAACGAGAAGTTACCCACCTTAAGGTTGCCTTCGACCAGGAGGAGCCGGGTCTGTACGGTCTCCTGCCCGGTCACATCCAGTGCCTGAATCGAGATCAGGTACTGGCCATTGAGCAGCATGCTGGTATCGAAGAGTCCAATCGCGGCATTGTTGACCTCCGCAGTGCCTGAGGCAAGATCAACCCAGGCGGTGTTATCAGCTCGAACTGATTTATAGCGTAGCGCCCAGTTACTGAGATCACTGTCGTTGATGGTGGCGACGATGTCTGTCGGTGCCGTTACCTTGCCCTCATTGACGATATTATGAAAGGTCACCAGCGGTGGCAGGTTCTCGGGTGCAACAGTCACGATAAAGGATTGCGTATCCGTTAAGATGCCATCGCTGACCTCAACGGTCACACTGTGTTGTCCCACATGAGTGGCAAGTGGCAACCAGTTTATCTCACCGATGCCATTGATGGTCATCCCGGCGGGTGCCTGGGTAAGCAGATAACTCAGCGAGTCTCCATCCGGATCGCTGGCACCCACGGCATAGAGATAGCTGTTGTTGGCCTCAGCATCGGTGATGGCGACCGACTGAATCTGCGGTGCACGGTTGTCGCCATTGACGACAAGGGTGAAGCTGCTTGTCGCCGTGGCACCCTTCCCATCATCGACCAGTACGGTCACCGTTTGGGAATTACGATGTTGTTCCTCGGGCAGCCATGACAACAGGCCATTCTGGTCAATCGTCATGGTTGACGGTGCGTCAGTCAGGACATAATTCAGAGGGTCACCTTCGGGGTCAAAAGTAGCGATCTGGAAGCTATAAGGGATAGCGACTTCTGCGTCAGGCAACGTAACGGAGGTAATGGTCGGGGCGAGGTTATCAAACACCGTGAGGGTGAAATTCTGAATAACGAGGCCACCAAAAGGATCACCAACATACAGATTTAGGTTAATAGTTCCCACATGCGCTAACGTTGGTGTCCAGCTGAACAGAAGGTTTTGGCTATCGACAGACATACCGGCCCGCAATGGTGACAGATTCATCACGATGCTGTCACCATCGGCATCATCTGCAATGACCTGGTACTGGTACAGAATACCCACTGAAGCAACCAGTGGAGGTATTGAACTGACCACCGGTGCGCTATTCGCAGTCACGGTGATGGTAAAGGTTTGTGTATCAAAACCACCACGCCTATCACTCGCCAGCACTTCAACAATATGATCCCCCACTTGCGCACCGTCTGGCGTCCATAATATATCACCGTGTTCGCTTGGAAAACCGCTGCTATTCCTTATCGTCATGCCTGTTGGTGCCTGCACGAAGTAAAAGTCTACATCTTCAAGATCAGGGTCCACATACTGCATCTGATATTTATAAGGATGCCCCTCCTTTGCTACAGTGAGAGGCGAACCGGTCAATACCACTGGATTATTAATCAGAAATAGTTTCTTTAGCAAAAAGCGTTGTTGGTCCACACCACCCAACCCGTCATCGACCTGTACGCTCACCTCGGCCTCAACAAAATCAATGGGTACCTGCCAGTCAACCAATCCGGTGACGATATCGAGCTGCATCCCTGCAGGTGCCACGTCGAGAAAATAATTCAAGAAATCACTGTCTGGGTCACTCGCGTCGATTTGATAAGTGAACTGCTCACCCGGCACGACTGCCAAGGTTGGCAGTGAGTATATTTTGGGTGAATGATTCACAAGTTCATCGGTAGCAAGCCAGTCGACAGTACTCATGGCACTCATACCGACGGCAGCAACATCAATTAGATCCTGCCCCACACGTGCCCCGTAATAACAGTGCTGGGCAAAGCCACTGGCATCGGTTATCTGGGTAACATTTTGTGGATGGCTGCCAGAAACAGTGATCTCAACGTGGGTCTGGGTCAACGGCAAACCTGATACACCTAACAAACCAATATTGACACACTGCTCTCGACCCACTTGCAGACGACCAGTACCTGCGTCCACGGAAATGCTGGCAACTTGTTCATCCCTTGTCAGGGACATACCGCCGATGAAGCCATAGGAATCAAAGAAATCGTAACCGTAGATATAAATACCGATAGGCTCCGATGCAGTAATGCGGTGCTGGCCTTCAGTTATAGGGAGTTGAATACCGACAAACGAAGTATTGGCTATAGGTAAGCTAGTGACTGACCCTAAGGCGATGCCGTCGAACTGGATTTGCTCAGCAATTGATTGTGGCGCAATGATATTGACATAGTTGTTAGCAATATCTCCGGTAGTGCTGGTAAAAATATAATCGCGAAGATACTGGTCTGCTGTCGGTACAGCCACCATAAAAGGGTCGGCTTCTGATACACCTGTCTGCCTGACATCACCATCAAAATGGGCGCTATTGGAAAACTGTGTCAGCAAAATAGGGTGATTGGCGGTGATATGTGAGGCTGTTTCTAACAAGATCTCAGAGAATTCACCCTCATCAAGCTGGACACTTAAGACGCCATTAATTGACACTTGGGTGCCCTCATGTGATGCCAGAATACGGAAGGTATCGCCCTTTTCCCTCGTCGCCAGCGGTACGGTGTAGTATTCGACACCCCAGCTGGTCGGAGGTAAGACCTGCTCGACCAGATGATCGCAGGCCAACCACGTGTCTGGCACCAGCGCGCACTGATTACCACCGAACACCGCCACCGGTTTATCGGCTTGCACAACGCTGCCCGTAACATCGGCATTTTCCTGAATAGCACCACCCTGAAAGGTTTGACCACGATTTAAGGTAATAGTAAACGTGTCCCCTGCAAGCCTGGCAGGCGCGTTGAAATCGGCTTGATATGTTATATCTACGCTCGGCGTAATATGGACTATCGTATTGTCCTCGGTCGCAACCACACTAAATTGTGAATCACCATCAAATGTAGATAATGCAGCCCGCCTCATACGTGCAAAGGCATTCACCTGGTAGTCGTTGCTCAGCACATTGGCCGGTAAGACCAAGGTCGCGTCACTGGTAGCGAAATCATGGTTTAATAGATAGAGTGCGGCGGGTTGATCAGTGGTGACTCTGATGCCATTATCCCACACACCATACTTATCGGCATTGAGTTGCGTCGCGATATTGGTCGGCAGCGTTATTTTAGTCACGGTGCCGGCCGTTATTGCAAATGGCTCGGCATAGCTTAGCCCCAGTATTTCAAACATTCCGTTGCTATCTGCGGCGGAGGACACAAATAAACTGAGTTCTCCCACGGCATTATTGTTGTTGTTAAACATCAGCCAAAATTCAGTACCCAGGTAAGTCAAAGGCGGGCGTTCCTGCACAATGGTCAATTGATACGACTGCTGCACCGAACCACCCATACTGTCACTAACAGAGAGGCTGATGGTAAATTCACCGGTACTACTCGGTAGCCAACTTAACACGCCACTGACCGGGTCAAACACCGTGCTCGCCGGGGCCAGGTCCAGAGAAAAGCTGAGACTATCGCCATCATTATCTTCTGCTACGACCTGATATTGATAGGCCTGCCCGATAACCCCCATCAAAGGCGGCTGACTGCTGATAACCGGAACACTGTTGGCAATGACCACGGAGGTTGTAAAATTTTGTGTATCTGACAATCCACCACTATCGGTCACCACTACCGTAACACTGTGAATACCAACATCCGCAGAAACAGGTAACCACTGAATCAATCCACTGACACTATCGATCATCATACCGGTGGGAGCGGTAGTAAGTGAATAGGTCAACACATCCCCAGCATCTGGGTCGCTAGCGTCGACGTCATAACTGTAAGTGCTGCTCTCCGTTGCAGTGGTGACTGGAGTTGAGATAATCGTTGGAGGTTGATTGAGCTGTAATGTGACATTGACAGATGCACTGCTACTGTTGTCTGCAATATCAATAGCAGTCACAGTGATGGTATTAGCACCACCTGTCAGCGGGATCGCACCACTGAAGCTGCCATCTGGGGCAAGCGTGAGTGCAACACCATTAACCGTCACTAAACTGATTGCATTAGTATCAGCCACACTACCACTTACGATCATTGGTGTTGCAGTCAATTGCGCGCCTTCCAGCGGTGAGTTGATCACAACCATCGGTGCTGTCTTGTCGATATTAAGGGTCGTTGAAATAAGCGTGCTGTTATCAGCAATATCAATCGCGGTAGCGAGAAATGACTGCCCGCCCCCTTCAGACGCAACAACACCACTACTCGGACATGAGGCTACGCCGGAAAGGGTATCGATACAGCTGTAGTCGAGGGTAACATCGCTGTTGTGCCAGCCAGCTGCATTAGCAGCAGGGATAGTCGTTGCAGTAAGAATGGGTGCGACGGCGTCTCGATTGACTGTTACTGAGGTGGTCGCGGTATTACCGGCACCATCTGTTGCTGTTCCGGTGACGACCTGAGTAGCCCCATCGATGTTGACTGTAACTGGGAGCGTGCAGGAGGCGATGCCACTGCGCAGATCACTGCAATCAAATGTCGCGATAGCGTCGCTATTATGCCACCCTGCTGCGTTGGCTGGCGGGGCAACTGTGGCGGTGATGGTCGGCGGCGTGGTGTCGAGTTCGCTGATAACGGTGACGAGTACTTCATCGACCTTGGCAGAGCCATCATCGTCGGTAACGGTGAGTCTGACTGCCACGATGGTGTCCTCGGTGACGCTCGGGGCGATGAAGCTGGCCTGCACCTGATCGGGGTTGACCAGGGTGACCTTGGGACCGGCGCTCTGTTCCCAGTGGTAGCTTTCGATGATCCCGTCGCTGTCGCTGGAGCCGGAACCATCAAGAAAAATCTGCTCACCTGCCGAAGCAGTCAGATCAGGGCCGGCATCTGCTACTGCATCAGGCACTGGGTTTTCATTCGGCAGCTCTATGACGATATCGTCAAAATGACTCCCACTATTGCCTGCACTATAGAGGGCAAAACTGCCTGAACGCACACTATTTTCAACGGCTCCTGCGTAGAAGGTCACACCATCAATCTTGATCTCTTTATAGTCGTAGTGAGCAATGATCTCCAGTTGATAGGTTTGACCCGGGGTATAGCTGATCGCTTCTTCTGCCAGCAAGGTGTATTGCCCCTGTTTTTTGGCAACGAGACGGCGGAGATTATTAGTCGCATCCCATGAAAAGCGGTAGTAGTCGTCATGGATAATGCTGCTGCGGAATTGCACACCAAGGCTACCACTATCGGTAGAGCGCATCGTGACGCTCACAATGTAACTTTCCCAACCATCGCCCGGCGTATAGTGGAGATAGGTGCCGGGGGCTTCGAGGGTGGTGTTGTCAGTACGAATTGCGCTACTTTGAACTAACTCACCATTTTGCACCTGCCAGGCAGATGGGGAATCAAGCGTCCCATTATCAACAATCGTAAAATCAGACAAGTCGGTGCTGGTAAAATCATTTTGATAAAGAACAACGGGGGGCAAGGGATCACTACTGGCCGGTACAGACCATATAGTCAATGCAAAGAACACCCCCGCCAACAGCGATATGATTCTTGATATTCTATACATAGAAGCGCCATCCTCCGGATATTCGAACTCGTTACCTCTCTGAGTCCATCCTGGATCTGGCAGATTGGAAATTCATACAACAGTAGGCATCAATAAAGCATAAATATCAGAAAGGTATCACCTGTAAAATTTTACAGTGAACAATGATGCTTATCCTCATATTGATCTACTATCAATAGCTAATACCCCCTGAAAAACAGATAGCAAAATGAGTCTACCCCGAGTAGGTGCACCAGATACATACAGATACCGCCTACTTCATGCTGCTACACGCCAAAACACCTGAGACAAAACAATAACAATAGAAAAACAGATGGTTATATTGCATCGATAATTATATACGTTAGAATCAAAAACGCGCTTAACGGATCAAGGTCGGCTCATACTTCTTGTGTTGAGGTCGATATCTCACACGACATTCCTTATTTTAACAGGGGTCAATATGGGAAAGCTTTTCGAGGGACTGGAACAGATTGAAGCGGTGCGTGAGCAC
>Ga0316204_10007074_pt1 | contig 16729 bp, 17 predicted proteins | sample 6monrhotite_MG_2_FD_205661 | JGI IMG/M metagenome (GOLD analysis project Ga0316204, IMG submission 205661) | Microbial mat bacterial communities from mineral coupon in-situ incubated in ocean water Damariscotta River, Maine, United States -... | ecosystem: Environmental > Aquatic > Marine >... | reverse complement strand
CAACTACGAAAATGACTCCGTCACGTTGAACCTGCTCGAAGGAACCGGGCAGACAACCCTGACCACCCTGGGTGACCAAGAAAATGACTTTGAGGCATCTGATCTGTGGGCTGCCTTGACTGCTGATCATGACCCGATTCATCCACCAACCCAAACCGCCGGTCCGCAACCCGCTGCGCCGATCTGGAGCGCAGAATCTGCGTTCGACCTGCCTGACCCGACGGGATCCATACAGGGATCTGCGGGACCGCAACAGACCAATGGCGGAGACGGGGACGATATCATCTTTGGCAACGCGGGCGCCGACACGATTGTCGGCGGTTTTGGCAATGACACCCTAAGCGGAGACGGCGGTGAGGATCTCGTTAACGGAGGGGCCGGAGAAGACTTGCTCTTTGGCGGTATCGGCTTTGACACCATGCGCGGAGTCAATGGTGACGATACCATTGTCGGCGGTGAAAACGCGGATTCCCTTTATGGCGGCAACGGTGACGACATTATGATCGGCGGCGCCGGATTTGATCAGATGTTCGGCGAAGACGGCAATGACAGCATGTGGTCAGGCGACGCCGCTGATCGCCTTTATGGTGGCGTGGGCGACGACTGGATGAGTGCGGGCATCAATGTCGGCCTCACAGTCGACGGCCTTTGGGGTGAAGAGGGCAACGATACCATGTTCGGCAATGCGGGTTTTGACATGCTGGATGGTGGGGACGGGAACGACCTGATGGATGGCGGTGATCAGGCCGACAACCTCTATGGGCGCACCGGAAACGATACCATGTTCGGGGGCCAGGGCCTTGACCGGCTGTTTGGGGGTGCCGGCGACGATCAACTGATCGGCGGGTCGGGCAATGACCGGCATTTCGGCGAACAAGGCAATGACACCGCGTGGGGTGGGTCGGGTGAAGACCGGTTCTTCGGTGGCGCGGGCAATGATATCCTCATGGGCGACTCCGGCAATGACTCACTTTACGGCGGTGCCGGGTTTGACACTTTGATTGGCGGTACGGGCGATGATCTGATGGTGGGGAATTTCAACGCAGATCGCTTTGTCTTCGAGATCGATCACGGCAACGACACGATCGGCGATTTTGACGCCAACAATGGATTTGAGCTGATGGATTTTTCCGAACTGTCCGCATTCGACACAGTCGACAGCGTTCTTGCGGCGTCACAGCAAGTTGGATCAGATGTGTTGATCACGACCGGATTAAGCGACTCGATCCTGCTGCTGGACGTTAGCCTGGCTGATCTGGGGGTAGATGATTTGGTTTTTTAGAAGCCGTATCTACATAACAGCGCTAGATGTTTGATCCGATGGTTTGAATAGCCCCTAGGTGTTTGATCCCATGGTTTGGCCTGCTGCCGGTTTCGTGGACGGCAACTTAAGCTTTCATAGTTCGCTCCTCGAATGTGATAGGGCTTAGATACCCGATGGTCGAGTGCCGACGCTTCGGGTTGTAGAAGCGTTCGATGTAATCGAAGACGTCTGCGCGCGCCTGTTTCCTGGTCCGGTAGGTTTTTCGCCTGACCCTTTCGGTTTTCAGCGAAGAGAAGAAGTGGACCTGTCGCGCTTTTGTGCCGCCCCAAGTGCTCGTTTAAGCCACCTTTCGCTCGAACCCGCTTCACGCCTCGCGACTTATTCGGGAGCACGGCTTTGATGAAGTCCCACTCCAAGTCGCTCATGTCAGATCGTGCCATGTCCCGTTCCCGCCTGTTACTTTGCGGAAAGTGAATCACAAGCGCATGAGATTGAACAGAAGTTAATAGGTGTGCTGCCTAGATATTCTCCTGCAAGTTGACTGAAGCGTGGACATACGCAGAGGTGGTTCGGTTTGTCTGAACTGGTTCCGGGCGTTTCGCAAGTGGATTTCCACCTCTGTTATGCTGCCACCGATACCGGCGTCAGCGGGTTGAAGTAAGCCTGATCCGGAGTTTTCCCGTCAAGGGATGAATGCGGACGTCGGCTGTTGTAGAAGCCCAGATAGCGCGCGATCGAGGCGCGGGCCTCGGAAACGCTGGCGTAGGCGCGCAGGTAGACCTCTTCGTATTTGATGGTCCGCCACAGGCGCTCGACAAAGACATTGTCGCGCCAGGCCCCCTTGCCGTCCATGCTGATCCTTATCTTCCGCGCGGCCAGCACCTTGATGAAGTCGGTCGATGTGAACTGGCTGCCCTGATCGGTATTGAATATCTCGGGCGTGCCGTGACGCGCCAGCGCCTTCTCGACAGCTTCGATGCAGAAGTCGGCCTCCAGCGTAATTGATATCCGCCAGGACAGCACCCGCCGGGTGAACCAGTCCAGCACGGCGGCAAGATAGATGAACCCGCGCGCCATCGGGATGTAGGTGATGTCCATCGCCCAGACCTGGTTGGGCCGGGTGACGGGCAGTTTGCGCAGCAGGTAGGGGTAGATCTTGTGCCCCGGCGCTGGTTTTGACGTGTTCGGCTTGCGATAGAGGGCCTCGATCCCCATCCGTTTCATCAGCGTGGCAACGTGCAGCCGCCCCACCTTGAAGCCTTCCTGAACCAGCAGCCCCTGCAACATCCGGCTGCCTGCGAACGGGAATTCCGTGTGCAGCTTGTCGATCCGGTGCATCAGCTTCAGATCGGCGTCCGGGATAGGGCACGGCCGGTAATAGACGCTGCCCCGGCTGATCCCCAACATCTTCACCTGGCGACTGACGCTCAGCTTTGCGGTGCGATCAATCATTTTCTTGCGCTCGGCAACAGACCCGCCTTGCCGAGCGCGCCGGACAAAAAATCGTTCTCCAGCGCCAACTCTCCGATCTTCGCATGCAGGGTCTTCACGTCAACGGCGGGGGCCGCCTCGGTCTTCGCAGCCGCGCCGAACACTCCCGTCGCGCCCTCCAGAAGTTGATCGCGCCATTGCTTGATCTGGTTCGCATGGACGTCGAAATCCTGCGACAGCTCAACCAGGGTTCTCTCTCCCTTGATCGCTGCCAGCGCCACTTTCGCCTTGAATGCCGGGCTGTGGTTCCGGCGTGGTCGTCTCGTCATGGTATTCTCCTTGCTCACGGCATCATGCCGCCGTTGCGCGGAAAATCCACTTATCCCGGCTGTTCAGATTTCCGGAACCACCTCTCGCTGCGATTTACGTGGCCGCGGAACTATCGGAAAAAGGTGTTACGCAATGATTTGATGTCCGAACGTTGCGCAGTCAGCAAAGCAACGCACGATCTGTTGCAGGTCTACCAACACAATTCTTGCCAACATGAAGAAAGAAGCGCATGTCTCTCACGAACTTGTCCAGAGCCCGCCAGAGTTATGCCGCGCACACTTATTGTCTCTATTATCAATTATCGTACAGGTTCCCTCACAATCGCCTGCATTGAAAGTGTCCTTGCAGACATGGGCAGCATAGATGGCGAGATTGTCGTGATCGACAATGCGTCAGGGGACGGCTCTGACGCGCTCATCGCGTCATGGATCAAGGCCAATCCGCATCAGACGCCAGTCCACCTGATCTGTTCAAAAGACAATTCCGGGTTCTCCGGTGGTCACAATCAAGTTTTTGCCGCTGTGGCGGCTGACTACTATCTGGTGCTCAACTCAGACGCAGCACTCAGGCCCGGGTTCTTGGGCAAAATGCTGGAAAGTGCGCAGGCCAACCCAAAGGCCGGCCTGATCGCTCCTCGCCTCGAGGACGAAGACGGCACAGTACAAACTAGCTGTTTCATGTTTCACAGACCCGCCACCGAGTTCATTCGCGGGGCCTGCAGCGGCCCTGTGACCCGGCTTCTGGGCCGTTGGAATCTGCCCCTCGGCCCCAACCCCGACCCGGCGCGTATCGAATGGGCCAGCTTTGCCTGTATCCTTGTCAATGGTAGAATGATTGCGGATATCGGTCCGATGGATGATGGCTACTTCCTGTATTTCGAGGACGTTGAGTTCTGCCTGCGCGCACGCCGGGCGGGTTGGTCTCTGCTCTATGTCCCAGAGGCGCGTGCCATCCACTATCGGGGTGGCAGCGGCCCCGTCAAAGCACTGCGTAAGGCACATAAACGGATGCCGATCTACTACTGGCGATCCAGGGCACGCTATTTCACTCATGCCTATGGACGTATCGGACCCTGGGTCGCAAATTTGTCGTGGCATGCAGGGCGGGCGCTGGCGCATTTGCGCTGGCTGACGGGTCGGCGTCCCTATCCGACAGTCGAGCAGGAGGCCAAGGATATATGGATCGGCGCAAGCAACCCTCTCATCCCTTTCAGACCTGAGAGGTCAAACGATGACGCTGCCTGATTTCATAATCGTGGGTGCGATGAAAAGCGGCACCTCAACGCTTGCCGCTCAAATAGGTGCCCAGCCCGGGCTGTTCATGACAACGCCAAAAGAGCCCAATTTCTTTTCCGATGACGCGATCTGGAACAAAGGCGCGGACTGGTACCGCGGACTGTTCTCTGGCGCTGCCCCCGGTGACCTCAAAGGCGAAGCCAGCACACATTACACAAAGCGCCCCCGTTATCCCCATACGCTGGAACGTATGCAGTCCTTTCTGAAAACACCTCCTCGGATTGTCTATGTGATCCGCAACCCCATCGACCGGGCAGTGTCTCATTTCGTCCATGCCTGGAGCGAGGGCGAAGCAGGTCGTGATATTCGCGCCGCTTTTGCAGGAACACCTGATTTCGTGGATTTTGGATGCTATGGCATGCAGATTACCCCCTTCATTGAGACGTTTGGGGCAGACCATGTCTTGTTAACAAGCCTTGAGGCGCTGCGCGAGACGCCACAAGCTGAACTGGCCCGTGTCACGCGCTTTCTGGGATATTCTGCAACGCCTCAATGGCAGACCAAGCGGGCGCGTGAAAATGCATCAGCAGCGCGGACACGCAAGCTGCCGTTGCACGGGATCCTTGTCGACAATCCTATCGCTACGGCTCTGCGGCGTGCGCTCATTCCCAAGACACTGCGCAACCGCATCCGCCAGAACCAGACCTTTGGCGACAGACCTGAACTGCCCGAGGATCTGTGCAGCGAATTAAAAGCCCGCTTTCTTGAAGATCGGGGAATCTTGAAGGAACAGTTTCCCGGCCAACTCGCCCTTTCAGCCTGCTACCCTTTTGCCCAGCCATGATCGGCGCAGTTGTCATCGGCCGCAATGAAGGCGCGCGCCTGCGCGCGTGCCTGGCTTCGCTGCGCGGGGTTGTTGGCAACGTGGTTTATGTCGACAGCGGCTCGACCGATGGCAGCATGGCAACAGCCCAAGCGGCTGATGCGACGGTCCTCAGTCTTGATCCCTCTCGTCCCTTCACCGCCGCACGGGCACGCAATGAAGGCCTTGCACAGCTGAAAGTCACCGCGCCTGATACGCGGTATGTACAGTTTATCGATGGCGATTGTCAGGTGCGCGACGGCTGGATCAAAACTGCCTGCTTTTACCTTGATACCCATCCCGGCCACGCAGTGGCCTGTGGGCGACGGCGTGAACGTCATCCAGAGGCCTCTCTCTGGAACCGGTTGATCGACATCGAATGGGCCGCCGCCCCCGGACCCACAAAGGCCTGTGGCGGAGACGCAATGATGCGCATTTCAGCCCTGTCAGAAGTTGGCGGTTTCAATCCCGATCTAATCGCGGGCGAAGAACCCGAACTGTGTGTGCGCCTGCGTGCAGCGGGCTGGTATATTGAACGGCTCGACGCCGAAATGACCTGGCATGATGCGGAAATGTCCCGGCTCTCCCAATGGTGGCAGCGTGCGCGGCGCGCCGGACACGCAGGTGCCGAAGGCATGGCCCTGCACGGCCGCCTCCCGGAACGGCACGGCAGGGCGCGCACGCTGCGTGCCCTGCTCTGGGGCGCTGGCTTGCCTGCCCTCACCGGTTTTAGTCTGTTTCTCACACCCTGGGGGCTTGTCTTGCTGCTGGCATATCCGGCGCAGATCGCCCGGCTCGCAGCAAAATCCAAAGATGTAACTCATGCCGCTTTCACGGTGCTTGCCAAATTTCCCGAGGCGCAAGGCGTAGCAGATTTCCTCTGGGCCCGCCTTATGGGGCGCCGCCAAAAGCTTATCGAATACAAGTAAGGTCAATCCAAAAGTGCAAGGATGAGGTCACGGTGCACGAAGCTGGCCCAACCGCACACGATAAACCCAAGCGCCATCAGTCCAAGCTCCCCCAAAGCATCCCAGCTGCCGTAGCGGATCAACACACGCACACGCAGTGGGTAGGTTGCAAGCGGTGCCAGGCCCAGGGATAGAATGGCTCCAAAGATCCCAAACTGCTGTGTCCCGAAATAGACCAGCACCACCTGCACCAATGCCATCCAGAACTGGACAATAAAGAAACTGCGGGTGTCGCCACGCGCCATGATCGCCCGCAGATTGCCTTCAAAGGTGATCATCGGCACGCTGGCAAAGGCAATTAGGGTCACAACTGCCCCGGCCTGCGCATAGCGCGGGTCATAAAGGGATGCCACGAGCCATGGTCCCGAAAAAGCCAGAAGGGCCGCCGCTGACAAGGCTCCCAGAATGGACAGCCGACGCATCTGGAATATCTTGCGTCGGTTCTCATCGGACTCCAGCGGATGACGCATTCGATACAGTGGGAAAACAACGCTATTTGCGACCGCCCTGGCCAGCACATAAGGTGCAGTACCCAGAAAGAATCCGATATTATAGATACCCAATGCTGCCAATGAAATGAAACCACCCAGGATCGCCTTGTCGGACTGGTTGATGACAAAGGCGGTTATGGTGCTCAGGAAGATAAACTTCCCAAAAGAGAAAATCTCGCGCACGCTGCTGCGTTCCAGACACAATCGGTTGCGGATGCCGGGCAGGGTCCAGTGAGCCAGGAACAATTTAAAAATGCTGCCAAAAATTGCGCCAATCACGAGTGCCCATACGGACTGCAACCACCACGCAAAGGCTATAATCGCGCACAGACCCACAAACTGGGACGTCAGATCTATCGAAACAATACGGCCCAGACGCAGACGCCGTATTTCTGTGAATAGGTTGGTTGTCATGAAGCCGGCAAGGAACACATTCAGCCCGACAGCGGGCAACAGTTGAGCAAGCATCGGTTCATTATAAATAGCAGCCGCCGGAGATGCCAAAGCCCAAGCCATCAACCACAAGACGCACCCGCGCAGGATTTGCATCGTCCATGCCGTGTTGAGAAATATCTCATCATCGCCACGCGTGCTGCGAATGACACAGTCCTTGATGCCAAGGTCTGAAAACATTTCCAGACCGGCCATGAAGACCTGAACGATCGCCATTAAACCGAATGCTTCGGGAAACAACAGTCGGGTAAGAATGAGGTTGGAAGCCAGACGTAGTCCGTTGGCCCCGCCAAAACTGATGATCGTGAGAAAAGTCCCCCGGACGGTGCGAGCCTTTAAATTCTCGCCTTCGAAAATTTTTTTTATCCGCTGGAATATCATCCGTGCTGACCTCTCGTTTCGTCCTGCTCCAAGAGCATGAAGACGCACGCTTACATCTCTCGTCCTGTCCCGTTCAACCGGGAGTTTTCCGTTCCGCGTCAGGTATGACCAGACCCAGAAAATCCAGCTTCCGCCGGTTAAGGCTGGGGAGCGGTGCAATCACGACGGCTTCTCTTAAAAGGTTGATAGAAATCAGGCCCTAAGCCAACCGTCGCAGTCTGGATACCCAAGCAGAATGGAATAATCAATCAACACAGACTCTGTACCTTTTTTGTTTCGGCAAAGACGTCTATCAGGGCGGATACAAAGAGAGTATTGCGCGAGTGATGTATTGACATGCCTGATGCCGCTTCCCGAATGACAGACTCCCGCAACCTGCTTCTGGTGACAGCGACGATCACGCCGTCCAAAGACATGCCTAGCAATGCCCTGACCGATGCAACAGAGAGGCTTGGCCATTATAGACAGGCCTTGCGATCCTATCTGTCCTTTCCCACACCATGCCCGGACCAGATTCTGTTTTGTGAAAATTCCGGCTATGATCTGGAGCCGTTGCGCGCCGTTGCGCGGGACGAGAACCCACACGGCAAGCCGGTCCATTTCTGGAGCTTTTCACCGGACGCCCCTCCGGAACGCGGCAAAGGATATGGGGAGATGGAAATCCTTGACCGGGCCTATGACACGCATCTCATGAGGCTTGGCGAGGACACGATGGTCTGGAAGGTGACAGGCCGTCTGGTGGTTAAAAACCTCGATCGGCTGATCCAATCGCGCCCTGCGTCAGCCCGATTTTATATTGATATGCGCAAGCTTCCCTTTGTCGGTCACCGGGGCAATCTCAGCCATTATGCCGATACGCGTATCATGGGCTATACACCTAACGCCTACAAAGAACTTCTTTACGGGTTGAAGGATGGTCAGACTTGGGTGAACGAAAAAGGCATTTTCGACCGTCTTTACGCCGCGTCACGGAGGGACAAACGCATCACGCCACGCTTTCGCATTCAGCCGCAGGTACAGGGGCTGGATGGTACTTTGCTAAAGGACTACGAAGGGACCCGGCAAGTGATCAAAGAGTGGGTGCGCAGAGTGGCGCGCGTGCTCACACCCGGGCTCTGGATCTAATGCACTTCTCGGAATACCTGAGACATCGCACATCGCTTAACGCGTTGAAATCTATGATTTCAGGGAGCGTCAATTGATTCAGGTTTTCCGAAAGTGCCATAGTGGGGGTGGACCTGTTGCGGTGCGGATCGCGCTCTGACGAGCGGCCTATTCCCTCGCCAGGAGCAGCTTCTCACCTGTCTGCGAAACTTTCCAGCCAGCGCATGCCTCGCGTACCAACGTTTCTGCCTCCTCGCTATGAATTTCCACTGCTATTGTCGATACATGACTAAGCCAACTGGAATTGCGAAAGAGCTCAACCTCACCGCCTTCGATGTCAAGTTTGAGTAAGTCGCAAGAGCGGCCCGCAAGAAGCGAGGTCAAATCCAGCGCGGGGAATGCACCCAAATCATCCACCTCCGCCTCGATGCAGCGAAACGCCCAAGGCTCTGCCGCACTGTTCTCAATTTTCAGAATGGTGTTGCTTGACCAGAGCGCGGACTTACAAACCTCGACATTGAGACCCTCGATATTGCGTTGTACCATTTCACAATTCGCTGAAGAGGGTTCAATGGCGATTATTTTCGCTCTAGGATAGCGAACCGCAAAGTATAGGGAGGCAAGGCCACAATTTGCGCCGCCGTCGATGATGAGTTCAGGGTCGTCAAGCTGGATATCAAACTCATCTTCCATAAAGACGTGCTCGAAAACCGATACGTCTGAGCTGCTATGCCGAAGATATACCCAACGTCCAATTCCGCCATGACGGAATGCTATGATTGGCCTCTTGAGGCTTTGCTGCAACTCGAAACTAAGTGCATTGAATATACCAATGCGGCGGCTCCAGCGCTGGATTCGAGCAACCTTGTATGAAAGGTCCATTGGTTCTCCCAAGCGACATTTTTCGAATAAAACGCCTCAGGTTCAGTGTTGTCATCTGCTTGTATTGGCATCAAGTCTCGATTCCAAGGCGAACACGGATCCGGGCAGGGCGTCTGGTTTGCGCCACCATGCTGTCAAGCGTACGTTTCACGTAAGCAGCTTCGTTACGGCAAGGCGAAATAACGACGCAGGGGCAGGTGGAGTCTGACATTGCAGGTGGGGCCCTGAAAAACCGTTGAATGGGCGCACTCAGCCTTTCTTTACAGTAAAATACCTGGGGCTATTCAAGGACTGGTACCGTACCCCTACGGGCCCTGTGATCGCCTTGCGAAACTGCCCTGATCAAATCAGGCCACGTATTCCTGTGGCTGTTGTCCCTGTCATCCATACTCGGGAAACGCGCAGCGGAAATGCAGCTCCGGGTGCCACAGAGACATCCGAGGTATCACCGTCAAGCGTGGTGACCCTGATCCTGCCGGGCGTCGCGACGTTCAGCGCAACAGTCACGTAACTCAAATCTATGACGTCACTGGGCGTGATATCAATGATGGATGTGGCTGGAAGCCCAGGACCTCCGGCATAGGTGGAAAACTTGTCGATAGGCATGGTGCCATCCTCCATTCACTTCGCCGGACACCGGCGTTAAGATCAACTGTTATTCTCATGTGGATATTTCCGGCTCGTAAAGCCACAGAACGAGCAAATGGCTTATCTGCAACGCCCGGCAACGCTTTCGCGTTGAAAAACAAGATACAAATTCCCTGGACAGGGTTTTATTATGAACTCGCATCATCCGTTGCTCAAATCCCCAAATCTGTCCGGTGGGTGCTGACGTCAGACATTCCGGGTAAAAAGAGCCACGTGCGGCTTACCAGAAGCCGGAACCCGCGCCACGCGCCATACGCAGACTGGCCCAGGCCCATGCGATCGTATCCAGCGCGAGGCCCGGGACCAACATCAACGCGCTGCGCAGGCTCTTGCTCTTGCGGCTGCGAAAGACCGTGAGACGTTTGGTGAGAAAGCGAAACGGGATATAGCCATACGGTGCCTGGGGCAGCTCTTCTTTCAGCATCTGCGCCAGCCAACTGTCATTCTCAGAAGCCTCCTGCAAAAGCGTGATGGCCTTTGCTGCGGTGGGGGCGATGCGCCGCATACGTTTGTACATGGCTGCATTCACCGCACTGCCCAGAACAATACGGGTCTGATGACGCACCAATGCACCGGGGGTCAGAACGGACTCATACAGATGAAAGACATCATGGTGGCCATCGATACGTGTGAAATCCTCGGGCTGTGACAAGAACTCTGTCAGAATCATGCCCCGGATGAACCCGTCCTCTACGGGCAGGCCGGCAGGAATGTAGAGGCGGCGCGCGAAATCAGCGCGTAGGACAAAAAGCGACCCGGCGATCGAACGGCGGTAATCGGTCAGCCCCTCGCGCCCTGCAGCAATCAGACGGCCAACCGGACCAAGGGGGGTCTTGTTGTGCACCACATCCTTGACTGGTCGGCTGGTAAAAACGAACAGTTCAGGACGCGATCGCATTTCCGACACCATATGCGCCATACTGCCGGCCATGGGCAGGCGAATGTCGCTGTCCACGAACATCACCAGATCCGCTTCCGGGCGGAGATGTTCCCGCAAAAACCAGTTCATCGTGCGAGATTTTCCCGGCTCAGCCCTGTCGATCACCTGGAACCGGCGTGCCAGATCCGCAGGCATTCTGTCGATTTCAGCCTGTGCCACGGAGACGGTGTTGTCACTGCATCCGTTGGCCAGAAAATATATCTGAATATCAACAGCCGGATCCGCCAGCAACGTTTGCTGGCATAAATCGCCCAGCATCTCTGGCAGATCGCGTTCCTCGTTATGTGCGAGAATACCGATGTCCAGCCGAAGACGTGGCAGGGCGGGATTATCTTGGTCCATTATATACTCTCAACGTCCTGTAAAATAACGCATCATCCCCAAATGACGGGCTTCGTCAGGCATAACAAATGCGACATGCCGTTTGCCATTGAAATATATCTGAGCATTTCAGTCTTATTCTGGCCCTGGTTCACTCAAGACAGACGGCGGTGTCTGGGCTGAAAGCGGCTATAGCGGTTCCCGCCCCGTGCAGGCACGGCATCCGACGCCTCCTCGACGCTGTTCTTCTTCGCAGCGGGTTGATTGTACTGGACAAACCCCGCAATTGATCCGGTAATCAGCCAGGCAACCGGGCTGAGCGTCGAATTTGGCACCAGATAAACGAGATTCGCCATCATAATGACGGACAGGCCGGCCGTTTCTATATTGACCTCCCGCCTTCGCCCGGTACGGGTCAGCATTACAACCGGCAGAACAAGCAGGCCGAAAAAGCCGATATAGCCGATCCATCCCCGTTCCCCAAGAACGATGATCCACAGACCGTCTGCAGTCGTCGAATCACGCCCACGCTCATCGCGTACACGCCAACGTGCCCAAGGCCCCCAGCCGGCTACAGGCTTTTCAAGCGCGCGGGCAAGAATTGCGTCCTCTTGCCTGAGCCGAAACTCAAAAGACCCGACACGATCCGCGTTGATACTATTGGACACTGCAATAAACGTGTCGATCGGGACAATATTGGCCTGCCGCGCAGCCGGAAAGACAAGAAACACCAACGCCACGACGGCAGAGATGCGGATCAAAAGACGGGCGTTCAGGAAGAGGACCATGACCCCGAAAACCGTTCCGAGGAAGATTGCGCCAAAGCTTTTTGCCAGGATCAAAACGATGTAGAGCCACAAGGCCGCCCAGAGATATATTGTCCGCTCCTTACCGCTTGTCTGGCGTGCCAAGGCGATGGCTGCAAGCAGGGCTGTGACTAGAAAGAACGCCAAAGAGAGCGCATGATCGAGAAAGACAACGGGTCGAAAGCCGTTCCGGACATGCTGTCCGAAATCATGTTGGAAATAGCCGTAGAGCATAATGTGAAGTTGTGGGCTCATCCGGATTTCCCAGAGCGCAAGCACGGAGTAGAACAACCCTGTTGAAAGCGCGGCGATCAGTAGAGAACGATGATGTCCTGCGGTCGCCAGATACCGACGTGCCAAAAAAAATGGAGTTAGCAACAAAGCAAGCTTGCCCGCCAAGCTGACCACGTCATACAACCGAATGGCAGGAATGAACTGCACGGCATAGATCAACGGTTCACGGTTGGTCATCCAAGTGACGACAACGCCGAGGAGGAGCAAAGTCACGCATCCCATCACCATGATCTGTAGGAATCGGCTATCGACAGTACTGTTTGCGATGTTCACGGATTGGCGTGCAGCACGGCCGGCGACCCAAATGCCGAGCAATATACCTAAGCTGATGGCACCTGTTTTATCGTAGTCGAGGAAACCGGGAATTGGGACCGCAAAGTTCTCAGGCAACGACAGATACCCAATGTATGCGGACATGATCAGCCCCTTGACCAGCCCAAGTCGGCTAAAAAGCACGATTGCAATGATCGGCCAGATGACAAGGACCAGTGTCGGCACGTCTATACTCTTAAATTTTCTCTGGTGTGGCTCATGCAGAACCGCAGGGGGTATTTTTGTAAGCCCGACCCGTCATATTCACAAACTTTGTTCATTTTGTGCTCCCGAGGACACATTGGGGATGTGGCCACGGGCATAACGTGCAAAATCCGGATAATACCACGGACCTGTGGAAAATGGCGATCACCCATGCTCCACCTGCAAGCGCCGCTCATGGGCCTCAAGGGTCCACTCGGCACGCTGGCGATACCAGACATCGGATGCATTGGCATATGCTGCATGATGCGCCGCACGGGTCAACGCTGCAATACGATCAGGATCACGCGCGGCCTGCACCAGATGGACGGCCGCTGCCTCCTGATCGTTCGAAGGCAACAATAGCGTGGCGCCTTCGACCTGGGCGCGCTCCTTAACATAAGGAATGTTATAACCAAAAAGCGGCAACCCTGCCGCATACCCGTCAAAGATCATCCGCGGTGTGTCCTCGGACAGCGGCGTGAACAGCAGGCCATCATAGGCCGCAAGCATGTGTAAAAGACCGGGTCCATACGCCCTTTCACCCAGAAAGTTTATCGACCCGGCAAGATCCTCGCCCTTGACTTGTACCTCAAGGGCCGGACGGGCATCGCCCGCCCCAATCAGATCTAGTGTTACATCTGCCCCTTTCGCCCGTGCGCGCGCCACAATGGAGATGGCATGATCAAGTCCCTTGCGCGCAACAAGCCGCCCGCAATAGACCAGACGCAACGGAGCACCCGGTGCGCGCGCTGCAAGCCGCCTCTCGACGGTCTCTTCCGGCACGATCTCGGAACTGCGATAGGAGGTGTCCTGGATCATCTGCGGATTGCGCGCCACATGCTCATAGCGATCAAAAAGGGTGCGTCCCTTGAGCATCGTCAGATCTGCATTGACCACGGCACGGTGCAGGACGCGTTCGTACATCCGGATGTAAAGTGCCCGATCCGGGCCATTCCGCATCAGGCCCGAGGCAATCAGATTGCGGAACTTTGTCACTTCATCCGTGTCGCGCACGAAAACGGTTGTCACTGGGCGCGCCAGTGCAGCATCCAACGCATCCTTGTTGATGGGACGATAGAGATCACCCAGCCCGGTATGCGCAACATCAGCCTCTGTCAGCGCTTGGGCCACATCGCGGCGCCATTGTTTGCGCCCCCCCCCGAACCAGTAGTCCCGTTTGCCCCCCTCAAAGGGCAGCGACGGGCGCACGTGGAACCCGTCATCACCCTGGCCCAGGGGTTCCAGCATCACGCCGGCCGCCCCACTCTCTACAGAACGTGTCGGGGCAACTACAATGAAGTTATTGAAATAGTTCGAGAAACTATCGCGCAACAGACACAACGCGCGGTGCCACTCAGAACTCGCAAAGCAACGGGGACCATCGGTAAATACAGGGACATGAATCGCGATGCAGTAGGCTTTTCTCATGCAAGACTCCTCGCAATTTTCACACTAAATCTAGTAGTTTAGATGTGATCTGACAGTTGGCCGTTTTTCCGGCGGCGTCTGTCAGGCGAAGTTCAGTTCACGAACTTTTCCCGCCAGATTTCTTTCCCGCCGATCATAGTTTCGATGGGTGTTCTGCCGCAACACATTTTGCCTTGATGCGTGCGCTCGTGGTCGTAGCGATGCAGCCACTCGTCCAGATCGGCTTGCAGCGCGTCGATGCTGTCATAGAGCTTCTTGCGGAACGTGATCTGATAGAACTCCTGCAAGATCGTCTTGTGGAACCGCTCACAGATGCCGTTGGTCTGGGGCGATTTCACGATGCGCCGCCCCCGTTCCAGTTTGCTGAAGAGGGGGCGGCGTCAGATTACATCGAGACTAGGGCCTGTTAACACGACCGCATGATACGGATATCTGCTAAGTATTTGTTATGAATAGAATAACAAACGAGCAGTACGCCCTCATCCGCCCCCACCTACCTGTTCAGCGCGGAAATGTGCGGATTTCGAACCTGAACGTGATCAACGCCATCCTGTTTGTCGCCGAAAACGGCTGCAAATGGCGGGCTTTGCCGCCACGTTTCGGCAAGTGGCACACGGTTTACACCCGGATGCGCCGCTGGGCCGACGCAGGTGTTTTGGATCGGCTGCTTGATGCGCTTCAAAAACACCACATTATCCGTGTGTCCGTCGATTGTCTGGACCTCGACAGCACTTCTGTCAAAGTGCATCCGGATGGTACTGGCGCGCCCAAAAAAACGGGCCGCAAGCGATTGGAAAGTCACGCGGCGGATGGAACCGCTGCCCGACAGGCGATTGCGTAGCAATCTACCGAAAGGAGCCAAAGTCCACCTGATCGCCGCAAATGACCGTTTGTTGAACGATCTTACGAAGGCTGATAGCCAACCTCTTTCTGATGCCTCACCGCGACGACCAAAGCCACGTCCTGCTGCAAACGATAGAGCGCAACATAGCCACTGGCGCCAAAGCTGATCGGCCACTCCTGAAACTCTGGGTCCATATCATCGACGGGACGGCCGACACCTGGATGGTCCGCGACAATCTTCATCCCGTCACGGATCGCGCTGGCCGCACGTCTGGCAGCATCTGGGTTCTTTTCAGCAAGGAAACGATAGAGGCGCTGCACATCTACCAGCGCCTCGGGCGACCAGATCAGACGTGGCACTCAGGCGGCTCCTGATCGTCACCAGCGGCGAGCTGGGCCAGCCAAGCATCTGCCTCGGCATGTGTCACGTGCAGCCCGGTCTCCTGATAGGCGTCCCAGGCGCGGATACCGTCCTGGCGGAATGCTTCGCGCTTTTCCTCACGCTCGACGTATTGAGCAATCGCCTCGCGCATCATCCAATGCGGGGATCTGTCCCGCGCTTCAGCGAGAATTTTCACACGGCTGTGGACGTCTTCGTCCAGCTTAACGGCAACAGGTGTTGGCATGGCTTTTCTCCATAGGTATAACTTTATAATACCTGCGGAGAAAAGTTATTGCCAGACCTTACCTGGGCAGGTGCTACAGACCGCGTTCAGCCATGCGCTTCAACTCATCAGAAATTTTCAGTTCTAAGGCGGCCCTACGGCCTCTGGCCATAAGGTCGGCCTCGTCTGCAAAATCCAGAATAAACCCCGCGAGATGCCGCATCTCTACGAGGTCTTCTTCTGCAAACGGCAGAGGTTGTCCTCGGTTTTTGGCATCGTTCATCCGCTTGGCAATCTGAGTTACGTTGTTGCCAACCTTGTTCAGCGCCCCCTTCATGGACAACAGCGCCTCGGCCAGCTCCGCATCGGGCATCGCCATGCCGCCTGTGTTACGGATCACGTTGCGCAGCGCCTCGCTGCGGTTGCGGATGCCAGCGTCTTTCAGCTTGGCGTCGAACTGGACGAGGTCAGCAGGCGAAACGCGGCACACGATCACTTCGGTCCTGCTGTCTCTCTCGATCCGAATGTCCTGCATGAACTGTGCACAGCGATAAACTGTGCGGACAGTAACGCCGTATTCGCGGGCAAGCACCTGCGGGCGTACACCTTCTCTGACCTTTTTGGCAATGGATTGGCGGGTTGGGTGATCGAGCCTACGGGTCATTTGTCACAAATGTCATACATTGCTATTTCCTGCCACCTTCATACAACCGAAATCATCACTGTGTCATCCCATGGCCGGACTTCGCAGCCTGTATCCGGGAGCACCGCGAAGAGTTGGCATACGCGCCATGTGTCGTGAGAGGTGGTCGCGGAAATTCAGACCAGTCGTTAAGGTGGATCGCATGACGAAAGAAGTGATCCAAAATGAAGAAACGAAAGAACCATTCGCCCGAGTTTAAAGCCAAGGTTGCGCTTGAGGCGATC
>Ga0316204_10007073_pt1 | contig 16733 bp, 15 predicted proteins | sample 6monrhotite_MG_2_FD_205661 | JGI IMG/M metagenome (GOLD analysis project Ga0316204, IMG submission 205661) | Microbial mat bacterial communities from mineral coupon in-situ incubated in ocean water Damariscotta River, Maine, United States -... | ecosystem: Environmental > Aquatic > Marine >... | reverse complement strand
AGTCAAAAAATACAATTGATTCAAAAGCTTAAAGGAAACAAAAAGAGAACAAAACCACCTAAGCGATTCAAACGACTCACTTTTTCACCCATAACATTTTTTTAAATCTCTTTACGGGCTTCACTCCCCACCACTTGCAACATTAGTCATTGCGAGCGCAGCGAATCAACCCAGTCGCCATCCACAAGATACGCTCAAGACAACGGCGCACGTAAAAAACGAGCACCTTCATAAACCGCTTGCGGACCCAGCTCTTCTTCAATCCGCAAAAGCTGATTGTACTTTGCTGTACGATCTGAACGTGACAAAGATCCCGTTTTTATCTGCCCCGCATTTGTCGCCACGGCCAAATCAGCAATCGTTGCATCCTCTGTCTCACCGGAGCGATGCGACAAAACAACACCAAAACCGGCCTTTTTCGCCATTTCAATAGCTTCGAGCGTTTCTGTTATCGTGCCGATTTGGTTCACCTTAATCAGAATCGCATTTCCGGCTTTTTCTTCAATACCGCGCGCCAAACGCTTCGGGTTTGTTACATAAAGATCATCACCCACAAGCTGCACCTTATCACCAATCGCAAAAGTAAGCGCTGTCCAACCTGCCCAGTCATCCTCATCCAGACCATCTTCAATCGAGACAATTGGATATTTAGCGCAAAGATCCTCGTAATAACGAACCATCTCATCAGAAGAAAGCACCTTGCCCTCTCCAGCCAGATTATATCTCCCATCCTTATAAAATTCAGACGACGCCGAATCCAGAGCAATCGCAATATCTTCACCTGCTTTATATCCGGCCATTTCGATAGACTTCATAATGAAACCCAACGCCTCCTCCGAAGACTTCAAACCAGGCGCAAAACCGCCCTCATCACCAACATTCGTGTTGTGACCGGCATCCGAAAGCTGTTTTTTCAACGCATGAAACACCTCCGCCCCCGCACGCAACCCTTCCGAAAAGTCAGCAGCAGCAACCGGCATAATCATAAACTCTTGAATATCAATAGGATTATCAGCATGCGCGCCACCATTGATAATATTCATCATTGGCGTTGGCAGCGTGTGTGCAAAAGCCCCGCCAATGTAACGATACAAAGGCGTATCCAGCTCATCAGCCATGGCTTTGGCAACCGCCATGGAAACACCAAGAATGGCATTTGCACCTAAACGGCTTTTATTCTCTGTCCCATCGAGATTAATCATTTCCTGATCAATAAAAATTTGCTCTTCCGCGTCAACGCCAAGCAACGCCTCGTAAATCTCGGTATTCACATACTCAACCGCCTTGATAACGCCCTTGCCCAGATAACGCCCTTTATCACCATCGCGAAGCTCAACCGCCTCGTACGCACCAGTGGAAGCGCCCGAAGGCACAGCCGCCCGCCCCTTCGCACCGCTTTCCAGAGTAACATCAACCTCTACCGTAGGGTTTCCGCGGCTATCCAGAATTTCACGGGCATGAATGTCTATAATGGCTGTCATTGAGGGGTCCTCTTGCTTAAACAGGTTTTTATTTCAATGACGTTTTAAATGAATATGAGAAGATGTAAAAGGGGTAAAATAAACTTAATTACGCTTCGGTATCAATTGCCTGTCCATTTTCAGACGCAGCAATAGAGCCATCATCGGCCTCTTCAAGCAAACTTCTCGCCAGCTGACTATCGGAAAGACCGGCGCGCAAACCCAAAATTTGTATTTGAGCCGCCTCAACAGTCGCAGAACCGCCGCCACTAAGGGAAAACAGAGCATTGATCTCGGAGGAATTTGAAAGCTGTTGCTTGTTTAAAGCGCGAGCGCTTGGGGAAAGTCCCGGAGCATTTCTCGGAGCATTCAAACGACCAACATCCAGAATACTAATCCCGGCGGCCGCTTCGCCAAGCAGGTTAGACTGACCAGCAGGCGTCCCGCGTACATTTGCCAATGTCGCGGCATTCAAAAATCCTGATGCGCCTGGAATTGTTGCCATTTAGACTATAAGCCTCCTGCTTTCATGAAGTGGACCCGCGAAACGGACTAAGTCCACATATAATCAAAGATTTACTATCTTACCTGTATATTCTAACTGTTTTTGACGATTTCGTCCAGTTTTACGAGCGTTTTAAGTACATCTTCCATATCGTCTAAAATCATCATATTCGCTTTATCGGACTGCGTAGAATTTTCAGGGTCTTCATGCACCTCCATAAAGACACCCGCAACACCAACGGCAACTGCGGCGCGCGCAAGAACCGGCACCATCGCACGGTCCCCGCCACTGGCACCACCAAGCCCGCCCGGCTGCTGAACAGAGTGCGTCGCATCCATAATCACGGGATAGCCCGTCTCCGCCATCGTCGGCAAACCACGCATATCGGAAACAAGCGTGTTATACCCAAAGCTCGTCCCACGATCCGTCAGCAGGATATTATCATTACCACTCTCCGAAACCTTCGCGACAACATTTTTCATGTCCCAAGGCGCCAAAAACTGCCCCTTTTTAACATTAATAACAGCGCCGGTTTTGGCCGCAGCAACCAACAAATCGGTCTGACGACACAAAAACGCAGGAATTTGAAGCACATCCACATGCTTCGCCACCATGGCGCACTGCTCCGCCGTATGAACATCGCTCAGCATCGGCACATTAAATGTAGAGCGAAGCTCATCAAATACAGCCATGGCCTTTTCCAGGCCAATACCACGCGAAGCGTTCAAACTGGTTCTATTCGCCTTGTCATAGGAAGTTTTGTAAATAAAAGGAACCCCCAAACGCGTGGTCAACTCTTTCAGCTTCTCACACATCATCATCGCGTGATCACGGCTTTCCATCTGGCATGGCCCCGCAATAAGCGTAAAAGGCTTGTCGTTTGATATTTTTACATTTTGAAGAGATACAGTTTTCATACCGCTAGTTTTAGTTCAATTGAACCAAAAATAAAAGTGCATTTGTGTTGTCATAAATAAACCTTGCATAATTTGCTATATTTAAGTAACTTTCGCCACTCTCATAAAAAAGGAATATGAAAATGGGCGATAAAAACAACAATAGCGGTAAGAACAGCAATAAAGGTAAACTCGACAGATCCTCAGTAAAAGGGCCTTTTGATGAGTCTTGTAGCTGCCAACACGAAATAGGACTTCTTGTTAGTTCATGTCTGTTAAGTGGTGATCAGCAAAAACTTAAGGAGAGAACATCATTTTCCAACAAAGGTTTGCACAACATCGCTGGGGGCAAAGTCACCCTAGATTCAAGCCAAAGACAAGAAATTCTAGATGCCATACAAACCATCAACGCAGAAAAGCTAGAAGAACAAGCTGACATAGCACTTGGTTTAAGCAGCAGAGAATAAATGGTCCTGAGTAACTAAACCAACCGACTTTGATTAACCGCCGCCTTTATGAAACTTACAAATAAAGGGTGCGGATCGAATGGTTTGGATTTCAGCTCCGGATGATACTGAACGCCAACGAACCAAGGGTGATCATTGCGCTCCATCGTTTCTGGTAATCTGCCATCGGGAGATAAACCGGAAAATATGCACCCCTGCTCTTCAAGCTTGTCTTTGTAATTGATATTGACCTCATAACGATGGCGATGACGCTCTTCGATATCGTTTGATCCGTATATTTCGGCAATCAACGACCCCTCTACAAGCTTCGCGGGATAGGCGCCAAGACGCATCGTGCCGCCCATATCCTCATCTTCGCTGCGATATTCAAGCCCATCTTCGGTTTCCCACTCAGTCATCAAACCAACCACGTGAGAGCCGCCCTCTTCCAACTCACTGGACGTGGCGTCTTTGACACCGCACAAATTCCGCGCAGTCTCAATAATGGCCATTTGCATACCAAGGCAAATACCGAAATAAGGAATATTATTCTCACGCGCATATTGCACAGCCTTGATTTTGCCCTCTGTACCGCGCTTTCCAAACCCGCCAGGAACCAAAATACCATCCACACCGTTTAGGAATGTTCCAATATCATCCAGATTTTCTAAATCTTCGCCCTCTATAAATTTCAGCTCAACATCGACTTTATTCTCAATACCACCATGGATAAGCGCTTCGTTCAAAGATTTATAACTATCGGCAAGATTTGTATATTTCCCAACAATTCCAATTTTAACTTTGCCCTCCGGCGCTTTTATCCGGCGAACAATTTTCTCCCAAATAGATAGATCCAGATTGGCAATATCTTTGATGCCAAAACTATCCATAACCTGATGATCCAGCCCCTCCGCGTGATAAGACAAGGGAACTTCATAAATAGTCGACACATCAAGCGCCGGAATCACCTTCTTTTCATCAAGATTACAAAACAGCGCAATCTTGCGCCTGTCATCCGCATGAATTTCGCGATCAGCGCGGCACAAAAGAATTTGCGGACGTATGCCATAGCTCATCAGCTCTTTAACAGAATGCTGTGTAGGCTTGGTTTTAAGCTCCCCAGCCGCCGGGATATAGGGCAGCAAAGTCACATGAATGAATACGGCACGTTCAAGGCCGACCTCATTACCAAACTGACGAATAGCTTCCAGAAACGGTAAAGATTCAATGTCCCCAACAGTGCCGCCAATCTCACACAAAACGAAATCAGCCGTCCCTTCTTTCTCCAAAATGAAATCTTTAATCTCATTTGTGATATGGGGGATAACCTGAATAGTCGCGCCAAGATAATCACCTCTACGCTCTTTGCTCAAAACTTCGGTGTAAACTTGCCCGGTTGTAATATTGTCATTCTTGCGCGATGGCACACCCGTAAAACGCTCATAATGCCCGAGATCAAGGTCAGTTTCCGCACCATCATCGGTCACGAAGACTTCACCATGCTGCGTCGGGCTCATCGTACCGGGGTCAACATTAAGATAGGGATCAAGCTTAAGCAGCCGGACCTTATACCCGCGCGCCTGCAATAATGCGCCAAGCGCAGCGGAGCCGAGGCCCTTTCCCAATGATGAGACAACGCCGCCAGTAATAAATATATATCTTGTCATGTTCTTAGTTTGCTATCGGTACGCTAGGGGGTTCTTCGGGGGTCTCAACACTTTCAAGCGGCACTTCAATAGCAGCCGGAGAATTCTCTAATGCATCTATTAAGCCAACAGGCTGTGTTCCGCGGCCTGCAAGGATTCCAAGGATAAGACTTGTACAAAAAAACGCCGCCGCACAAATTGCTGTCGCGCGCGTCAAAAGATTGGCCGTACCTTCAGGGGTAGCAAGACCGCCCAATCCACCGCCGCCACCGCCGATACCCAATCCACCGCCTTCAGAGCGTTGCAAAAGGACCAATCCGATGATGGCCAAAGCCAAAAACATATGTATTACGAGAAGTACTGATTCCATGGACTTGCTTTCTAATCGATTTATGCGGCTCTTGCAATAGCCAGAAACAAATCTGCTTTTAAAGAAGCCCCGCCAATAAGTCCACCATCAACATTATCAATGGCCAAAAGCTCTCCGGCATTCTCTGGCTTCATAGAGCCTCCGTATAAAATAGGCACCTTATCCGCATTCTTTGTGTGCTTGGCAAGCTCCCCGCGAATCAAGGCGTGCATATGGCGCACATCTTCGCTGCCGGCCGTTTTTCCTGTCCCTATAGCCCAAACAGGTTCATAGGCAATCACAATTTGGTGGAAATCATTTAAAGGCGGTAGAGAATGCTGCAATTGCTGAAGCACGGCTTCTTCGGCTTTGCCCTGCTCGCGCTCTTCCTCGGTCTCACCAACACAGATAATAGGGATAAGGTCATTTTCAAGCGCGCGTTCTGCCTTTTGCTGAACAATGTCGTTTGTATCACCGCAGCTCTGCCTGCGCTCTGAATGCCCCAAAATCACATAACTACATGCAGAATCTTTAAGCATCGAAGCCGAAACATCGCCTGTATAGGCCCCATTTTCAAAGCGGGAACAATCCTGAGCGCCGAATTTCAATTTTGGATAGCCGTAAATCGCATGCCGCACCGCCGGAATATGCAGAAACGGCGGACAAACTAATAAATCACATGCGTTTGCTAAGGCCTCGTCCGGCTCCAGCTTGTTAATAATATCAGCAACCAAAGCACGAGCATCATCTGCACTTCCATTCATCTTCCAGTTTCCGGCTATTAATTTCTTCATTGTTTTTCTATCCAGTAATCAATAGGGAGTTGCCCCCTCGAATTCACCGCCCTATAGTGCAATCCGATGAATATAAAAATCAACCATAACCGATACTAAAAGGGTAAAAACATGGTAATGACCGCATTGCGCGATGGTGCATCTCGTGGAGTTTTTAAATATTTCTTACTTGGAATCCTGGTCATGGCTGCCGGAGGGCTGGTCTTTATGGACATCGGGGGATTTTTCCGCGGCGGTGTCACAAATAGTGACGTTGCCAAAATCGGCGCCCAAAACTTACCCATCGCGCAATTCGACAGAACGCTCCGCAGAACGATCAACCGCTTGGGGATGACCCCACAACAAGCGCACCAACTCGGCTACACCCGCGAACTGCTAAACGGTGAAATCCGCACAAGCCTGCTGCAACAAAAAGCTGCAAACACCGGCATCCGCGTCAGTAACGAACAAGTCGCTCAAAACATAAAAAAACTCATACAACCAATGGCACAGCCCGGACAGGCCCCCAAAGATGTTTTGGAACAGCTTTTACGCAGCCAAAGCATCAGCGAGCAACAACTGGCTGATTCTATACGCCGTGAAATGACCGTAAATATGATTGGAAACACAATACAGTCCGGCTTCCTCACAACGTCCGATGCAATGGCACGAGACATCGCTCTTTATGAACAGGAAACCCGCGATGTTCAATATATCCTCTTTAAGGATTCGGATTTTAAAAATGTGAAAGAACCGGACGAAACAAAACTTCGTGAGTTCTATGAATCGACAAAAGAAGCTTACGCCATACCGGAAATGCGTAAAAGCAGTCTTATTATAATTGATGCTAACGCCTTGAAAAGCAGTCTAGAAATTTCCGAAGAAGAAGTAAAAGAAGTTTATGAAAGAAACATCTCGGCATATAGCGAAGAAGAAAAACGCACCATAGAACAAGTGATCTTGCCCGGCATAGAACAAGCCGAACAGATTGCAAAACTTACCCAGGATGGCAAAAAGCTTATAGAGGCGCTCAAAGAAGTTACAGGCAACACGACAGACCTGCTGCCGGCAACCGCTTCCGAAAAAACAGATCTGCTGGAAGAGCTTCAAGAACCGGTATTTACGGCCGATAAAGCCGGCATTTTAGGGCCGCTGGAATCAGGCTTGGGCTATCACATTGTCTCAATACAAACGATAACGCCTGCACGAATAATCCCCCTGTCTGAAGTCCAAAAAGACATCAAAGACGAACTCACCGAAACACGTCTTATAGATGCACAATACGATCTCGCGAACAGTGTGGATGACTACCTTGCGTCCGGCGAACCTCTGCCTGCACTCGAAGAAGAGCTTGGTGTAAAAGCCCAAAGCTTCCCCTTAAGCAACAATTTCGGCATAGGCGAAAACGGAAAAGCCGTCTTCACTTCGGCTCTTGGCCCCGATGCTCAGAGCATGGTTGCAGCTCTCTTTAATCTGGATGAAGGAGAAGCATCCCCGGTCACAGAACTTTCCGATGGCCGGATGGCCGCCATAGTCGTGGAAGAAATCAAAGCAAAGACTTACAAACCTTTTGAAGACCTCGAGAGCGACCTGAAAAAAAGCTGGATGTCCGATTCACGGCGCATTGAAAATAAAATGTTTGTACTGGAAACATTAAGCAACGCCAAAAATGACAGCGCAACATTGAACGCGGTTGCAAAGGCCAACGGAAAAACAATTCAATCCCTAAACGCCCTCAAACGCGGCAGCGAAGCAAAAGCGCCAATCCCCACGAGCGCTATTCAAAATATTTTCATCGCCGGGGAAAAAGAGCTGTTCACCATGGACACTGAAAATGGCGCCGCAATTGCGATTGTCCAAAAATCAAAAATACCGGAGAAAATCTCTGCCGAGACATTAAAAACAACCCGTAACACTTTGCAGGACGCTCTACAAAACGAGGCTTACACCCTTTATATAGGCAAGCTGCACAACGATTACGGCGTTACAATTAATGACAGGCTTTTGGAAACGGTTTACGCCCCTCAGGATGCTGAATAATGGAAATCTTTCCTGAGATATCTGCATTTCAAAAGAATTTTGATGACGGAAAAACGCAACTCGTCTGGCACGAACTTCCCGGCGACCTTGAAACCCCTGTCGGCACTTATTTAAAACTATGCATGGATGCGCCCTACTCGTTTTTGTTTGAATCCGTAGAGGGCGGAAATGTTCTTGGCCGCTATTCCATCATTGGGTTTGACCCTGACCTCATTTGGAACTGTAAAAAGGGCGAAATCACAATACAGGATAAAAATGGACAGCCAGTACAACCAAAAACCCAAAACGCCCTGCAATCGCTCAAAAATCATGTGAGAGCCTGTAAAATAGATGCGATACCGGACAATCTGCCGCCGATGGCCGTCTCGGGCTTATTTGGTTATATCGGTTATGACATGATCCGTATGATCGAAGATATTCCTGATGGCAACCCGGATGACCTTGATATCCCTGACAGCGTTCTTATGCGTCCGCAAATCTTGGTGATTTTCGACAATGTTAAACAGCTCATTACAATCACAACCCCTGTGTACGAGCATAAAAAGAATTCGGATTTAGACGTCGAGGCGCTCTATAATTTAGCCGAAACGCGTGTAAAAAACACACTGGATCAAATTTTCACTTACGTTGATCGCAACCGTTTAAACGCACAATCAAAAGTACCGCTACCGCTTGACGTTGAATCAAACATGACGCGTGAGCAATACCACGACGTCGTCAAAAAAGCCGTTGAGTATATCTATGACGGTGATATTTTTCAGGTTGTCCCCAGTCAACGATTTTCGACCGACTTTGATTTACCGTCCCATGAGCTGTATCGCTCTTTAAGACGGGTAAATCCTTCGCCCTTTATGTTCCATGTCTCTCTCGGGGATTTTCAACTGGTCGGTGCCAGCCCTGAAATTCTGGTCCGCGTAAGAGAAAATGAAGTCACAGTCAGACCCATCGCCGGTACACGCAAACGCGCTCAGGATACGCAAGAAGACAATGCTCTGGCAGAAGAGCTACTCGCCGATGAAAAAGAACGCGCAGAACATCTTATGCTCTTGGATTTAGGGCGAAATGATGTCGGCCGCGTCGCCGAATTCGGCAGCGTAAACGTAACAGAATCCTTTTTTGTTGAGCGCTACTCACACGTCATGCATATCGTCTCAAACGTCACGGGACAGCTCAAACCTGACCTTGATATAGTTGATGCCCTGTTCGCCGGATTCCCAGCAGGGACAGTAAGCGGCGCGCCTAAAGTACGGGCCATGGAAATCATTGATGAGCTGGAAACAAGTCGCCGAAGCTTTTACGCCGGCGGGGTTGGTTATCTTTCCGGCAATGGCACTCTGGACACATGCATAACACTTCGAACCGCCATGTTAAAAGATGGAAAGATGTATGTACAAGCCGGAGGCGGTGTTGTGGCGGACAGCGACCCTGAATTTGAATATCAGGAAACGATAAACAAATCCCGCGCCCTTATTCACGCTGCCGAGCTTGCGTTAAAACAGGCTCAGTAGAACTCGGGCTGCCCCAACATTTTTTTCAAAATAGCCGCCCTTGCTTCGGCGCTATTCGGATCATCTCCAATCAGATCGCCACCAGATATTCCGCCGGCCGCAGGCTGTGTCGTCGCGACAACGCTCTCCTCTTGTGGATTGCTTTGCGACACAACAGCGCGGTGCGGCGATGGATGCTGCACAAGAGCGCTCGCATGGACAATTTCAAACCCTCTCGCCCGTGCAGCCGGTATCCATTTTTTCAACCCCTCGATTGTCACGGACTTGGGGTGCCCAATGGCAATCGCATATCCTTTATTAGCAGCAACAGCCTCAACCTTACTCAGGGCATTTTTTACAAAATCATCTGTGGCTTCATGATCGAGGAAAACATCTCGCTCCGCCGTTGGCAAGCCATTCAGCCTTGCCGTTTCCGCAGCAACTGAACTACTAATCGTTTTTGAATCAACAAAATACAGCCCCTTTCCCTTTAAAGTCTCCATAACCCAATTCATGATCAAAGGATCTTGCGTAACCTTACTGCCCATATGATTGTTTAACCCGACATAACCATCAAAGCTTTCAAGCGCGGCCTGCATGTTGACCTTGATCGCGGCCTCGTCCATTCCCGTTTTCAAGGCAATCGGCCCCAAGCTAACAGGGGCGCTCATCGCTTGCATCGGCATATGGATTATCAACTCATGCCCATTATCCCGAGCGCGTTTTGTGATGTCTTCCAATTTCTCCGCATAAGGTAAAAAGGCGAGCGTCAAAGCCGCATCAATATCAATCACCTGCTGGCTGTGCTTACGATCAACCCCCATATCATCAATAATGATTGCAATTTTAGGCGAGCCAGAAACTCTCAACGGCTCGTATTCAGGAGGCGTCTTCACCGTAATTTTTTTAGACTCAGGGACTATATTGTCTACATTCTCGACATTCACAGAAGCAGGGTCAGGACCATATGCCAACGCAATTTCCTCTACATCTTCCTTTGGTAAATCAGCCAAAACGGGCGCAGCCGTTCCATAAGCATCATGCTTGAATTCTGTATAAAATTGGGGAGTTTTATCTTCACGCCCTTCCCCCATATAGCCAGTATACCAACCACCATTCGTTAAAAAATGAATGACAAGCATCAACGCAACCGATAACACAATAAACAACAACGTCGATTTCGGGTTTTGCTTATGATCTTTTTGATTTGAAGGAGTTTTATTTCGAGACTGATTCATAGCCATATTATAACTTTTATCACTTGCAATTCATAGGCTGGATCAGTCATATACCGTACTATGATTGTTCTCATTGATAATTACGATAGTTTTACATACAACCTCGTCCAGTACCTCGGAGATTTAAAGGTCGAAACGAAGGTCTTTCGCAATGACCAGATCAGTGTCGATGAAATCCTCACCTTAAAGCCTGACGCTCTCATGATCTCACCGGGGCCAAGCGACCCCGATCATGCCGGCATATGCCTTGACCTTGTAACCGCCGCCGCCGGCAATAAAACCCCTTTATTCGGCGTTTGCCTTGGCCATCAAACAATCGGACAGGCGCTGGGCGGTAAAGTCATCAAAACACACCCCCTGCACGGGAAAACATCACAGATAACACACGCAGAAAAAAGTGCGTTTAAAGGCCTGCCCTCTCCGCTGGACGTAACGCGTTATCACTCTCTCATTATTGAAAAAGACACCCTGCCGGAGCAACTTGAGATCACAGCAGAAACGCAAGACGGTATCATCATGGGAATCATGCACAAAACGCTCCCCATTCACGGCGTTCAGTTTCACCCGGAAAGCATCGCCACGCAACATGGCCACGCCATGCTTAAAAACTTTATCGATCTATTATAACGAGCGCCAATATGACCAGATTTTTTGACGGAAAAACACCTTTAACCGAAGATCAAATGATAGACGCCATGAACCAAATCATGAGCGGGGAGGTTTCCGACGGTGATTTATCCGAATTTCTGTTAAATATGGCCGAACGCGGAGAAACTGTTGATGAGCTTACCGGCGCGGCGCGTGTCATGCGTGAAAAAGCATCCGGTTTGAAAGCCCCCTACGGCGCTGTTGATTGCTGTGTCACTGGCGGAGATAAAAGCGGAACATATAACATATCAACCGCTGTCGCCCTTGTCGCGGCCTCCTGCGGCGTTCCTGTCGCAAAGCATGGCAATAGAGCCTCAAGCTCAAAATCAGGGGCAGCAGATGTCCTCGAAGTCCTCGGCGTTAACCTTGAGCCCCCCACAAAACGCCTTGAAGAAGCCCTCGAACATATCCGTTTCGCCTTTTTAATGGCCCCCCGTCATCATCAGGCCATGAAACATGTCATGCCGGTCAGAAAAGCATTGGGCACACGCACCATTTTCAATTTGCTCGGCCCTCTTGCAAACCCTGCCGGTACGCGCCACCAGCTTATTGGCGTTTTTGACAAATACTGGATTGACCCGATGATCCAGACTCTCAAAAACCTTGGAACAAAAAAAGCATGGGTTGTGCATGGCTCCGATGGCCTCGATGAAATAACCGTGACCGGCCCCACCCATGTTGCAATACTGGATCAAGAAGGCAACATCGAAAATAAAAAACTAACACCCGAACATTTCGGCCTGAAAACCCACGACCTCGAAAAGCTTGCTGGCGGAGATGCCGAAGAAAATGCAAAAGCATTACGCGCTGTTCTGGAAGGTCAAAAAGGCGCGTACAGAGATATCGTACTCGCCAACACTGCGGCCGTTCTTGTTATTCACGGCAATGCCGAATCACTTGAAGACGGTGTTAAGAAAGCCGCCGAATCTCTTGACCATGGCCTGGCTTTACAAACGCTGAAGGATTATATCGCCTTCTCTCGCGGAGTTTAAAAATGAGTGTATTACAGGAAATTTGCGACCGTAAGCAAGAGCATGTTTTAAAACAAAAAGCTCTGAAATCATTAGCCACACTTGAACAGGAAATTCAACAAACGCTGCCCCCAAAAGAGTTCATTGCCAGAATACAGGACGTCAGCAAAAACGACTCCCCCGCTCTCATCACCGAAGTTAAAAAAGCATCGCCGAGCAAAGGCCTCATCCGCGAAAACTTCACCCCCGAAGACATCGCCAAAGCCTATCAGGCCTCTGGCGCAGCATGCGTGTCTGTTTTAACTGACACACCCTATTTTCAGGGCACCGACGAACATTTCCAGATCGTACGCGAAGCAATATCACTCCCCATGATCCGTAAAGATTTCATGGTCGATCCTTATCAAATTTACGAATCACGCGCACTCGGCGCCGATTGCATTTTACTTATTATGGCGGCGTTAAGCGATCTTCAGGCCCAGGAACTCTATGCGCTAAGCGGCGAGCTTGGAATGGATGTCCTTGTTGAAACCCATGACAGAGAAGAGATAGAGAGAGCATCACAATTAAAACCGGTAATGATCGGGGTCAATAACCGTAATCTCAAAACCCTAAACGTCGACGTTCAAACCTCCTTTGATTTGCTGCAACATATTCCCTCCGATACCGTAAAAATTGCGGAAAGCGGCCTTAGTGATTTTGAAACCCTCTCCAACCTGCAACAATCAGGATATGCAGGGTTTTTGGTCGGAGAGAGCCTCATGCGTCAAGATGATATAGAGAACGCAGCAAGAACTTTGCGCGGAAAATAAATTGACACATAGCGTGAACCAAAGTAGAACAAAAAGGGTAAATACTGTGTTTCCTTCATGCGTTCCATGTTTTTTGTATAAATTTACTGCCGCAATTCGCGCATTTTGAAATGAATAGGATCTAAATTATGTTGACTAAAAAACAACGCGACTTATTGCTTTTTATTCATCAGCGATTATCCGACGATGACGTCCCTCCATCATTTGAGGAAATGAAAGACGCCTTGGGATTAAAATCAAAATCAGGGATTCACAGATTAATCAGCGGACTTGAGGAACGTGGCTATATCGAACGCCTTCCCCACCGCGCACGAGCGCTCGAAATCAAAAGACTGCCTGACGGAATGAAAAAACAAGATGCGCCCCAATCAAATACAGCGCATCAACAACAAAGCCTTCCGCCTGCAAGCTTTGATGAGGTTCCATTATACGGGAAAATTGCCGCAGGAACTCCGATAGAGGCCATTCAAAATGAAGGAGAGTCTATACAAATCCCCCCCGGTTTTGCTGGGTCTGGTGAACTATACGCCTTAACCGTTGAAGGTGATTCCATGGTTAAGGCCGGCATAAATGATTCAGATATAGTCATCATTCAACGATGCGATACCGCAGAAAACGGAACAATCATAGTCGCCTTGGTTGATGATCAGGAAGCAACATTAAAGAGATTAAGGCGCGCAGGTGGTAAAATTGTTCTTGAGCCGGAAAACGATGATTATGAACCACGAATTCTTGAACCTCATAGAGTTAAAGTGCAAGGACGGCTTGTAAGCTTAATGCGCACTTACCAGTAAGGACGATCATTATAGTCTTTCATTCTAGTCTTTCTGGGCAGCCCTTACCCACGGCCTTATTCCGCGCAGGACCTCCGAACGATAGATATTCAAACCATCTTTATGTATATAAATGGAAAAAGCGCCCTGCCTTTTCGTTAAAAAGGGATCAACTACAGTTTTCCCCGAACATTTCGGAGCAGGGTCAGAGGAGATAATCAGATCGGCCCATTGGCATTCTTCTTCGAAAAAACCCAAATTTTGCAAAAAAGAAATTTTGTACCCATCACGATAAAAACGACAACCGCCCTCACCACAATTCAAATCCTCGAACATCCCTTCTTTTGGCCATTTGTGGCTATCATGGTTATCCGAAGCCCCAAAGCCTTGCAACCACTGGGCCCGCGTAAACCGCTCTTTCCCTAAATTAGAAAACGACAATGAACCGCTTTGATCTTTTATTGCGACTAACTTTGAACTTGAAGAAATAAGTATATCAGGTTGTTGTAATTGAAAAACCAGAACAAAGAACAATGCCAAAGGCGCAATGGACAAGAACCTTAAACGCCCCTCAATTAAAATCAGGAGAAGAAACCCGCTGCTCAGCAACAAAAACAACCCTGTAGACCATTGAGAACTGTACATCACAGCATGATCCAAGCCAGACACATAATGTGCAATATCAACGATAATCCGAACCCCAAAGCCAAGACCGTCAATCGCTATCCCCCCTACCCCAAGAGGTAAAAGAATAAAAAACAGAACAACAAAAGGCATAACGACAAAGGCCAGCACGGGCATGGCCAGAATATTGGCCAGCAAGCTATAAACAGCCAAAGATTGAAAATGGAACAAAGCAAACGGAGCTGTCGCAAATGTAGCAACAACCGTCGTCATAGAAACACCAAGCAAGTACAAACCGGCCCTCCTCAAAAATCCTTTTCCTTTATGTAATTTGGACCAAAGCGGTTTAATAAAGCTGTAGAACGCCACCAAAGCCCCCACCGCAGCAAAAGACATTTGAAAACTGACCGAAAGCAGGCTTTCAGGAGCAATGATAAGAATCACAAGCGCGGAAAATGCAACCAATCTCATAGATAACGGAGTGCGATCTATCAAAATAGCCACAAACACCACACCGGTCATCAAAACAGCTCTTTGCGTCGGGATCGTGGACCCGGCGATAATCATGTAAAAGACAGCCCCGAACATCCCCAAAACAGCCGCATATTTTTTAACCGGATATTTCAACCCCACACTGGAAACGCTGACAAGAAACAACCGTGTTAAAAAGAACACAAAACCAAAAAACAACCCCACATGAAGCCCTGAAATCGCAAGCATATGAGCCAAGCCCGAATGCCGCATAGCATCGCGGTCACCTTCCGAAATCGTACTGCGCTCCCCAACCATCAACGCCGAAGCAACCCCTCCGACCTCCCCTAAGCGTTCTATGACACTTAAACTTACCGCTGCACGAAGATTTTGAACATATTTGTGAAACGAATTTCGTACAGGCGTAGACAAAACCTCCGGCCCGCCATAAGCAAAACCAACCGCGCCGACGCCCTGAAAAAACATATATCTCTGAAAATCAAAACCACCCGGAAGCAACGGCCCTGACGGAGGGCTTAAACCGGCCAGAACCTTAACCCTTTGCCCAACACTTAATTCATGCGACTTTCTGAATTTAATACGCACCTTAACCGGCGTCTCATGCGCCTCAATTCCCTCAATAAAAACCTCACGAAGCGTGACACGAACCCCCTTTCCTTCAGGGGAATATTCCAGTTTCTCTATGACACCTTCAACATCAACAGGCGCCATTTTTTTATATAAAATAGGCGTATAAACAGAATCCGTACGAAGAGATGCACACAAAAAACCGGCACTAAAACACAATAAAAACAGCAAAACATAACGCGCGCTGGTAAAGCGGAGCCACCAACAAAGCCCGCACGCGAAAACACCCCCCGCAGCGCCAAACCATAATGGCGGTTCAAATTTCAATGAAAAATAAACAGCAATCCCCAGCCCGAAAAAAACAGGCACCCAAACAAAAACCTGCGACCTCTGAGAGTATAGCTCGCCCCAAAATCCATCCCGAACATCGCCAAACGCTTGACGCCAACCCGCAGGATCAAATGTAAAATTCGATGAATTCAAAGCATGAACCTCTTGCATGGATCGCCAATGCAGATTAAGACCTTAATGCGCTTATAAATCACTTTGTAAACTAAAACTAAAGGCTTTCGAAAGATAAAATGTCCAATTCCGGCAATATCATCACCCGCTTCCCCCCCTCCCCGACAGGCTTCATGCACATCGGAAACGCCCGTACGGCGCTGTTTAACTGGCTATACGCAAAGGCCAACAACGGGAAATTCGTTGTCCGCATTGAAGATACAGACAGAAAACGCCACTCCGAAGAAGCAGTCAAGGCCATTATTCGCGGACTGGAATGGCTCGAGCTTGATTGGGATGGCGAAATCACTTCGCAATTCGCACGTTTGGACCGTCATACAGAAATCGCGCTCAAACTCGTCGAAACCGGAAAAGCGTATTACTGCTACTGCTCCTCCGAAGAGCTAGACGAAATGAGAGCAGAAGCCAAAGCAAAGGGCAAGGCCGTATTTTACAACCGTAAATGGCGCGATAGCAGCCCACAGGATGCGCCTTCCGATATTAA
>Ga0316204_10007072_pt1 | contig 16734 bp, 11 predicted proteins | sample 6monrhotite_MG_2_FD_205661 | JGI IMG/M metagenome (GOLD analysis project Ga0316204, IMG submission 205661) | Microbial mat bacterial communities from mineral coupon in-situ incubated in ocean water Damariscotta River, Maine, United States -... | ecosystem: Environmental > Aquatic > Marine >... | reverse complement strand
TTATAAAAGTTCACTCTTTATTAGCGATGAAAATTCAAATACTCGCTGGTATGAACTTTCATTGAATAGTTTAACAAACGAAATCAATGATGAATCGGTCAACCACCTCGAAACCAGTCAACAAATTAAGTCTGATTCTTTGGCAGGAACACTGGATAGAGTTACCCGGCGCATTTCGCATATTAATGGCACTTCAGTAGTAGTGCTGGTGACTGCTTGGTCACAGCTTGACAAAGTAGTAGAACAAGCGTTGTTGCGGATGCGTCAACGTAATCAGTACCAGCATGGCGATACACCGATTAATTTGAATACGATGTCCATTAACAGAAAAGGTGCACGATCGGGCGTTTGTTTCTATACCGTGGGTGTAGGAAGCCGTCTGTCACGCTCTCGTTTGGTAAAACCCGAAAGTTGTGGTTTTTCTATTGCAGCAGACAAGGTTGCGCAACCGAATGACATGGCGCATTTCGTGCGGTCTGTTCTTTACCGTGGGCCCGCAGATACAGATGGAGATGGCATTTATGACTATCGTGATCGTTGTGCCAACACACCTTCGGAAAGAATGGTTGATTACTCTGGATGTCTTCGATTTTCCAACTCTGTAGGAGGGAACCTAAAATGAATTATTTAAGCATCAGAATTATTGTTATCTTGGCCTGTTGCCTTGTGGATATTAATCAGGCTCTGGCAATGGATGGGCGCTTGGGAGTTCCCAAACTTGAGGAAAAACAGCGCAGGCAAGCGATTCTAGCTGCGACGGTTGATGTCAAAGAAACATTTCCTGCGGATCAGGCTTACATCCCGAAAGACAGAGCTCCCTTTGATAATGCAGAACCTTCATCAATAGAAAAAAAGGTTACGAGTGCTCTTGATCCTGTAAGTCTCGAAGAAGAAATCCAGCAGCAGTCTGTTCAAAACAGCTTGGAGTTATTTGGGTATGAAATGTTTTCAGGCGTAGCGACAACATTTGCATCGATTCTAGGTGCTCCTGTACCGCAAGATTACGTTGTTGGCCCTGGAGATACTTTCACTATACAAGCCTTTAGTGCAGCTGATGTGCAATACACACTGACGGTGACACGTGAAGGGATGATATTGGTGCCAGAGGTAGGGGCTATTTCGGTTAATGGTTTGACCTTCAGTGAAGCTAAAAACGTGATTTCACAGTCGATTGAGCGACAACGGATTGGTGTCAAGACTGTGGTTACACTTTCGGAGCTTCGTGCGATTCAAGTGATGCTAGTCGGCGAAGTCGTTCAGCCGGGTTCATATGCGGTAAGTGGTTTTTCTACTTTGATAAATACTCTGATTTCGAGTGGAGGAATAAAACGTACGGGTTCACTGCGCAAGATACAGGTCAAGCGGAATGGCATGTTGGTAGCGTCCATGGATTTGTACAAATTACTGCTTGGTGGGGACGACAGTAACAATATCTATTTGCGCCAAGGTGATTTAATTTTTGTACCACCTATCGGCGCAACAGTTAGCATGGCTGGTGAAGTATTGCGACCTGCGATTTATGAAATAGGGCCCGAGAGAAGCGTTGGGGAGATCCTGAATCTAGCTGGTGGCCTTTTGCCGACTGCCGATAAAGCTCAGGCGCAGATTGAACGTGTTGCTGAAAATGGAGCCTATACGCTACTCCAGGCCAACTTGGAGAATCGAGGAAAACGTATACCGGTTAAAAACGGTGATTTGATTCGGGTACTGCCTGTTGCTGATAAAATGGACGGTGTTGTTCTGCTCTCAGGGCATGTACTGATACCAGGCGGTTATCAGTGGAAGGATGGCATGCGTATTTCTGATTTGATTGGTTCAAAAAGCGTACTTCGACAGGGGTCCGAATTCGAGGTTGCAATGGTGCAAAGAGAGAACCGTCGCAATAAACGTACCGAAGCTATCTATTTCAACCTTGGAGAGGCCATGGACAATCGAGCCTACCTAAATAATATACGTCTGAATCCAAGAGATCAGGTGATTGTCTTTGATACCCATTCACCTCGTTCCGAACAATTATCTGGCGTGGTCAAAAAGCTGAAACGTGAAGCGACCGCGAAGTCACCGGTTCAGACTGTTGAGGTTAAAGGTTTCCTGAGGCATCCAGGCGAATACCCTTTACAGCCTGATACCCGGTTGCTGGATATGATCAATAATGCTGGCGGTATTCAAGCTGGTGCTGACTTGGACTACGCGCTACTGGCCAGAACAGATCTATCAACAGATCGGCTTTACTTCATGCAGATAAGTCTACGGAAGGGACTGAGTCACCAACTAGGTGACCACAACCCAGTGCTGCAACCGAAAGACCGTCTGTATTTATTTGACAAGGACATTGACCGGGCTGCTTTGATCAAAGCCCCTGTCGAGCGAATCAAACGAGAGACGCTGTTCGGTGAAAAGGCCAAGGTAGCACGCGTAACGGGGGCGGTTTTTCATCCGGGTGTATATCCCCTAGTACCCGGGATGCGTGTAAAGGATCTAATTCGTGCAGCAGGCGGTATGAAGGAAGAGGCGTATGGTATTACTGCGACCTTGTCACGTCAGGTCCTTTTAGATGATGAGTTCAGTCGGACCGATACATTATCCATTAGTCTGACCCAAAAGGATTCAATGTTGGAGACAGCAGATTCTATTTTGCATTCATATGATCACTTAGTCTTACGTGCTAAGCCTGAATGGGTTGAGAAGCAGAAGCAGATCACGATTGAAGGCGAGGTTGTTTATCCTGGTAATTATAGTGTGGATAAGAGAGAGACTCTTTGTTCGCTAGTTCAGAGAGTAGGTGGTTTCACTGAGGATGCTTATCTGTTTGGCACTGTTTTTTTGCGTGAAAGCGTGCGCAAAAAAGAACAGAAAGCTCTAGATCGAATGTTCGATCAGTTGGATCGCTTGTTGGCTGAAGTGCACCTGTCTCCTGGTGTACAGAAAGACCAGAAAATGCCTAGAGACCAGAGCGCCAAGGATGTGTTTCACGTCATCAAGGAACTTGTTCCCGAAAAGGCGTTGGGACGCATGGTGATAAATATGGACAGCGCGGTTACTCAATGTGGTGAATTTTCTGATGTTGTATTGGAGGATGGCGACCGTATTATCGTGCCGAAATACCAGGATGAAGTCAGTGTTGTGGGGCAAGTCTATTTTCCTACGTCACATAAATATCAAAGCGATCGTGCCGCCCTGGATTACATCTCACTCAGTGGGGGAGCTAAAGAGCTGGCACAACACGAGCATGCTTATATTGTTCAGGCTAATGGTGAAGTGATGTCAGTGCGATCCAATGCAAGCACTTGGGGTTGGTTGATGTCACCCGCTAACGTCAAGGTAACGCCGGGAGCAATCGTTTATGTGCCGCTTAGCGTAGATCGAATTAATGGAAGAGAGTCGGTCCAAACTTGGGTGGATCTTTTTTACAAGATGGCCTTGGGCGTTGCGGGGGTGAACTATGTGTTTTGATAAGGATGAGCGCTGAAATGAGAGAGCAAGCTGAGGCCAGTGGTACGGAGTTTGTGGAGTACCAGCTGTTAATAAAATACCTACATCAACTCTCACGTTATAAATTCCGTATTGCGATCGCCGCCATTCTGGGAGCAGGGAGCGTCTTTGGACTGTCATGGTTGATAGATGACCGTTTTTCATCTCAGGCAACGGTAGCAATCAATATCAGCGAATCGCCTGGGGGTATCAAGCCTAATGATTACAGAGGTGGAAATACCATCGGTGTCATCGAATATGACTTTATCATCGACGGAACACAAAATAACGAACGCGAACGACACCTTGCGCGAATGGAATCCTTTGACTTCATCAGTAACTTTCTTATGGAACAAAAACTACTCCCTTGGCTCTACGGAAAGGATTGGGATGAAGAACGGAAAGCATGGAAGAAGGGAGATGCACCAGATATGCGAGAAGCGGTGAAGGAGTTCAAGTCTAGATGTTTGTATATCGAAGTCGATAAAAAGACAGATCTTCTTAATGTCAGAGTGACTGCAGATACACCAAAACGCGCGGCGCATCTAGCCAATAAATTTGTTCGATCTTTCAATCATCACGTCCGTTCCCTAGATGCTGAAGAGCTAAAAAAACGACGTGTTTATCTTGAGCATCGGTTAACAGAAATCAGCAATACCGAGATGCATCGCTCAATCTATCGTCTGCTTGAGGCACAACTTGCTGTCGAGTCATTGATTTTTGCGCGAGAAAATTATCCATTGGAGATTATTCAGCCAGCAACTGAGCCACTATTTGAATCGTATCCACCTCGAAAAAGATGGACTGCTATTACTCTGCTTGGTTTGATTTTACTTGGCTTTGCCGCCGTTGTTTTCAATGGCATTATTTTTGCCTTGCGTCGAGATATCAAAGCCTATGGGGATAAGCATTACCCAGAAAGAGTCCATGTGGAATCAACATCGCTGCGTGAAGAATGGATAGAAGAATGAATACTGGAGAGCTAAATCAGGAATATGCGATGCGTAGTTATACTCTTTTTCTATATCTGCTTGGTTATGTGTTATTGATCTCGCCTCCCCGTTCGATCGATCTGACTTTCAATGAACGTGCGCGACGAGGTGAGTTATCAAAACAACCATTATTTATTGTGATGATGATTGAGTTTCTTATTCGTAGTGCCTTGTTATTGATATTGGCGGTGAGTATAGAATCACTTATGACAAAGATGGTGTACGAGACTTACAAGCTGGATGTTGTATTCAGTGCAATGGTGCTGTTGGGAGCCTTCCATGCCTTGTCTTATTATCTTTTGCTTGGCTTGTTACGTGCTTCGATTGGTTTAGACCTTTCCATACGCTTATACCGTTTATTTCGAAACCTTTGTTATGCCGCGATCCCGGGCTTGTTTACAGTGATGCCCCTTTTGGTCTGGAAGTGGAAACAGCAGCAGATACCCTTTGAGGATGGTCTTGTTTTTTTCGTATACCTCATCACTACATTGGTCATGGCCGTGCTGGGCATAATTGAGGCTATGCTGATGAACCGTAAACCCCTAGGGCTGGATAATCATTTATAAGCGTATTGAGAAAATCAAGTAAGAGAACAACGTAGAAATATGGTCGTAATAGCAATGAGTGCTCGTTGCTTTGATATGTAAATTACTATTTCTCAAGGTTAAGAAGTATGAGGTTTTGTTAATGTGATTAATATTTTAATCAAAAGTTGCTACCAATATGGCAGATAAACGTGAAAAAGCTAAGGCGGGTGAATTTTTTCCGTCTTCTAACAATTGGTTCGATTATGTGATTCGCACGCTGTACAACGTAGCGTATCGAGGGCATTTGGCATTTAATTTTTTGCGTCGTCCAGAAACTCAAGGGGCTTATGTGGCAGTTTGGCATGCTGATCAAGTTCTATTGATACGTAATAGTTACAAGCCGGGCTTTACGTTACCTTGTGGAGGGATAGAATTAGATGAGTCCCCAAAAAACGCAGCGCGTCGCGAATTACAGGAGGAAGTTGGGCTAGACCTGCCGCTTAGCGCCTTTTGTTTTGTCTACAAGACACTAAGTCATTCAGAATTCAAAAAAGACCACATCAGTTTTTTTGAAACACATCAGGAAAGCCTTGTACGAATCATTCCCGATGGACAGGAAGTCATTTGGGCGGGATTTAAGAAGTGGGAGGATGCCCTTTCCTTGCCGTTATTCCCACCTGTCCGAGAATATTTACTGAGACATGGGCCCAAGGATGTAAATGGGTAATATGATGAAAATCCTTTTGGTCGATGATGACCTTTCAACGTTACGTTTACTGAATGCCATGTTGCTGCAAATGGGACATGAGGTCGTTCATGCGAGCGATGGTCAGGAAGCTTGGGATATGCTTCAACGCGAACACATTAACTTTGTGCTTAGCGATTGGCGTATGCCGCGCATGGATGGCGTGGAGTTATGCCGAAAGTTGCGCGGGGCTAATTTTGAGCATTACACATACTTTGTACTGTTTACAGGCGTGGATCAGAACGATGATTTAATTGTAGCTATGGAGGCGGGTGCTGATGATTTCCTGATTAAACCCGTACGGGCCAAGGAACTGAAGGTACGTCTTGAGGCCGGTAGGCGTGTGCTGTTCTTGGAAGAGACCCTGAATAACAAAAATCAGGATCTAGAGCAAGCTAACCAGGCATTGGAATCCAGCCAACGACGTATAAAAAAAGATTTACAGGCTGCCGCTGATCTGCAACAGGGGCTTTTGCCTCAAGCATCTATAGACTGTTTTCCGATCGAACTCGCCTGGGATTTAATACCTGCTGATGAATTAGCAGGGGATCTTTTTAACTTTTTCCCGTTAGATGAGTATCATCTGGGCTTTTGGCTTGTGGATGTAGCTGGCCATGGCATCCCTGCGGCGATGCTTTCGATATATCTAGCGAAAACATTATCAGCTGAGCCTCGCCCGGATAGTTTAGTAAGGCTTCCATCGGGTGATAATCGTAGTGAAAGGTCATGGTTCGCTGGTCGCTTCTCCTCCTGCCTGAAGAGCTCTAACCGCATGTTGTCCAAGGAAACATCTAAGAGCTATCGTGAGCCTAAGGATGTCGCGGCGCATCTCAATCGACATTTTCAAGCCGATGATGAGAGCATGCGTTACTTCACTATGATTTATGGGGTACTGGATACCCGTGATGGTGTTGGTTCTCTTTGTCAAGCGGGCCATCCGTATCCAATGATTTGCCGCAGCGACGGGCGAGTACAGCGTTTGGGTGCCGGAGGACTTCCTATCGGGCTATTATCGGACGTAGAGTATGAACAGGTGGATTTCCAGTTGCATCCTGGAGATCGACTGTTGCTTTATTCGGATGGCATTACTGAATGCTTTAACCCAGAAATGGAAACTTTTGGTGAGCAGCGTCTAGCTGAATGTCTTACGGATGGATGTTCATCTTCTCTGAAACATACTGTAGAGCAGATAAAAAGTAGGCTGGTTGAGTGGCACCATGCTGGTGATGATTCACCAGGTTTGAATGATGACGCTTCTCTTTTGGCGATAGAGTTATCGCTATCTCGCTGAAGCGGAAAATCTAACGGAGCTTTACAAATTAGACATGTTAGAAAAAATGACTGCGACTAAACGGATATCTTTTCTTATAGACAGCAGGCTGGAGTGCGTTTCACTTGTAGGTGCTGCAATTAATGCCCTTTGTGTGAAACACGGCGTCGATGAAATGAATAGCTATCAGGTGCAGACGGCAACCATCGAGGCGGTTAATAACGCAATCATTCATGCGTATGAGAATGATAGCGGACATGAGGTAAGAGTTGACTGTATCCTGAGTGGTGAAAGTATTTGTATTGAAGTCCTCGATCATGGGAAAGGCATGCAAAAACTCCCAGCAAATAAAGCGCCAGAACTTGATGCTGAGAGTGGTCGTGGGTGGTGGATTATTCGACGTTGGATGGACTATGTGGAGTACGAGACTAAGGATGGATTTAATCGTATCAGTATGGTCCGGAATATATGATTCTGGCAGAATGATTTACGATGATCTTTCGGCTTTCCAAATTTTGACTCTTGGCGAACGATGTTTTTTACTGAGTTTGGCGAATAGTAGATACAACGTTCAATTTAGAAGTTGGCAGGAGACTATTTCTTCACAATAGCATCGTATGATATTTTTTAGGCCTCTGCACTGCGGGCTTCTTGCTAAAAAAGTTTAGCTCTAGATCCAAAAATAAAGGACGGAGTTTCCCTGGATGTTTTATCTCTTGTGTGCGCAACGAATACGTCTTTATTTCCTATTGAGGAAATAGCCAATTTCATGCTAATTATAAGGAATATTTTTTTGCAGAGGGTTGTCTGTTTCTGCGTGTCGAAGTAAGAAGATTTAGTTGCAAAAAGTATTTTCAGGTTGCACTTGGCATGTTGAAGTTTCGGGTTAGCTTTTCTAAAGGCTGTGTGGGATATGCCGGAAAAATAAAATTAGTGGATCAGAAACCCGTCTTGATACGTTCTTCTAATTGCATGAGTGACTTCTCTCCCAGCTGACCTAAATGGTGACTCATCTTCAGTGCTTGCTTGTGGTTTTCCTCGCGGCATAAGTTTTCTACTCTTCGGGCCAAGCGGTGAAGTGCATCGTTGCCATGTGCAGCTGCGCTGCTACCAAGTGTGTGGCTATGGAACTCAAGTTTTTCCAAATCACCACTCTGTATGGCCGAGTCAATGGTGCCCAGTAATTTCTTGGTGTCTTCAATGTAAAGCAGCAACAGCTCGGGCAGGATTTTGGGCGAGGTGTCCTTGGCTAACTGCCTGAGTACATTTTCATCAACTAGAAGGTCAAGATTCTTATTGGTTGAAAGAGTGCTATCTGTAGTATCGCCTGTATGTGGTGCCTCTACTTTTTTCTCGATAACATCTGATGTTGATGGGGACAGCACGTACTTCGCGATGCATTCGAGCACTAGATGCTTTTCGATGGGTTTGGTTAAGTGAGCATTCATTCCAGCTTGCAGGAAGCGTTTTTTGTCGCTTTGCATCGCGTGGGCGGTTAGGGCGATGATGGGAATGTTGCTTAAAAAGCCAGGCAGATTCCTAATCGCTTTGGTGGCTGCAATACCGTCCATAATCGGCATGGAGATATCCATAAGGACTAAATCATAGTCCGTCTGCTGTATCGCCTCGAGTGCCTCTCGACCATTAGATACAGCATCCAATTTGATGCCACTGTGTTCAAGTATGCTACGAATGATCATCTGGTTGGCAGGATTGTCTTCTGCCAGTAGAAGATGGACACCGCGTTTGCCAATTGCAGTTGCAAGGGTGTCCGTATTGTCAGTTTCGTGATTAGCGTGATCAGTGCTTTCCATGAGGACGTGGAAGGAAAAGATACTGCCGTGAACTGGTTTGTTCTGGACACTGATATCACCTTGCATAAGAGTGACCAGTTGTTTGCAGATGGCCAGTCCCAATCCGGTGCCTTCCTGCATTCGCGCATGGGTGTTATCAGCCATTGTAAATTCGTCAAAAAGCATTTCGCTGAATTCAGATGATACGCCGATGCCAGTGTCCTCAACCTCGCACTGCAGATTGAAGTGTTTATCTGTTTCTGTTGACGCGTTGGTGTGGACAGTGATGCATCCGCTGGGAGTAAATTTAATTGCGTTGTTGATTAGGTTGACCAGAACCTGACGTATGCGGCCAGGATCTCCTTTGGCGTAGCGTGGGACTTTTGTGTCGATCTTAAGGGATATTTCCAGCCCTTTTATCTCTGCCTCTGGCTGTAAAAGCTCTAAAGAAGTGTGTAGCAAGTTGTGAAGATCGAAAGACGTGTTCTTCAGCTCAAGTTTCCCGGCCTCCATTTTTGAAAAATCAAGGATGTCGTTGATAATGGATAGCAGCTGATTACCAGAGATTTTGCCAAGCTTGGTCAGTTCCAATTGTTTTGGTGTTAGCTTGGAATCTTTAAGAAGGTCGAATACACCTATTACGGCATTTAACGGCGTACGTATTTCGTGACTCATGGTCGCAAGGAAGCGGCCTTTGGCTTCGCTGGCGGCTTCCGCTTGGGTACGAGCTTCACGAAGCCGTTTTTCGTTTGCTTTTTGCTCTGAGATATCTGTAAAGTGCGCGATATAGTGGGTTACTTTTTCGTTTGCGTCACTTACTGTGGAGATGGTGAGATATTCGGGAAATATTTCTCCATTCTTGCGCTTGTTAAAAATTTCTCCGGTCCATTCCCCATTATCGGTAATGCTAGACCACATGGATCGATAGAATGCATCGTCGTGTAGGCCAGATTTGAGGAAGTCTTTAGGATTAAGGCCGATGACTTCCTCTTCGGAATATCCGGTGATTCGGGTAAACGCTGTATTGGAACGAATGATGTTGACGTTTGCGTCGGTGATTAGCATGGCTTCCGTAGTTTGGAATGCCTTTGCGGCAAGTCGCAGTTCGGTCTGTGCAGCCTGATTTTCGGAAATATCTCGAATGAACGCAGTGAATAGTGGGCCTTTGTCAGTTTCTATGGCTGACATGTAGATCTCGATCGGGAATTCATGCCCATTTTTGTGTAATGCTTTTAGCTCTAGGCGTTTGTTGAGTGCTGGTCCCTCGCCGGTTTCGTGATAATGCTGCATCCCTTTCTGATGAGCGGAACGCAGACTTGCTGGAATGATATGATCAGCCATAGGTTTTCCCAGCAACTCATCGCGCGTCCAGCCAAAGGTTGTTTCTGCTACCTTGTTGAAATCACGAATCAAACCGTCTATGTCAATGATGACCATAGCATCAAGCAAGGATGAGAGAATAGCCTGTGTTTTAGCTTCGTTGTGGTTCGCAAGAATCAACAATTCCTGTTGTTTCATCAAACTTTGCTCAAGGTTCGAATAACTGTTGCTCAGGCTGAGTGACATGGTGTTGAATGCGCGAGCGACGCCTGCTATTTCATCGTTTCCGTTAATCGTGATCTGGTGGCCAGGGCCTGCACGCTCGATGATTTTAGAACCTTCTTTTAGCCGCTTGAGTTGACCGGTAAGATAGGTGCCGAGAATAAATGAGAAAATAGCAACTAGAACTACTTCTAATCCAGCTATGCCTACGGTCCATCGTTTTGCTTCAGTAAAAACGCGCTCGAAATCGCTGATCGAGAGCCCCATCTGAATCTCACCGAATATGATTCCATTCTCGGTAATTTCGGCGGTTACATCAAATATGCCATCTTCGACGTGTTTAAGTTCATCGTCTGTAGTGCGCTGACTTGATAGCGCGTGTTGTGATCCAGCCTCGGCTAGCGTGATGCCGTTGGCAATGATCCGTACGTAGACTACATTATCGTTGGTTATGATTTCGTTGGTGAAGCTATCCAGTGTCGCTAGGTCCGTCGCGAGTACAGCATTTTTGGTCGCATTGGCAAACAAGCTCGATGTTGTTTGAGCGTGTCTTAATAGCTGCTTTTCGTTTGATTCACTGAGAAAACTTAGAGCGCTTAAAACCAGAATGACCAATAGAAAAGTTTCTATCAGTGCAATACCAAGTATGGTTTTTAGGCGAAAGCTCAAGTGAATCCCCTAGTCTTTAGACAACTGGTTAATGTTGAGGTTACGCACATCATCCCAGTCCGCATTAGTAGCAGGGATCAAGCCTTTAATTTTCAACAGACGCAGTAGGTTTTTGCCAGTGTTAGTATTTTCAAGATCCAACATTGCCTCTTGAAGTTTTTTGGCTTTATTTGTGTCTACGCGAGGATGTACCGCTACAGCATGCGGCGTGTAACCATTAGTTGTCCATAGCACACGTAGCTGATTACGAATCTCCGGTGCTAGATTCTCGAATGTGCGAATGACGCCACCACCGGCAGGAAAGAGGCCTTTGGCAACGGAGCGATAGACTGAGTCATGTGAGGAAACATATTTAGGCGTGTAGTCGAGCCCGAGACTGGTTAGATGAGATCGAGTCAGGATACTGGCTGCAAATGCGGCCGGAGCAGGGAAAGCAAGGGCGGTATTGTCGAGTTCTGTCAGTTCCTGAATTGGACTGTCTTTGCGTACGACGATGATTCCTTTGATCCATTTATCGCGAGCTTTGGTTAAAGCTTCGTAGCCCGGTGATTCGTGAAAAACTGTAAAGTGGTATGGGTTCATGTAGGCAATGTCATAAACACCTTCAGCCAAGCGTTTTTCGAAGGTTGGGATATTGGGTGCGGTGGCAAATTGAAGCTTGATTCCTGTTTTTTCACTGATATTTTGAAGTACAGGCCCCCAAAGATGGGCGAGCTTGCTGGCAGATTGTTGAGGCACGATACCAAATGTATAGGATTGCTCGGCCTGGATAGACAAGCTGGAAAAGAGCAGGGTGATGGTAATCAAGTAATTCATATTGTACGTAGTCTTCATTGAGTCAATTTCTCTCATTCGGGGTTTAAAGACAGTTTGTGCGGGTGTAAAAGCTTTGGGGGTCATTCGATTATAAGCTCATGCTTTGAGAATTTCGGTGACTTTGTCTCCCAGCTTGTTAAGTGAAAACGGTTTGGTCAGATAAGCTTCTGCACCCATAGAAAAAGCGTGTTCAATGTTTCCCACTTTGTTACGACCAGTCAGCATCAGGACTGGATTTTTTTGGGTTTTCGGAGACGATTTCAATTTTATCAGTACATCCGGACCGGCAATATCTGGAAGCATCCAATCAAGAATGATCAGGTTAGGTAGTTCGAATTCTGCTTTTCGTAAACCGTTTGACCCGTTTTCAGCCTGAATGACATCCAGTTTCCCCTGATACTTCAGGTGCACGAAGATTTGGCGTCTCAGGCTGCTGTCGTCATCGATGACCAAAACGCTTTTTGGATTGGTGTTAAATTCAAAGAACATGCTTCTAATCCTTTACCGCGAAGTTAGTTTTTTATTTCAAGTTCAAATGCAAGAACAGGGCCATTCGATCATGGCTTATAAAAAGTTATTAGAAACAAGTTGTTAACGAGATCATGATTTTAAGGGAATGGTTTGACAGCAATTTTTTCTGTCTCGTTCAGAAGTTTAGTTCGCATATTGCTTTGCAAATTGCAAAATACGTCAGGATTGCTTTTATCGTAATATGTGGAGCAAAGGAAGCGTGAGAGATTGCAGATACTGAGTCGAAACAGGAATGTTCGCTTAGATATCTTTTACTTGCCCAGTGCTCTTGAAAGGTAAATTAATCTCTGAGTGTGGTATGAGGGGTACTAAAGAATATTATCGTGATGATTTTGATAAACAACATGATGAGCGTTGTGGCTCAATTTTCAATTGTTGATAACACAGATCAGCTCATCAAAAATCTATTAGAGATGTTTGATTTCAGAGTAATAACTCTAGAATTACTTTAAGTTTCCGTATTACCATGCATTGTGTCTGGGTATTCGGATTCTGGAGACAGTATTCAGGTTAAATGCTTGTGGAACAAGCAATAACCCGGGTTGTCGATGGCCTAGGGTATTTGATGGAAGAGGGATGAATAGCGTTTATACTTCTCATACCTTCTTTACCCGTCTTCAGTAGTACCTTTTGACTTCCTTCATCTTGATAGCTTCACGTGCAGCCTTTTGGGCTGTGTCTGTCTATATTTCATTTGTTTCTCGTTTGATGCCGAACCAGATAAAGACAAGAACAGACTACGCTCTGTTACGGTGAGGCTATGAAATCATGAAACAGGAAATAGCACTTCACGGTACACGGCTGGTTCGTGTGTTATCCGAATTGCTCCGCGAAGATGTGCGATATCCTCCACCTAATCTCGCGCAGCAACTTGCCAGTCTCGTGACTTTTCAAGAGTCAGAGCAGTTGTCCTCGCTGTTTATCAAGCAGCAGAGGCTGGAATTAGATTCAGCAGAAAGCACTGCTTTGAATATCAAGGAAGAGGTACTGAATACTCGCTTAGCCCTGGTTGAGACGATTGCCACAAGTTTTGTGCAAGGTTCAGGCTCGCGAATCCGGTTGCCGTTGGTTAATCCCAATACCTCCATTAGCGCGCTATTGGAATTCGCCCCTTATCACCGGTTTTATGCGGCGCATCAGCGTAATTTCGAATTAAAAATTCATACCCTCCAGGGCTTGCTCAGAGATGCGATAGGTGGCCAATCTCCCGCATTGGCTGAACTCGTCGCGCTCGACAAGGGACTTAGAAATGCGCTGATGAACCATATTCGAACGCTACTGGCAGGTATCCCAAGGCTGCTGAAGCAGCGCTTCGATAGCCTTTTGCAGCAGCACCAGGAATGTCGCATCGGTATAGAAGAGTCGAACGAGGCAATGTGGAACAGCTGGGCCCGTAAGGGTGCTGGACTGGACATGTTTTTGCAAGATATGCAGGGATTGTTACTGGCGGAACTTGAACTTCGCCTGTTACCCCTTCTCGGTTTGGTCGAAGCAGTAGATGAGCAGACAGGAATAGACCCATGACAAGATTTATATTTCCATTGGCATTTACCTTAGGTGCCATTGCCGTTGGATTGATGGCAAGAAACTTTTTTCCGTCAGACATACTGGCTTTGATAGTCACGCTAGTGATTGCCCTTGTCTATCTGATCGGTGGTGCTGAACTTATACAGTTTAGAGATGCGACCGAAACGCTGAATCATTCACTCAGTAAGCTGACAGGCCCGATGGCTGAATCGTTGACCGTTTTGGATGAGTGGCTGATTAAACTTCATCCGTCGTTACACCACTCGGTGCGGCAGCGCGTAGAGGGTGAGAGGGTGGGGCTGCCGGGGCCGGTATTAACACCCTATTTGGTTAGCCTGTTGGTCATGCTGGGTCTGCTGGGTACTTTTGTCGGACTGGTAGAAACTTTGAAAGGCGTAGTTGTGGCTCTTGAAGGTTCCTCTGAGCTGGAGGCTATTCGCCAGGCGTTGACGGCGCCAATGAGTGGGCTTGAAGTTGCGTTTGGCACCTCTGTTGCCGGTGTTGCTGCATCGGCTATGTTAGGCCTGATGTCCACGCTTAGTCGACGTGAGCGCATGCTGGCAACCCGTAAACTGGATAGCCGCATAGCCACAGATCTACGACATTTCTCGCTATCTCATCAACGCCGAGAGACCTTCAATGCACTGCAGCTTCAATCCGAAGCACTGCCGAATGTTGCTGGAAAACTGCAAAGCTTGATGGATCACATGGAACGCATGGGTGATCAAATGAACCGACAGCTGGTTGCAAACCAGCAAAGCTTCCACGATTCAACGAAAGTGATGTATCAGGATCTGGCTTCATCACTGAAATCATCGTTACGTGAAAGTATGGCTAAAACAGATAGCGTACTCAGTGAGAGCGGGCGCCTGATTGGCGAGGGAATTCAACCCATCATGCAAGAGGCCATGACCGAGATAGGATCACAGATAGGACGTAGTGTGGAAGACACTCATCAGCAGCTGAGAGATGCGATGCAATCACAGCTGCAAGCGTTATCTGATCGATTGATAAAAACCTCAGATAAGGTGGCTCAGACTTGGCAACAAGGTCTGGCAGTTCAACAAGACTCAAGCGAGGCAATGACTCAGCGGGTACAAACATCGTTTGATAGCTTCCGCGAAGAATTTGGCCAGACCACGACGGCTGTTATAGCGTCAATCGATGAAACGACCAAGGCTTGGAGCGAACGGCAGCACAGCAACGAAAAAGAGCAAATGGCTCAGTGGACGGCATCGCTACAACAGACTCATGAACAGGAATCAGATCAACTCAAACAACTTGTCACATCGATTATCGGTGAATTGAGAGCAGCTAGTGAGACGCATCAGGCGGCAATAGTCAGTCAATCCGATGAGCTTGCTCTTGTCTATAGCAAATTGACCACACAGCTGCGCGAGTCAAATGAGTCGGCTGCAACTCGGCAAAAGACACTGACCGAGGAATTGGATGCTTCTACGCGTGCGGTTGTCGACAGCTCACGTTCCGAGTCGAGTCGCATGCTCAGCGAAATGAATGCTTTACTGAGTGCATCAGAGAACCTCGTTCAGGCTCGGGTGAGTAGTGAAAAGTCATGGCTTGAGAGTCAGGAAATGCGCATTCAGCACCTGGCAACAACGCTTCGTCAGGAGTTATCTGCACTACGGGATGATGAGGCACAACGCGTTGAGGCTGCAGCCGGTCGTATGGATGCCCTGGAGAATACCGTATCAACACATTTGGCCAGCTTAGGGCAGGCGCTTGAAGAGCCGATGACCCGTCTGATTGAAGTTGCCTCTGAAACACCCCGCGCGGCGGCGGAAGTTATTGGCAAACTGCGTCAGGAAATATCCAACAACATCAAACGCGATAACCAGTTGCTGGAAGAGCGGGGCCAAATGATGACAGAACTGGAAGCTGTGTCCGAATCACTGGCGAGTTCGACGGCTGCGCAGGTTGTCGCCATTGAAAAGCTGGTCGATACCTCAGGTGAGCGCTTAGATGAGATCAGTGAGCATTTCAAGGAACAGGTTGAGAGCAAGGTTTCTAAGGTTAGCGAAGTGATTGATCATTTCGCCGTCAGCACTATTGAGATGTCCAGTTTCGGTGAGGCATTCAGTGTCGCGATAGACCTGTACAGCGAATCAAACAATCAGCTGGCCAGCAGTATGCAATCAGTGAAAGCCTCACTCGAGGGTGTAACCGCGCGGAGTGATGAACAGCTGGGTTATTACATTGCCCAGGCCAGAGAGCTGATCGACTATAGCGTACTGACGCAGAAAGAAATTTTTGATGAGCTGCGTCAGTTAAAAATAGCGGCAAGCGATCCCAGTGTTTCAGGTGAGATTTCTTAATGGAAGAGCTGGATGATAGCTTCTCACAAGAGCCTCCTATCTGGGCCGTATTTGGCGATCTGATGTCTGGCCTGGTTGGGGTGCTGGTGTTGGTGATGGTCTGGTTCCTGGGGTATCAGTTTGAACTGACTAGAGCGCTTGAACAGGAGGCGAACCAACGCGAAGTTGCCGAGCAGCAGCGTCTTACTGAAGAACGCCGTCGAATTGCCGCAGAACAGAGCCGGCTTGTAGAAGAGCAACTTCGCCGTGAGGAAAAACGACGACGCATAGCCCTGGAGAATGTATTGGCGGCTCCTTTGGCCAGCGGCCGCGTGACCTTACGCAATGGCCGTATCGGTATCAGTGGTAGCCTGTTGTTTTCGCTTAACTCGGACGACATACAAAACGATGGTCGTGCGCTTTTGCGCAGCCTGGTCGCGCCCTTGCAGGTCTATCTAGAAGGCAGGGATGAGCTGTTAATGATCAGTGGTTTTACCGATGATTTGCCGATTCAGAAAGGTAATAGTCAGTATTTAGAC
>Ga0316204_10007071_pt1 | contig 16735 bp, 17 predicted proteins | sample 6monrhotite_MG_2_FD_205661 | JGI IMG/M metagenome (GOLD analysis project Ga0316204, IMG submission 205661) | Microbial mat bacterial communities from mineral coupon in-situ incubated in ocean water Damariscotta River, Maine, United States -... | ecosystem: Environmental > Aquatic > Marine >... | reverse complement strand
ATCACCTGAATAGTGGGTTGGGCGTTGCCGCCATGCATATTGCTGACTTCCTTTCCAAGCATGTTGAACTGATTCTGATCGAGCCTCAAACTGGAGAAGAACAACTTCAGGGATGGGATGAACTTAAGCATCATCGATTTACTGAACTTCATGATGAATGGAGAGTAGCTAGTGAAATTGTTCGCATTAATATACAATCAGAAATCAATCCCTATCATTACGCTGAAAGCCAGAGTTTAACCACAGAGGTTGAAGAAGTAAAAAATGAATTGACTCAGGTATTGGAAGAATATACCCATACAACCATTGAAAAAATTAAAGGCATTTCCTACGATTTGATTTATGCCCATGACTGGACCACTTTGCCTACCGCCTTAAGGCTCAAGGAGGAAACTGGAAAACCCCTTGTTGTGCATTTTCATTCTCTGGACTACGATCGAATGGCAGGCAAGGATCGTTCATGGGTTTACGATCTGGAACAACAGGCTGTTGAAAAAGCCGATGCTATTATTACGGTTAGTAATTATTCCTCAAATATTCTTCAGGAGCACTATGATTTTGCTATGGAAAAAGTTTTTCCTATTCATAATGGCTATGAAGCATATGACAAGGTAAACTCAACTAAGAAGGTTGCCGAGGATATCATACTTTTTGTGGGTCGTATGGCAGAACAAAAAGGCCCCGGAATTTTTCTCGAAATAGCGGCGAAAGTACACGCTCAAAACCCAAATACACGGTTTGTCATGGCCGGAACTGGAGAAAAACAAAAGGAACTTATTGAGTCCGGTGCTTATCAAAGTTTTGCACATAAGTTTCATTTTACTGGTCACTTGGATAAGGAAAGGCTTCAGGAACTCTATGCTATTTCATCGGTATACTGTATGCCTTCAGTATCTGAGCCTTTTGGTCTTTCCGCAGTTGAGGCTGCTAATGCTGGCTTACCAATGGTTCTATCCAAACAATCCGGAGCCGCCGAAGTATTAAAGGGGGCATATACCTGTGATCATTGGGAAATTCTGGACTTTTCAGAAAAAATTATTGATCTTCTCTCCAATAAAAAGGCCTGTAAAAAAATGATTGAGATGAATCGTAAATCTCTTCAATCTATCTCATGGGAAAATACTGGTCATCAGATTCTTGAGGTCTTTAACTCAGTTACCCCAAAGTAATTATGGAAAGCAACAGGATCTGCATCATCCTTGATCTCAGGATGCCTTTATTTCTGGCGGACTTCACATTACTCGAAATTGGTAAGGAAAAGAATTATTTTGATGTTGATCGAACAGAGGTTGCCTTTCGGGAGCGCTATGAGAAAACCATAAGACCGCTGATTGATACCATTGAAAATTTGGAGGGTGAACGTAAATTTAAATTCTCTCTTTTTCTATCTGGAAATTTTTTAGCATTGTTGGAAAAAAACTACCCTGATGAAGTGAAACGATTAGGTTCGTTTCTAAAAAACGGGACTATGGATCTTATCGGGGGTTGTTACTCCAATTCTCTGGCATCTTTATTTTCCAAAAAAATATTTGAACTGGACATTAAACGTCATCAGGCCATAATCACTAAAGTTTTTGGTCATAAAGCAAATACCTTTATGAATCCAGAAAATATCTATTCCAATGAAATAGCTATAGAACTCAAAAAAGCCGGATTTCAAGCCTGCTTCATTGACCATATTCCCTGGTACATGAACGGAAATCATCCCAGGCAAATTTTCAAAGCATTGATTAAGGATAACTTTCAACTCATGGTGATGGAATATGCTGCGGGGAAATTACTTGAAAAAGACAAGAAGGATAAGTGGACGTTTGTAAAACTGGTACCTTATGCAGAAACTCAGGGCAAAGACTGGGGTACAAGAATCCATGATTTAATTGCCGATTCAGAATGTTTCACCGTCAGTGAGGCCATAAAGAAAAGCAGGCCAGCCAATTCCATTTCAGCACCTTCTCCAATTGGAGCAGTTGCGCGTCCACAAGGTTTGGCCGGTTTAATTCAAAACCCCATGCAGAAAAAGTCTCTTGAGACCTTATTTTCACTTGAAGAGCAAATTCTTAAAAAAGGTGATAAAAACTTAATCGATCAATGGATAGGCTTAAGTAATGTGGAATATCTCCTCAGCATGAACCCTGATAAAGTAGAAGGAACACGACCTTATGATATCTTTATCCGATATATGAATATTCTGACGGATATAAATATTCGGATAAGCTAATCTACTTTTTTTAGGACAAGAGCGGTCCTATTTGGGATGTATACTTTAAGTTGGTCCACCTTATGCTCCTTTTCATGGATACTCAGGTATTTTGTTTTTAAATCGACACGGCCAAAGCCCCCATATTGCTTGTCATCCGAACAAAGAACCCCTTGATAGATGCCAGGATTGGGAACAAAAAATTCATAATCAGGAATACTATAACTTGAATTTAAATTGAAGATAAATATCAGGTTATTGCGTTCAAAAATAATTACCCGATTATTCTCATCCATATTTAATTGTTTTGCTGGCGCTGCACTTAGGATAGAATGTTCGCGTAATACTTCAATCATTCCCTGATCAAAATTATTCAGATACTGGTACTTCAAATCCTTATTATCTACCAGTGACCACTGCCTTCGTGCATATTTATAACTCCAGTCATTCCCTTCTCTTGGAAAATCAATCCATTCCGGATGACCGAATTCATTACCTATGAAATTTAGATAAGCTTCTCCTCCCACTGCAGCAGTTAATAATCGAATCATTTTATGAAGGGCAATTCCCCGTTCAATGATAATATTATCATCGCCTTTCTGCATATGCCAATACATCTCCTTATCCATTAACCAGAATGCCAAGGTCTTATCTCCTACCAACGCCTGATCGTGTGACTCAGCATAGGCTACTGTTTTTTCACCATATCTTCTGTTGTTAAGTACATCCCAGATCTCATGGATATTCCAATCCTCATCCTGACTGTGTTTGAGTAGTTTTATCCAGTAATCCGGAATCCCCATTCCAAGCCGATAATCAAAACCCATACCTCCATTTCGGATCGGCTGACATAAACCAGGCATACCACTCATATCTTCTGCTATAGAAATAGCACCGGGTTTTTCACTATGAATTACTTCATTCGCCAATTGCATATAGCGTACGGCATCATGATCTACCTGATCTTTAAAGTACTTATCATAGTGATCAAAGGAGACATGATTTCCATGATGTTCATAAAGAATAGAGGTTACTCCGTCAAAACGATATCCATCAAAATGAAACTCATCAAGCCAATACCGGACATTGGATAGAAGAAATGCCATTACTTCCTCCTTGCCATAATCAAACAACAGGGAGTCCCATCCGGTATGATACCCTTTTCCACCGTGGTGGAAATACTGATTTTCAGAACCATCAAAGTCGTTCAATCCTTCCGCAATATTTTTAACAGCATGAGAATGGACAATATCCATGATTACTGCAATTCCTGCCTTATGGGCAGTATTAATTAGATATTTAAGATCTTCAGGGGTACCGAATCTGGATGAAGGAGCAAAATAACTTGAAACATGATAACCAAAGGACCCATAATATGGATGCTCCTGAATTGCCATCACCTGCAGACAGTTATAGCCTAATTTTTTTATCCGGGGTAAAATATTGTCAGCAAATTCACGGTAGGTACCCAAGCCTTCTTTTTCCTGAGCCATTCCTGTGTGGCACTCATAAATGACGGGTGCACCGATCGATTTAAGATCAAAAGAATTATCCGACCAACTAAATTTCTTTGAAGGATTCCAGATCTGTCCACTGAAATCATGCGTAATATCATCCTGAATTGCTCTTTTTATTAAGGCCGGAATACGATCCCTGGACTGACCTCTTGCCACAACACGTACTTTTACCCTGCTTTCATGTTTCAATACCGGGCCAGTTTCCTGATCGGCAAGAAATATCTCCCAAATCCCGTGATCTGTCTTGGTCATTGGATGCTTCTCAGTATCCCATTGGTTAAAATCACCCATGAGGTATAATGAATCCGCTGCAGGAGCCCATTCACGATAATACCAGCCTTTGGCCTTTTTATCATAGTTAAATCCAAGAAACTGATCGATGGAAGCAAATTTCTTTAATGAACCGTATTGTTTTTTAATCTTTTCAAGTTGGTCCGTGAAATTCTGGAAACGAGCGTTAATTTCTGGTTCGTATGGCTCCAGCCATCCGTCATCAACGATTATTCCAAGTTTCTTAGCCATGATTGTTTATTTGCTGAAGAATGAATCTACAAAAAGCTCCTTATTAAATACCTGTAAATCATCAACTTTTTCTCCAACTCCAATGTATTTGACGGGTATTTTGAATTGATCGGATATTCCTATTACTACACCACCTTTAGCGGTTCCATCCAGTTTGGTGACCGCAAGCGCGTTGACCTCTGTGACATTGGTAAATTCTCTGGCCTGTATAAAAGCATTCTGTCCAGTGCTTCCATCCAGTACTAATAATACTTCGTGTGGAGCTTCAGGAATAAATTTCTGAACAACTCTTTTAATTTTTGACAATTCATTCATCAAATTCACTTTGGTATGAAGTCGTCCTGCGGTATCAATTATTACTACATCTGCTCCCTCTTCAACTCCCTTTTGTACCGCATCGAAAGCTACCGCAGAAGGATCTGTATTCATTCCCTTGGAGACTACGGGAACGTCAACTCTTTCTCCCCATAATTTTATTTGATCTACAGCTGCAGCTCTGAAGGTATCTGCTGCTCCCAGAATTACTTTTTTACCCGCTGCTTTGTATTTAGCGGCAAGCTTACCAATGGTGGTGGTCTTTCCTACCCCATTTACCCCTACTACCATAATTACATAAGGTCCATTGGTTTCAGGTACACTAAACTCAGTAAGATCTTTGGTATTGTTTTCAGACAGTAGACCAGCAATTTCTTCTTTCAAAATCTGATCGAGTTCAGCTGCATTGAGGTATTTATCCCGGGCAACTCTGGCTTCAATCCGATCAATGATCTTCACCATGGTATCTACTCCAACATCGCTGCTGATCAAAATCTCTTCCAGCTCATCCAGTACTTCAGTATCTACAGATGATTTCCCGGCCACTGCCTTTCCTAACTTAGAGAAGAATGTATCCTTGGTTTTTTCTAAGCCCTTGTCAAGATTCTCCTTTTCTTCTTTCGAAAATAATTTTCCAAATATTGCCATGTGCTATTGTATTGGATTTTCTAAATGACTCTAAAGGTACAAACCTTTTTAGTAAAAAAATTGGGTAAAAAAAAAGTCCCATCAGTGGGACTTTTTAACGTTGATGTTATGATATCACTAGCCTTTTAACAATTCTTGTACCTTATCAGAAGGAACCATCTCTTCTTTAAAAGTATAGGCTCCTGTTTTTTCAGATTTAACCGCCTTAATAATTTTAGCAAAATTTCTTCCGCCTTCTTTTTTTAGGGATGCTACTACTTTCTTAGCCATGATTATTTAATTTCTTTGTGAATAGTCATTTTCTTAAGAACAGGATTGAATTTCTTCAACTCCAGTCTATCGGGTGTGTTCTTTCTGTTTTTAGTGGTAATATATCTTGAAGTACCGGGCACACCACTATTCTTATGCTCCGTGCATTCCAATATTACCTGAACTCTGTTTCCCTTTTTAGCCATTGTTAAATTTCTTTACTAGTTAAAAGACTTTGATGCCTTGTGCTTTTGCTTTCTTTAATACGGATGCCAAACCATTCTTATTGATAGTTCTTAGAGTAGACGTGGATACCTTTAATGTCACCCACCTATCCTCCTCAGGGATATAAAATCTCTTTTTCTGGATGTTTGGATAAAATTTCCTCTTGGTCTTAATGTTTGAGTGAGATACACTATTCCCAACTCTCGGCCGCTTTCCAGTAACTTGACAAACTCTAGACATTACTTTCGTTTTTATAAAAGTTCATTTTCCAAAATGGAATGCAAATATCGACAGATATATTTGAAAAACCAACAGGCCATACACAAAAATTTCATGACTATTCTCTATTTTTTGGAACCCTTATAATCATACGGACAGTTCAAACAATTGCTTTCGCAGCAATAGCCTCGCTTTAAATGGTATTTTTGGGTAAAAACCAGCAATCCATCCTCATTCAGGTAATAATCTTCACCTTCTATGGGAACAATTGGCACCTTTTTCTGAGCAGTCATAAAATTTTATTAAACCTCCAATTTTAGTACCTTTGGGGCACCTTTACAGGAGTAATTGAGTTCATACAAAATGCAATTTATTGTAAATCATACGAAAACAGGACGATCATGGTTGAAAAATTAATAACAAGTCAGGATGCAATCCAGCTGGAGGATAAATACGGGGCTCATAATTATCATCCGTTGCCAGTAGTACTGACCAAAGGAGAAGGCGTTTTTGTTTGGGATGTAGAAGGGAAAAAATATTATGATTTTTTATCTGCCTATAGTGCGGTGAATCAGGGACATTGTCATCCTAAGATTGTTCAGGCATTGCAGATGCAGGCAGAAACCCTCACCTTAACCTCAAGAGCTTTTTATAACGACACTCTGGGAATCTTTGAAAAATTCATCACTGAACTCTTCGGATTTGATAAGGTTCTTCCTATGAATACTGGTGCTGAGGCTGTGGAAACGGCACTTAAGCTCAGCAGAAAATGGGGTTATGAGAAAAAAGGCGTACCCGAAAATGAAGCCAAAATAATCGTTTGTGAGAATAACTTCCACGGGCGTACTACTACCATCATCTCCTTCTCAAATGATTCAGATGCTCGGGATAATTTTGGGCCTTTTACAAAAGGATTTATTAGAATTCCTCACAATGATCTTGATGCACTTGCCGAAGTATTGCATGAGGATGACCATATTGTAGGATTTCTCGTTGAGCCTATTCAAGGCGAAGCAGGTGTATTTGTACCTTCGGATGGATATCTAAAAAATGCTGCAAAAATGTGCAAGGCTGCCAATGTACTATTCATTGCTGACGAGGTACAGACTGGAATAGCAAGGACTGGCAAGCTGCTTGCCTGTGATTATGAAGATGTGAAGCCGGATGTATTAATACTTGGAAAAGCACTTTCAGGAGGATCATACCCCGTCTCTGCAGTCTTAGCAGACAATACGATTATGGAAGTGATACGTCCGGGCCAACATGGTTCTACCTTTGGAGGAAACCCTCTTGCAGCAAAAGTAGCCATTGCAGCATTGGAAGTGGTGCGTGATGAAAATCTAGCTGCAAATTCCATGAAGCTGGGTAAATTATTCCGTAAGAGAATGGAGCACATGATTACTAAAACGGATCTTGTAGCAAAAGTAAGAGGCAAGGGTTTGTTAAATGCAATCATTATCAATGATTCACCAAATTCTGCCACTGCTTGGAATATTTGTCTGAGTCTTCGAGATAATGGCTTACTCGCGAAACCTACCCACGGTAATATTATTCGTTTTGCACCACCATTGGTAATGACAGAAGAACAGATTCACGAATGTTGTGATATTATTGAAAAAACCATAATGGAATTTAAGGGATAACATGCTAAGAAGACCTAGAAGAAACAGAAGATCATCGGTAATTCGTGATATGGTCAGAGAAAATTCAGTATCTGTTCATGACCTCATCTATCCTCTTTTCCTCCTAGAAGGGAAAAACAAAAAGATAGAAATTAATTCTATGCCTGGGGTTTTTAGGTATTCAGAAGATTTGCTGTTAAAGGAAATTGGAGAATGCATGAGTTTAGGCATTAAGGCCTTTGTACTATTTCCCGTCGTTGAAGACTCCTACAAAGACAAAAATGCCAGTAAATGTATTGATCCTGATTTTTTCTATCTGAAAAGTCTGGCTAAGGTTAAATCGGAGTTCCCCGAAGCATTGATCATGACAGATGTTGCTCTTGACCCCTATTCCTCAGATGGGCATGATGGACTGGTAGACGAAAATGGGGTAATATTAAACGATGAAACGGTAGAACTGCTTGGAAAAATGTCCGTGCTACAAGCGGAGGCTGGTGTCGATATTATTGGCCCTTCTGATATGATGGATGGGAGAATAGAATTTATCCGTGACCGGTTGGATGATCGTGGATATGAAGATGTGTCCATCATGTCTTATACTGCCAAGTATGCATCCGCATTTTACGGACCATTTCGGGATGCGCTGGATTCTGCCCCAAAGGCAGGAGATAAAAAAACGTATCAAATGGATCCTGCCAATACCCATGAAGCCATTGTAGAAGCAGAGCTTGACTATTTGGAAGGTGCTGATATTCTTATGGTAAAACCTGCATTGTCTTACCTTGATGTTATTCAATCACTTTCACAGCAATTTGATATTCCAATTGCTGCCTATAATGTTAGTGGCGAGTACTCTATGGTAAAAGCTGCAGCCCAAAAGGGCTGGCTAGACGGGGATTCAATTGCAGAGGAAATTCTCCTTAGTATGAAAAGAGCAGGCGCAAACATTATCCTTACTTACTTTGCTAAGGAATTTGCCTCCCGCAAACAATGAGTATTGAAAAGCTGATTCAAAAATTTCAACTAACCAAACATCCTGAGGGTGGGTTTTTTAAAGAGCTTTACAGAAGTGAAGGAGTTATTCCAGGCTCAGTATTAGGCAAAGAATTTTCTGGAGATCGAAATTTTGCAACCTCTATATACTTTCTACTTACTTCTGAAAATTTCTCTGCTTTTCACCGAATCCGGCAGGACGAAATATGGAATTTTTATTCCGGATCGAATATATTTATTCACTCTATTGACCCTATTGGAAATTATCAGAAAATAGAATTGGGAATGAAAGGTGATGCTGTACCCCAATATGTCATTCCCCGTGGATGCTGGTTTGCCTCTTCTGTTAAAGAGCTAAACTCCTATGGCTTTGCAGGCTGCACGGTTGCTCCAGGTTTTGACTTTAAAGATTTTGAACTGGCCAATCGAAATGAATTATGTGCTGAATTCCCTCAACACAGGGATATTATTTCCAGACTAACCCGTAGCTGAAGCCTACTTTTTCTTTGATGATTTTGCTTTTGGATTAAACTCTAGACATCGATCAATCCATTCTTCAAGGTCTGTCTCAAGGTCAGTCCCTTCAGGCTCTACAAAAATGAACCCTTTCATGGGTCTACCAGTAAAATCCATAGGTCTGGATCCTTTTTCTTTCAAGTATATCTCATAGTACAGTGGATCGATGCGAGCCATCAGAAAATCTTTATTAATCCCTATACACATTTTGTCATCTACCATGAAACATAGGCCGCCCATCATCTTCCTTGTATCAAAGAGCACCTTCTTCTCCTTCAGTGTCTGGGTGATACGTTCAGCAAGATATTCATTATACGCCATAGCTAAATGCCTAATTCAGCAGTTAAAAACCACTTTTGACCAATTTTTATTCCCACATATACCAGGTCAATTTCAGATTCTTCATGCTCAATTGGAATAATAACTTCAACTATCTCACAGGGGGCATATTTATTGTCCTCATAGTCAATTACAATTGATTCTTCAACAATTGAACGATCAAGATTAATTTCTGTATCATGAAGATATTTAATCATGTTGTTGAAGTAGTCCTCCTCTTCATGCAGACTAAAACTAAATTCATCAATAAATGCCTGTCTTAAACTGTCATCTTCTATTCTTCTGGATTGACCAAGCTCTTCCTCACGACTCATTACATGGGTAATATAATTTTCATAGTCCTTGTTCTTAATGGTTTCTATCACAGACTGGGTCAATTCTTTAACACTGTTAAAACCTGTATGATTAATAGCAGTACTAACTTCTGCTGGCTTCTGAGACTCTTCTGAATTGTCTTCTTTATTATCCGATGAACAACCGAAAAGGAGTAATGAAAAAATAAATAAGCAGCTGGCTAATGGGAATAATTTCATAGAAAAAGTAATTTTATGAGTCGGTAAAACTTTGAATAAGGATCTAATTTACCGAATATGATGAAAATATTATAATTTAATCCAAAAATCCATTCTGCATCATGAAAGCAACTCAGCTCAATTTGGGGTTAATATTTTTACTTTCCATGGCTTCCTGTCAGGTCAGCGAGCAGAAAAATAATGAATCTAAAACGGCGGATCTAAAATCAGATATATTGGGTAGCTGGTATAACTTATCTATGGAAGTTCAGATTAATAGTGCTGGAAATAATCAGGATTCTTCTTCAACATTTAAAGTTCCGGCTGGTCAATGGGAAGAAATTCTTCAGATAAAACCAATTATCACTACCTATCGTAAAGATGGCACCTATACTTCGGTCTATAGAAATCTGGCTGACTCACTTATTGATGAATCCTCGGATACCTGGGAGGTTAAAGAAGACAGTCTGTTTATATTTTATCAGGACCAACCTTATTCATATTTAACTCTGGTAAATGGGGATACAGCTGAATATAAAGGAATGGTGGATTGGGATCAGGATGGAATGATAGATGATCTGTATACTGGAATTCAGATTCGTTTAGCGGAATAAAAGATAGGCTATATAAAATAGTATTGAGGGAAGCCCATAATAGACCAATACTTTTAAACGATACGCACTGGATAGAAACCACAATACCCACCAAGGGCGTATTAATCCTATTACGGTTAAAAAACTACTGAAAAGGGAGAAACAAAGCAGCGCCAGGGCCACACTTACAGTGTACGTTTAATTTCTCTTTCTTCGTATCCTTCGATTACATCTCCAACTTTAATATCGTTGAAATTATGAATACTTAACCCACATTCGTAACCAGATTTTACTTCATTAACATCGTCTTTAAATCGCTTAAGTTGGTTGATTTCGCCATTATATACCACAATTCCATCTCTGATTAGACGAATCCTGTTGTTTCGTTTCACATAACCATCCGTTACATAACAACCCGCAACTGTACCTACTTTTGAAATTTTAAATACATCCCTTACTTCAATATTACCTGTAATGATTTCTTCAACAGTAGGTGCAAGCATACCTTCCATGGCATCTTTTACATCATTGATGGCATCATATATAATGGAATAAAGCCTGATTTCAATTTCCTCTTTTTCAGCAATTTTTCGGGCACCTTGTGAAGGTCTTACTTGGAACCCTACAATAACTGCATCTGAGGCTGAAGCCAGCAATACATCTGACTCAGTAATTTGGCCTACGCCCTTAAGAATAATATTTACTTGAACTTCTTCGGTCGATAGTTTAAGCAATGAATCTGAGAGTGCTTCAATAGAACCATCCACATCTCCTTTTACGATTACATTTAGTTCTTTAAAGTTACCAATAGCCAATCTTCGCCCTATTTCATCTAAGGTGATGTGCTTTTTGGTCCTGATATCCTGTTCGCGTTGAATCTGCTCTCTCTTATTGGCAATATCTCTCGCTTCCCGGTCTGTACCCATTACATTGACTGAGTCCCCGGCTTGAGGTGCACCATCCAATCCAAGCATTAACACCGGCATAGAAGGTCCAGCGACATCCAGTTTTTTCCCACGATGATCAAACATCGCTTTAACTTTACCAAAATGTGATCCGGCAAGCATGACATCTCCAACACGCAAACTACCTGATTGAACCAACACAGTAGTCAAATAACCTCTTCCTTTATCCAAACTAGCTTCAATAACTGTACCTATCGCCCCTTTATCTGGATTAGCCTTAAGCTCCAGTAGCTCAGCTTCCAGTAATACTTTTTCCAGAAGATCATCGATTCCCAAACCGGTTTTTGCGGAAATTTCCTGGCATTGATATTTTCCACCCCAGTCCTCTACAAGAATATTTAAATTAGATAGTTCCTCTTTAATTTTCTCAGCATTAGCCTGCGGTTTATCAATTTTATTAATCGCAATCACGATAGGCACTCCTGCAACCTGAGCATGATTAATAGCTTCTTTGGTTTGAGGCATTACAGAGTCATCCGCAGCAACCACAATGATTACCACATCTGTGATTTTGGCACCCCTTGCTCTCATCGCCGTAAAGGCTTCGTGTCCGGGAGTATCCAAAAACGTAATATTTTTCCCGCCCTCTGTGATTACCTTATAGGCACCAATATGCTGGGTTATACCTCCAGCTTCATCTTCGGTAACTTTGGAGTCACGAATAAAATCAAGCAATGAGGTCTTACCATGATCAACATGACCCATAATGGTAACGATTGGAGCTCTTACCTGTAGTTCTTCCTCTGCATCTCCTTCCTCAATAACCACCACTTCATCTTCAGAAGAGGTGAATTTTACATTGTAACCAAATTCATCCGCAATAATGGTAATTGATTCTGCGTCCAGTCTTTGGTTGATCGATACAAACATACCTAGAGACATACAGGAAGAAATTACTTCATTAACCGATACTTCCATTAATGAAGCCAGGTCATTGGCCGAAATAAATTCGGTCACATTCAGCAATTTCGAATCTTCCTGCTCCTGAATCAGCTTTTCCTCATGCGCTTCCGCAATTGCTGACCTCTTTTCTCTTCTGTATTTTGATCGATTAGACTTATCTCCGGTAGATTTACCACTCAACCGGGCAAGTGTTGCTTTAATTTGATCCTGAATTTCCTTTTCAGTAGGCTCCGCCTTCTCAACACGCTGCTGTCTTCTTCCGCCTGGTCCTCCTCCAGGTTTTCCTCTTTGTGGACCTCCTGGTGAGGTTCGGTTCGGGGGACCTGATTGAATTCTCTTTCTTGGCCTTTTTCTTTTTTCTTGCTGTCTTTCGTCTGAAGATGCAACAGGAGTAGGTTTTTCTTCCTTCTTTGGAAGATCGATTTTTCCAACAACTTTAAGCCCCCGCAATGAATCTGCCTTTGCTGCAATTAATTCATCCTTAGGCTTTTCCGCTACTTTTTCCTCTGGAGGTGCAGGAGCTTCTGGTTTTTTCTCCGGAGCCTTCTCCTCTTTTACTTCTTCGACAGGTTTATCTTTAACCAGCTCTTCTTTTTTGGGTTTAGGGTCCAGATCTATTTTTCCCAGAACCTTTACTCCTTTTAGTTTTGGCTTTTCCGCTTCCGGCTCAGGTTCTGCAGCAGGTTCTGTAACAGGAGTTGGAGGAGGAGTTGAGGCTGGCGTAGGCGGTGGTGGTGGTGGTGTTTCCACTTCCTCCGTCTCGATCTTGGCAGAATGATTCTTAATCAGGATTTGTTCCTCATCTTCTTTCTTGGGTGCTTCCTCTTCCTTGTCAATAACAAACGAATCATTATGTTTGATTCCTATAGACATTTCTGAAGCTTCTTCTTTGTCTAGTGCAGAAGATTCAAACTCTTTGGCCAAAATACGGAATTGCTCCATAGTGATTTTTGAGTTTGGTTTCCCGTCAATCTCATACCCTTTGGTTTCCAGGAATTCAGCAATCGTATGTATCCCTACATTCAGCTTGCGGGCTACCTGGTTAATCCTCATCATTTTTTCTTCTGCCATATACTTGTCGCAAAAATATTACCCAAAATTAAACAATCATTAGCCTTGTTCAAACTCTTTATTAAGGATCTTGTAAATCTCCTCAATAGTCTCTTCCTCAAGTTCCGAACGTTTTATAAGGTCATCTCTGGAAATAGCCAATACACTTTTGGCTGTATCCAGACCGATTCTTTTTAATTCATCAATAACCCAGGCTTCGATTTCATCTGAAAATTCTTCCAGATCCACATCCTCTTCCTCTGCCCCGGATAATTCACGGAAGACGTCAATCTCCATTCCTACCAGCCTGCTGGCCAGCTTAATATTTTGTCCCCCTTTACCAATAGCCAGTGAAACCTGGTCAGGCTTGAGGTATACTGATACCCTTGCACCGTCTGCATCAATCTTGATTGATGTAATTTTGGCAGGGCTCAATGCTCTGGCAATATAAAGGTCAAGGTTATCGGTAAAATTGATTACATCGATATTCTCATTCTGTAATTCACGAACAATACTATGAATTCTTGATCCCTTCATTCCAACACAAGCTCCTACTGGGTCAATTCGGTCATCGTATGATTCTACTGCTACTTTAGCCCTTTCTCCAGGCTCTCGAACAACATTTTTGATAGTAATGAGACCATCGTATACTTCAGGAACTTCTGATTCAAACAAACGCTCCAAAAATTTAGGGGCTGTTCTGGAAAGAATAATCTTAGGATTTCCATTAATCATTTCAACGCGATCCACAATAGCTCTTACATTATCGCCTTTACGATACCGATCTTTAGATATCTGTTCCGGCTTTGGAATAACTACTTCATTTCCTTCTGCATCGATCAAAAGTACTTCTCGGCTTAGGATTTGATAAACCTCCCCATTGATGATTTCCCCAACAAGGTCTTTATACTTCTCAAATAAATTATCCTTTTCCAGATCCTTGATCTTTTGGATCAGGGTTTGACGGGCAGTAAGTACCGCTCGTCTTCCGAAATGTTCTAATTTAACTTCCTCTGCTACTTCTTCTCCGATTTCAAAATCATCTTCAATTTTACGGGCCTCAGTAAGAGGAATTTTATCGTAATCCCAAATATCTTCAGAATTATCGTCCACAATTTCTCTGGACCTCCATATTTCAAGGTCACCTTTGTCTGAATTAATGATAATGTCGAAATTATCATCATGCTCGTACTTCTTGCGAATCATAGTCCTGAATACATCTTCAAGAATCCTGATCATCGTAGGACGGTCTACATTTTTGCTTCTTGCAAAATCCGCAAACGACTCGATTAAAGTTGAACTGTCCATTTTTCCTATTTAAATGATATAATTACGTTAGCTATTTTTATTTCATCAAAGGGCACATTCCGCTCTTTGAACTTTTTATTTTTACCGTTTTTCGCCAATATTTCTTCGGCAATTTTTATTCCTTCCCCTTCAACAGCCAGTAGTTTCCCAACTATATTTTCTCCCTCAGTCAATTCTATATTGAGCTTGCGTCCGATATTTTTAGTATACTGACGTCGTAGAGTTATGGGCTGATCCAGGCCCGGAGATGTTACTTCCAAATTGTAACGGCTGTCAATCAGCTCTAGTTCTTCAATCTCATTGCCCAACTGACGACTAATCGATGCACAGGTGTCTATGGTCACCCCCGCATCGCCGTCAATTTTGACAATCACTTTTGGCTGGGATTTACTACCCTTTATTTCTACATCTACCAGGTAAAGAGATTCATCGGGCAGGATCTCCTCAACCATCTTTCCTATCGTACTTACCAACTTAAACATTTTATAACAAAAGAGGGGACTGTTGTCCCCCTCTTTCTGGTATCATATCGTAATGCTGGGGCAAATTTAAAGAAATAATATTTCATAACAAACTAATATTAACCAATACGTGTTATTTTCGCATTCTTCTAAAATCATAACATGAACCAGAACAAAGCAACCACCGGCGTTTTATTGATTAATCTGGGTACTCCAGATGACCCCTCAAAATCTAAGGTACGATCCTATCTTTCTCAGTTCCTCAATGATCCTCGGGTGATTGACATTCCCTGGCTACTGAGGAAGATATTGGTCAATCTGATTATCGTTCCCTTCAGAGCCGGCAACTCATCTAAGATATATAAAGAGTTATGGACTCCGGAGGGTTCTCCGCTTTTGCTCCATAGTAAAAAAGCAGCTGAACTTCTACAGAAAAGCCTGGGGGATAACTTTGGAGTTCATCTGGCTATGCGATACAAGAACCCTTCTATGGAATCTGTATTGGATGAGATGCGAAAAATTAATTACCAACGGATAGTCGTGGTAACCATGTTTCCCCACTACGCTTCTTCCAGTTCAGGATCCGCACTTGAACGAGCCATGCAAATCATTTCAAAATGGTGGGTTATCCCCGAACTTCATTTTGTTAGTCAGTACTACGATCATCCTAAATATATTGAAGCATTCGTAGAACGGGGAAAATCCTATAACCATGAGGAATATGACCACGTGCTTTTTTCTTACCATGGACTGCCCGTTCGACAGGTTGATAAGGTATACAATGAAGGCCTTTGTGAAGATCATAACTGTGAACATGGAGTAACCGATGATAATAAATATTGCTATAAGGCCGTCTGTTATGAAACTACCCGATTGATTGCCGGGCAACTGGGTATCTCTGAAGATAGATATACTGTTTGTTTCCAATCCAGGCTGGATAAAAAATGGCTTGAACCATTTTCTGATAAGGTGGTTGAGCAAAAAGCAAAGGAGGGAGCTAAAAAGCTACTGGTGTTTTCACCTGCTTTTACTGCTGATTGTCTTGAGACTACCATTGAAATCGGTTCGGAATATCAGGAGATTTTTGAGGAACACGGGGGAGAGAAAATACAATTGGTAGAGAGCTTGAATGATCATCCAATATGGATTGAGTGCCTGAAGGAATTGGTAACTAAGAACTTGGGACTAGGGACTAAGAATTAGGGACTAAGGACTAGGAGTAAAAAGGGTTTCGCATTGTTTCGCGATTGTTTGAGGTCGTTTCGCATCGTTTCGCAATTGTTTCGCATCGTTTCACGGTTGTTTAGTGTGGTTTCGGATTGTTTCGCATCGTTTCGCAATTATTTGATTGGAATTAAGGACTAGGGACTAAGGACTAGGAGAGTTTAGGGTTGTTTAGGGTAGTTGGTGTTGTTTGGATTTTGTTTACCGTTTACCTTCTGCCGCTTACCGTTCACCTATTTACAATAGCCGGATTTATCCGTATATTATCCGGATAAATCACACATGCGGATAGCAGTAATACTGTTGTTCGTTCGTTGTGGGGCATACGGTCTGATCGGAATACATTTCACTAATCTA
>Ga0316204_10007070_pt1 | contig 16736 bp, 9 predicted proteins | sample 6monrhotite_MG_2_FD_205661 | JGI IMG/M metagenome (GOLD analysis project Ga0316204, IMG submission 205661) | Microbial mat bacterial communities from mineral coupon in-situ incubated in ocean water Damariscotta River, Maine, United States -... | ecosystem: Environmental > Aquatic > Marine >... | reverse complement strand
TGCTTGTGCTTGTTGACTCTCCATGGTTGTGTGATAAATGCGCGATGGTATTGCCTGGCGGGCAGTTATTGTGTATTGCATTGCCGTAATATGCGGGATGCTCAACGTGCTGCTGCGCGTCGAGTAGTGTATGGTACCGTTTGTGAACCAAGCGACTGGCCGCGGAGGTTGTGCTGACAACTAAATGGCGGTATTAATGCAGGCTTAATTTGCGCCGGATTAATCGCGAAAATAGATTATTATATTGGCAAAATATCACGGTGGTGTGATCGTCTTCCGGGTTTTTTACAACATAACTTGATAAAAAATAAATAACCTTGTTGCTGGTTTGTTTAAAGGTAACAATAATCTCTTTAATGCCATTTAAACGATATTATTTATTGGTTGGTTTTATGAAAATATGATCAATATTTAAACCGTCTGCCTTATCGTATAAATCATTACATAAATCATAAATTCGTAGTTATACGTAGCACATCGGTTATTTTAATAATTTATTCAAAATGTTAAGTAGTGTTAAATGGTGCTGATCATTGCTGAGATTGGTTAACGAATTCACCCACTTCAATAAGTAAACGAGGAAAGTATGGAAAACAGAGTGACCGAATTGGAGTCCCGTATTGCGTTTCTCGACGACACGGTTCAATCACTTAACGACGTGATTGCGCGCCAGCAACTGTTGTTAAACAAGTTTGAACGGGATTTGGATGCCATAAAGACTCACGTAAAAACCCTGTCGTCTGAACTACCGGGCCAAGGCACGGGTGATGAGCCCCCGCCGCATTATTAGGCTTACCCCTAATCAATGGATTGATTGCCTTGCAGGCTAATTGGTGTGCACTGCAAAAATTAGACGCGGGTGCAGGGGGTTGTCCGGTCACGCAGCAATTTCCAGTTTTTGAGTGCAATTTATAAGCGCTTAATTTAAAAATTTTCCCGTCATAAGGTAATCAACCACAATTACCGCCGTATCTCAATCTGAATAAAAATTAGGCGTTCAGTGTGGATCAGTATTGCTTCAAGCAACTTAACCATAAGCCAATGGTGTAGAATAAATCGTGCGTGGCCTTAATGTCACCCATCCAATAATTGCCTGCCGATTTCGCATTTTTTTAAAACTGAGCTAATAACGATTAACGTAAATATTCCACATTGGGCACAATACGCTTTGACTATTTAAAAAAGGTAGCTAAGTTTAAGAGTTGAGGCGACAATAAAATCCAACTAAACCGTCGTACGTTCTAAGTATCTCTGTAGACATAAGTATCATCGCATCATCGCATCATCGATTACGGTATTCCAGCCGTATCCTTCTAACCAATGCATTATTTAGTATTGTCTAAGCTCGGTGTTGTTAACGTTTCGAGTTGTCTAAGTTTCGATTTGTTAACGTTTGGAGCTGTTAAAGTTGAGTAATTCTCAATTAAATGACGGCAAATCAATGGCTGATTTTGCTCAGTGGCTAATTAACGATAAACAGGCTGATTAGTTCAGATTTAAATAACGATTAATAGTAATTGGCCTTGTCGACAAGCGAGTAAACCATGATGAACCTTAAAACACGACTTCTTTTGCCAGTGCTTGGATTGATGCTGGGGTGTTCTCCCGACGCCAAGGATGTTGTTCCACCACCGGACATGCCTGAACAACTAAGTGCAGCGGCAACGAATGCCTCAGTGGAGCTTTCATGGTCGTCGGCTACCGGTGCTACATCGTATAATATTTATTGGGTAAGGGCAGATGGCGGGGGTGACGAGCCAGCAATGCATATTGAAGCTAATAATAAGGATACCCATTTTTTACACTCGAGCCTTGAGAATGGGAAAACATACCGGTATGCCGTTAGTAGTGCCGGACCGGGTGGAGAAAGTGCCCGTTCCACGTTTATTTCAGCAACGCCGATTGCGCCTCCGGCTACGCCCGGTGGTATCACGGTTCATGCACTGCCGGACGGGGGCGTGGAGATCATTTGGAGTACCGTCGATAGTGCCGACAGGTATACGCTTTGTGCCTCAGCGACTACACCGGTTGAAAGCTGCACGCAGTATAAAACTCAAATAAACAATCAGTATGAGGGGGATTTGTTTTCCGGTGAAGTCTATTATTTTACCTTAGTTGCCACTAATAAAGGCGGGGAAAGCGAACCGTCGCCGGTGTATTCAACGATATTACCCCCTGCGACAATGACAGCCACACCGGGCAACGGAACGGTTACCGTGGATTGGCCAGCCGTGTCAGGGGCTGATTATTACAACCTTTATTGGGCGGATGAACCGGGGATACCCCGGCCTGATGACCTGTCCTTAATTCGAGTTGAAAACACCACCACCGTTAGCTATCCCGAGACCCTAATTAACGACACAACCTATTATTTCAGGGTAACAGCTGGCATTAACGGCGTTAATGAAAGTGGTTTGTCCATAGAGCATAGTGCCACACCCCTGGCGCCACCGGACAAGCCGTTATCCATACAGGCAAACCCGAGGGATGAAACGGTAACCTTAAACTGGACAGACGTTGAGTATGCCACGCGTTACACTATTTACCAGTCGACCGATGCGGGGATTAGCCCCAATAATTATGGAAAAAAATACACCACTGCTAATAACGAAAACCTGTTTGTGGTCGCTGATTTGCTCAGTGAGACAGATTATTATTTTGTTGTTACCGCCGTCAATGCCATTGGTGGAGAAGGACCGCCCTCAGCAACCGTGTCAGGAAGGCCCGTCAAACAGTTTGGTGCGGCAGGGGGACGCAACCACTTTTGTGCTGTGAAAGGTGGTGTTTTATGGTGTTGGGATGACTACGATCAGTATATGATCAAAATTCAGACGGTAAGCCCCATTGCGATTGAAGGTGGCAGTGCCGTGTGGAGTAATATTATAGAAGCTGGAGATTTCCACACCTGCGCTGTTAAAAAAGACCTTAGCCTGTGGTGTTGGGGACGTAATTATAGCGGCCAACTAGGCTTAGGGTCCACCACAAGTGAAACACTACCCCAGCAAGTGGGGGCCGGTAAATGGCGCGCGTTGGCCCTGGGGCTGGATCATTCCTGTGGCATTCAGGAAGATAAAACCTTATGGTGCTGGGGTAGCAATAATTACGGTCAAATTGGCGTGGATGACAGGGAAACCTTTCGTTTTAATTCGCCGGTGCAGGTGGGCAGTGATGCCGATTGGGATAAAATTTCCTCTGAGTATTTTCACAATTGCGCCATAAAAACCAGCGGTTCGCTGTGGTGCTGGGGGCGAAATTTGCGTGGACAAATCAATTCATCGGGAAGCGTCCTCATCTATTCCCCCGTAATGGTTGGTGACAGTGAAACCCCTTGGCTAGGTATTGCTTTAGGCTACGACCATACTTGCGCCCTTAAATGGGACGAGGCCAGTGGGTCTAATACAGCGTGGTGTTGGGGGCGAAATTCGGGTGGCCGGCCGGGAGGCGGCGGTGAATTGGGTGATGGTACGGGTATCGATAGCTCAACACCAGTTCAAGTGGTTGGGCAATACAATGAGCTAATAACTGGTTGGAAAAGTATTGCGGTTGGCGATGACCATGCGTGTGCAATCCGGTCAGACAAAAGTCTGTGGGCGTGGGGACAAAACTATTATGGTCATGCGGGCGATAGCAGCAATATTGATAAATTGTTTCCCGAGCGATACACCGAGGATAATGATTGGGAAGCAGTAGCGGCTTCCAATGCCGGGTGTTGTGCGGTTAAAAGTGACGAGACATTTTGGTGCTGGAATGCCAATCAAAGCCCACCACCGGTTGAGATTAATTTTAGCCAATAAAAAAAGCTGGCCTGTTCGATTTTTTAGGGCGTAGTTGGGTTACGATATTGTTTATATTATCATCTGTGATGAGTTGCTGTTCAAATTGGGCGGTAACAGGCCCAACTTAACCTGTTTATTTCAAAACTCCCGCCCGAATATGGCCGACACGGTAACGGTGTATTATTAACCAAAAATTCTGGGTGGTGTTTACCTTCTTTCGTGAAGGATCAACAAATTATCTTTGATCGTAAACCTCTTAATAACACATAGACAGGCAAGCAAGCAATGGTTTTTGTGATTGTCGTACTCACAACATAAAAGCAACCCCATCGCCGCATAAACTCTCAGACCTTTGTAGCCCGGATGTAGTTTACGGAATCCGGGATGAACGGAACCAATATGTTTTCGGATAAAACGGCGCTGCTAAGGGCGCTCGTTCACGAGAGGCCAATACATTGTACTCTGTCGGTTATTCAACGCCCACCCTGTATTCCGCAAGCTTCATCCAGTCTACCGGCACCGTTGTGTTTAATGAAAGCAGAACAGGCGTTGACACGTTTCCGAGCTCCTTTGTTACTTGTTTCTAGATTTCACTCATAGTGAATGCTAGGAACAGGCGTTTAATGCTATTTTTAACCTGTATTTTCAGTCTATCTTCCGTTTTCGAAGAAAATTTTATGCAACAGTAAGGGCAAATCAAAAATATTTTTTCAATTATTTTTTCAATTATTTTTAAATTGTGTGTCGTTATACTGAAGCTTGCCAGGAAATTCGTTGTGGTTAATAAAAGCACAGTTACTCACAGGTAGTAAAGCGTATATGGGTTTTCGATTTTCTGAATTGCCACCATGGCGGGGGAGGTTAACCAATAGATAGAGCAATATTTAACGACGTTAGTTGTGGGAGCCGCTAAATTAACTTGTAACTTAAATGATATCTGCTAGGGTTGATATGATAATAAAAAAATAATCTTATATTATAAGTTTAGTTAATTAAAAGTGATTCGATTTATACAAAGTCTAAATCTAGTGGTTTTAGTACACGCTGCCTAAAAAAGCATTGTTGTAATGATTAATATTAGTTTGGTTTAGCCTTTAAAACCGATATTGCATTAATAAGGGGAGACGTTTATCGATGGGGAGAATAAATAATAATAATCTAACCTCAACGTTAGTTACAATGTTAGTAACAATATTAGTAACAATATTAGTAACAAAGGGCGTTAATCGTAGCGTTATTAAAATCACCTGTTTTTTTTTGTTTTGTATTTTTGCTTTTGCTAACAATATATCAAAGGCCGAAGGCCAGGTTGAGTACGAAATCAGGCAGCTTGGCACTGGTTTTACAGTAAATGATATAAATGATAATGCCTGGCTAGTCGGTAATATTAATGATAAAGCCACACTTTATAATGGTAAACCGGTAAGATTGATTACAGCGTCGGGTGCATTAAGCAGTAATGCAACCAGCATCAATAACCACGCTCAAATTGTCGGAAGCTGGACTTATTATAACGACGCAGTGGCAAAAGAAACCCCGGTGGGGTTTATGTTAAATTTTCATGATCTTTTCAGCAGTACCACACCGCTATTTATTTCGGGATACCACAGCACTGAATTATTAGCCATTAACGATTCGGGACGAGCAGTAGGGTATGCCTTATCGGGTGATGATATGAGCTGTGCACTGACTTACACCAGTGATCCACTCTGTATACCGTTCGATCCACCAGTGAGTGCTAGGGCAACCGATATAAATCTAATGGGCGACTTTGTCGCTAATTACGAGGCATCTGATGGGGTGCCTCATGCTATTTTATTTCCAAATGGCGGTGTACCCCATAATCTTGATACGCCGCAAACCCGCCCAAGTGTCGTCAATGCAATGAATAGTAATGCAGAAAACCTGCAAGTAGTAGGCTGGTTCGAGGATGATGCTGGTGTTCGAAAAGCATATGTGCACCAAAAGGGGGTGATTCAGGACTTAGGCTTTTTGCCCAATGGCATCAAGGCGGAAGCATTGGACGTGAATAATAAAGGTCAGATTGTCGGCACCGTTTGGGTATTAAACGATGCTGGGGAAGAAGAGCAGCGTGCATTTATTTTTACGTGATACTTTATTCAATAAAGGATTGTAGTTGGTTTGTAAGCGACCAGCCATAATTACTTTTTGCTGGTGACTTGAATACATCGGATGATGCCGCGAATGTTGTTGAGCTTAAACGGGTATTCATAGAATACACCCAACACTAAGGTTAATAATAATCGGTTACAGAAGAATTGGTTACAGACATTGCCTTGTGATGTATGTAAGGCCGCCGTAACGTGCGCCCCAATGTTTTTTTATACGTTTGTCTCCATGAAAACAGAACGCCTCAAAGACAAACGCTATTTTAGCGTAAGTTTTTTTTATTTAGATACGAGGAATAAACCATTGCAAATAATAAATAGTAGCCTTAACAATATGCGAATAAATATGGGCGTTTCACTACAGATGAAAATAAAGCGGGTAGTTGTTGATGGCCGCCGTTGGAGTTGCCTATGATGATTGCCATAATAAAACCCATGTTATTTTGCGTTAGTGCTAAATGTAACCAGAATATGGTCGCATTTTTTTCAATGCTAATTTTGTTGATAGCCGTAATTGGCTATCCAGGCGTTGCGCGAGCAAATGAGATTATCTACGAAATTAGAAGTTTAGGAACTGGATTTACACCAACGGATATAAATGATGATGGTCTTGTCGTGGGCACGCAATCCAATCAGGCCACGCTATACGATGGGCAGTTTCACACGCTGATTACTACGCCTAGCACGGCTACGGCAATTAGTAACATAGGGCGTATAGTGGGGAGTTATGAAACACTCCGTTCACCTTTGAAGGAAGCATTTTACCTTGACTTCCCGGACTTGGGGGCAAGTGGGCTGTTGTTATCGCAGCATCAATCGGGTATCGCCACGGGGGTTAATGAAAATGGTCGCGTGGTGGGAGTGGGTGTCGATAGCAGTGCTGCCACCTCAGGTTTTTCCTTGGTGGGCACCATTTTGTCGCCTCTGATATTGAACGGTGGCATGCCAGCTGAATTAGTTGCTGACATAAATAATGCTAATGCCATTGTGGGTGCCTACCAAGATGCTGACGATGGCCAACTAAAAAGCTACATTCATTCAGCAAACGGATTTACAGATAGCATCGAAGAATTGGCGGCCATGCCCAATGCCGCTGTTGCGATTAACGATACTGCCAGTGGGAACGAGCAAGTGGTGGGTTGGTATGAGGATGAGCTTGGTAAAAAAGGTTATTTATATGAATCGCAACGTTTAGTGACCATTAATCCACTGAGTGGAGACAACTTGATACCCAAAGACATTAACAATGGCGGTCAAGTGGTCGGTACATCATCGATAGTAACCACCGATGGATTGGAAGAAGCATTTCGAGCCTTCCTGTTTTCGGAAACAGATAACGTTGTGGACTTAAATAACATCGTTAACTATGGTGAGCCTTGGGAATTGGAAGAAGCTATTGCCATTAACCGTTTCGGCGCTATTGTAGGTGCAGGTACTTTAAATGGTGCAGCCAATACAGCATTTTTATTGTCGCCTTTCAGCCCGTACGAACAACTTCAATATCCCGTTAGCCAGAATAGGCCGGATGTGCAAGTAGGCGAGCACTTTGGTTCGTCCGTCGCTATTAGTGGTGATACTATGGTCGTGGGTGCGCCCCACAAGTCTGTATCGGATGCTGACGGTGTAGTACGGCGTTATGCAGGTGCTGCTTACATTTATCAATTACAAGATGGTGTTTGGCAGGAGATCGCTCGGTTAACGGAAATTAGCGTATCATCTAATGCTTTCTTCGGTATTTCTGTCGCAATCGAGGGTGATTTTGTTGCAATTGGGACACCTATACGGGAGACCGTCTATGTCTATAATCGTAATGGTAACAATAATTGGAATATTACGAACCCCACGGTAGTAACACCATCGGATAATGTTACCGGAGCCCGATTCGGAGCCGCTATAGCAATGCATGGGGAAACTCTAATCGTTGGTGCGCCCTTTCACTCAGAAAAAGGATTTCATACAGGCGCTGCCTATATTTATGAAGCTGATAGTGAAGGTGCCTGGGTTGAAAAGGAAAAATTACTTCCTGAAGGTAGGTTTGGGCGAGATCGATTTGGTTCCTCGGTTGCGGTCCATCAAAACTCGGTGGTTGTTGGTGCTCCAGAAAATGTGAATCAATGGGTCGGGAATGGATATATTTATACTTTTAACAAAGATATAACGGGAAGTTGGCGGGAAGGGCAAAAAATAACTAGTCCAATACCTGAAAAATACGGATTCGGCATATCAGTATCTATTTCAAATGATACTATGCTAATAGGAACTTCCTCAGCTGGTGTTGTATATTTGTATTCTCGATATGCAGAGAATGAATGGCAACTAAAGGATAGCTTAAGAAGGAAAAGTAGATTTTCGCCGCAGGGGTTTGGCGCTTCCGTAACAATGTCAAATAATAATATTATTATTATTGGTTCTCAGTACGAATCTGATACAGCACCAACCAGTGAATCGTTAGTTAGCGGTGGAGCTGTCTATATTTTTCAGCAAAGCGGCGGTTATTGGCAGCAGCGAAAAAGAATTACTTTAGAGAATCCTGCCAATCATGATCGCTTTGGCTACGCAGTAGCCATCGATGGTGATGTATTTGTAGTGGGTGCGCCGTTTAAGGATGACGTGGGTGTTAATGCAGGTGGCGTTTCGGTTTACCACGCAGGATGTTCCGCGGTGTGCGCGGAAACAGAGCGGGTAGACCTGGCGGTGGACATTACCCCAAACAATGCATCAGTTGTAGTTCAAGATGAATTTGCCGCAACGGTAACAATCAGTAACCTTGATGGGGTTAACAGCGCAACGTCGCTACAATTAAAAAGTAAATTGCCACTGAGTTTTAGCCAGCCTGCAAATGACATCTGCCATTATGATTCAGTGCTGCATAATATTACCTGCTCTTATGATTCGATTTTGCCCAGTGACTCGGTTGAGTTTAATGTGTCACTTTATGCGCCAACCAGTCCTGGTGATTATGAACTAACGTTTTGTGCGCAAGCGTCGACACTGGATTTGTTTCCCGATAACGACTGTAAAACCGTAACTGTCAATGTTGTTAACGGCGGAGAACCGTCTGTGTTAATACTTAAGCCAGCAAGCGGTGAGGTGAAAGATATATTTGACAATGATCCGGTGATGATGCTACCGGAAATTAAAAATTGGGTTGTACGAGCGGGTGATAGTTACTACAAGGTTTACGTAAATGACGCCCCGCCAATTTCCCGCTACAACAAACAGGCGTTTGATATTTCTCAGTCTATTAAAGCGGGAGAAAACACAGTACGTGTGGTGTTAACGAACGCTGATGGTACAGAAGCAGAGCAAGAACACAGTGTAACATTTACTGTAAGCTATAAGGTTCCCTGTGTTGCTTTTAATAAACCAGAGGCTAAACCAGAGGCTGAAGCTGAAACAAAACCCGAGTCTGACCCCGAGGTGGTACATAAATTTGTCCGCCAGGTGGGGGACGAAGTTTTACTGGATTTCTCCTTATGCCATTGGGAGCTTTCCCCTGGTAGAAAGCACGTGGATATGTTTGTTCAAGGTGAATATGATAAGACGTTGGATTTTTATCAGCCTATCGATGTTTCTCATTTCAATGATGGCAATTACGAAATAACTCTGCGTTTGGCGCAAGGGCTGGAGGGCGAGGCTGAGCATCAGCTGCGAGCAGAGTATGATTCGATTAATATTGATCTTAAAACGCAGCTACCCGTCGTTGAAATTGTTGCGCCCAGTGTGGGTTCAACGCCAATTGTTGTGGGGCCAAACAAACCCGTGACGCTGACTTTTGATATTCAACATTGGACCATGTCGCAAGGCGGCAAACATTTTCGTTGGTATCTCGATGGTATTGATCAGGGAGTAGGCTATGAGACGGGGTCAATTGCGATTGGTTATGGAGGACTTGAAACTGGAACACATGAAATACGTATTGCATTGTTCCCTGGTGACAATCAATCCGCACACAGTGAGGCCTCGGTGTCCTTTGAGGTTGTGCGTAACCTCCCAGATATTAATGTCACTCAGCCTGTCAGTGGGGCCACCTTAAGCGCCACACAACAAAATGTAAACCTGGTATACGATGTGGCGCATTTGGAACAAGTACCCAGTGGCTCGTTGTTAAGGCTATATATTAACGGTGGTGAGGGGGTGGATGTTGAAATTAGTCAGACGAACATGCGCATTCCCATTGAGTGGTTTGATGTTGGGCCAGGCAATAGTAATGATATTACCATGAAGATTATTGGCTCGGATGCGTCAATAATCAGCGAGGCAACGGTATCGGATTTGGCGTTCAGTGATACTGCGAATGTGGAAAAACCTGCACCGCCTCCAGGAGACTCCGGTGGTAGTGGAGGGGGTGTGTTCAATGTTAGCTGGATATTTGTTCTGGCGATTCTAGTGTATTGGCGCAAGCGTGAGTTAATCAGGGTGGATTTCAATTAAAAGTTAGCACAATCATATTGCCAATGCGAAGCAATTGGGTATTAAAAGCCTTTGACGTTGGAGTGTTAGGGGTATCAGGCAAGGATACTAAACAATGGGATCAACAAAACGAATGTCAACAAAAATCAATGATTGGATACGGTATCGGTTGCAGTGCTTATTGACCCTGGCACTGTTGGCATTACTGCTGCTGACAGGGTGTGATTCCGGTACGGATTTGGCAGATACAACAATTAACGTACCGACCATTCAAGCAAGTAAAATTCCCTCGCAACCAGCGTATGTCGATATGTATTTAAGCGAGCGTGGCCAGCGGTTGTATATTGCCGACAGTGCAAATAACCGAGTACATATTTTTCGTACAAGTGATGATACTTATATGGATTTTATCTCACTGGATAGCGCACCGACTACGTTGGCGGCTAACGAAAATGAATCTGCCTTGTTCGTAACACTTGAGGGTACCAATGAAATTCGAGTCATTAGCCTGGTTGATGATCTCAATACGCAACAGGTAGTGCCATTATCTGCACCTGCCACGTCATTGGCGGTGGGGGATAATCATCGCCTGTATGTGGGCATTGCCGCTCAGGTGATCCCTGAAATAAAAGTATTCGATATTAGCGTGCCGGATAGCGTGGTCGAGCTTGATCCATTACCGACGGAGCATGGCTATGTGGTCGGTATCAGTAATAACCGTGCTATTTTGATGACGTCAGAATACGGTAAAAATTCACCCATGGTGTCCAGTTGGGATATTGCTGAACTGCCGGTGGTGGAAAACAGCAATGAACTATTTGGTGTCACCGGTCCGGATAATCTGCCCGGTACCATCGTATTTCAACCGGATGACCGGTATTTTTACGTCCTGACGGAAGGCACTGCTTCTTATGATGCCAGGTTACCGGTATATCAAACCGACAATTTTATAATGGTGACGGATCCTGATCAGGATTTTTATGTAGACTATACACCGTCGGCAATCGCGTTTAATGCATCAGGTGATAGGGTGTTAATTGCACACGCTAAAGACGCCGCCAACTCAACAGACCGCCTCCGGCATCTTAAATCCAGCAACGATATTCATATGTTTGACACCACAACAAAAAGAGAAATTGGTTCAGGGCCGGTTTTTTCAAATGCAATTGTCAAAAACGGTATTGCAGTGAGCACTACGAATAAGGTGTATCTTTTATTGGGGGAAACGACGGCCTCTGATTTTGCTGTTTTGGCATTTTAATTGTTGGCGTCGTAATGGTGGTTTTGGTTTAAAAATTACAAAGAGAGCCTTTACTGACTTAATCAGGGGATAGATCAAATGCAAAAGATGCGTATTAATGCAGTATTATTGCTCGTAGGGTTATGTGTAGGCTCAGTAGTTAACGCATTTGAAGTTTATAACAGCCATCCCGGCGGGCGAGCGGTTAGCATGGCCGGTGCTTTTTCTGCGCAAGCTGATGATAGTACCGCCATTTGGTATAATCCGGCGGGCTTGAAAAGAATGTCAGGCATTAAACGTGACTTCACCATTGAGTGGGGGCAGTTAGCGGCACGATCCCTGGCCGAAAATGGGGTTGAAAATACTTCAGGCACTGGGTTAAATACGGTTAACGAGGAAGCCACTAAAACAAGTACCTTAAAGTTTATGGCGGCTTACGTAAATAAAGTGCCCTATATCACCAGCGATTCCATTGGTATGGGATTGGCATTTTACACGCCTTATCGCTTAAGTATAAATATTGATCAGCGCCGCAGTGAGTTTGACAACCGCCCCATCGGTGAGATTGAATTGGTTCAGCATCAATTATCGCCGGTGGTTTCTTATCAGTTACATGCGGGGTTGTCTGTCGGTGGTGGTGTCGATGTGGTATGGAACGATGTAACGTGCAGTGAGCATCCTGCTTGTGTACAAAACGAGGCCTTTGGTTACGGTATCACGGCGGGTGCAATATATGACTTATATCATGCGGGGGATAGCAGCTTGAAAATAAGCGCAGTATGGCGAACCAAGGCGGATGTGGGCTATAAGTCGACGGGTGATCGTGGTATTGATAGTGTTATTGAGGATTATATGGTTGATCGGCCAAAGTCCAGGATAATCGGTTTAAGTTATCAGGCACCCAATCGTATTGGTGTTGTTAACAGCAATATCCAGTTCGAGAAAATATACTGGTCTGATTCCAGTGGTGGCGTCACCGATGTGGGTGACTTTAACAATATTGGCGTCGGGGCGGAGCTGATTATTGCCACTGGCTGGTTGCGAAACCTGGCGCTGCGTGGCGGATGGAAACGCTCAGCTTCTGATAATGACAATTCCCGGTATGATGTCGTCATAAAATCAGCCGGATTGGGTTATGCTGTATTTAACGATCATTTTGTTGATTTTGCATTAGAGCGTCGTGATAGCGATGTGACTGACGCCGATTCGGGGACGGCGCTGTCTTTGTCGTATACTTACCAGCATTGATATTTTCAACAAATTACCCACTTAAGAGCATGTGTTTGCTTATGAATAATCGATATAAACTACACTCGTCTGTTTTACTGATGTTTGTTTCCAGTTTGGTGTTTTGGTGTGCTCCGTTGTTAGCTGCCACGGAAAATGAAACACAGGCACTTAACTATTACCAAAAAGCGGAGATATTGTTACTGAATAATAAATATGACGAGGCGCTGCAGTGGTATAACAAGGCATTAGCGTATAAAGCCGAAGATGGCCCCATCATCGTTGAAGAAAATAAAGTGGTAAAATCTATACCTCAAGGGCGAAAAGTGAAGCAGGTTACTTCAATAGATATCCTTAAGGAGGATTATCTGCCAAACGAACGTATCGCCAGCCTGCAACAAATACTGATGGAGCAGCAGATTGCGGCTAACCCACCGAAGTTGATGCTTCGTTGGATGACGTTGCGGGATCCAACTCGGGATGATGTGCTGGATGGCGGGGAAACGGGTACGATCGTACTGAATTTGCAAAATAATGGTAAGTCGAAGGCGACGGGGATATTGCTTGCCCTGGCAGCGGATGATGCGCATGGCCTGCATTATGAGCCAGAGCAGGCAATTGGCGAAATTGCTCCGGGGGAAGAAAAAGTGCTCAGTGTTCCCCTCAGAACAGATCGAATCATTGCGGATAAAAACCGGAATTTCACCATTACCGCGCGAGAAAAAAATGGTTTTGACAGCAACACGCTGGACGTGGTGCTAAGAACCCGGCCGCATCGACCTGCGCGTATTGAAGTGACGGATTTACGCGTGGAGGACCTGAACGGTGATTCACGGCTTGAGCCCACGGAAATGATTGAGATTCTGGCCAGGGTCAAAAATAGTGGCGAAGGGGTTTCGGAAGCCCTTAAAGCAGATATCACCTTAGGGGAAAACGTGTTTTTGGGACCAGAGGGATCTACGGTCATGGAATTGGGTGAGCTGTATCCCGGTGATGTTAAGGATGTGAAGTTCTCCGTGATTACCAATAAACGTTTCGAAAATGATCAAAGCATTCCCGTTGGATTTACCATTTCCGCTTTGGGGAAACGTTTATATGGAGTTGAGGACTTGGGTTTAAAGGCGTACGTGTCACGGGAAAAACTAACCATTGCCATCAAACCAAAAAACAGGCCCGATAGTTCGATTGGGTCGCGTCATATCGTTGATGTGGATAACGTAGTGCCTTTGTCTCAGGGGTTTAAAAAGGATGCGGTTGCGGTCGTGATTGGAAATAAGGACTATTTGCACCCTGGCTTGCCGCGCGTGGAGTATGCCGCCAATGATGCAAGAGTGATTAAGGACTATCTTGAAAAAGTACTGGGTTACAAAACCGCAAATATTTTATATGTGGAAAACGCCACGTCGGCAAAATTTCGTGAATTATTTGGTGATGAAAATAACTTTGCCGGTAAGTTGTATAATTTCGTAAAACCAGATCAATCCGATGTGTTTATCTATTACTCCGGGCATGGTGCGCCGGACCTGAAAAATAAAGGGGCTTATTTCGTGCCCGTTGACATTGACCCCAACTATATTTCCATCAGTGGTTATAGCCTGGATGTGTTTTATAAAAACCTGGCGAAATTGCCCGCAAAAACACTGACGGTAGTATTGGATACGTGTTTTTCGGGTAACTCCGATGGTGGTTTTTTACTGGGTAATGTGAGCCCTGCAATGCTTAAAGTTAATATGGCAAGCCCCTTGATGAATAAAACCGCCATATTTACCAGCGCCAGTGACGGCCAGGTTAGTACCTGGTTTCATGATATGCGCCATGGGTTATTTACGTATTATTTTTTAAAAGGTCTTGGGGGGGCTGCAGACCAAAATGCGGACGGCATCATCAACACGGGTGAATTGGGGAGATACACTTCCAGGGAAGTGCCACATCAGGCGCGTCGAATTTCAGGGCAGGAGCAAACACCGATGCTTTCGCAACTGGAAGAAATTGTGCTGGTGAAATACAGGGAAGGTAATACAACGTTTTCTTCAAAATAAGCAGTATGGGTTAATGCGTTATTTATACGATAGGGTTATGGTGTTTTTGTATGGCAATTTCTTATGGTACTTTCTTGTGGTAGTCGCACCCGGTGTGCGACTATCACACGTCCAATGATAGCCGTTTAATCATGGCGCGTGGTATTGATGCAAGTATTTCAAATGAATCACGCCGTGATTTGTAAACCATCATTATTCCGGAATTTCCTGTACCAATACCCATGGGGTGACTACGATAGCCCAGAAAACGGCATTGGATTCGTGCCACCGCCTGGCGTCGTCGTCATTGGCACGGGTTACTAACCCGTTGGTAGTCCATTGCTCAACGGCAATGCTGTTGTCGTTGCTGAATTCCGCCGCCACAGTCACCAAATCAAGTTTGTTGCTGATATTAATGACTAAGTTTCTAGCGAAATAACGCTGCAGTTCCTGCCAGCCAATCTTCCCGGTTTCCAGGTTTAGTTTTTGGTGTAATTCCTCGGTATTGCCGTCTGTTTGGTTGTTTTTATCCATATATGCCAGTATTTCAGTCAGTGAATGATATTATTTCAAATTAAATAATTATTTTAGGTTCATTATCCAGTTGCTTCAATAAGAAACTAAACAGGTGGTATTGCTAACAATGAGATGCCGTAAGTTTGGTGGTTTAAGATGGTTAGTCAATTTTCGCTGCGCTGATCTTAATTCGACGAATGAGCTTAGGATTATATAGGAGGCTGGTATTTATGCCCATGTTCCTAGCAGACAAACTTAGGGTATTAGTTTGTCGATTTACTTGTGAAGCGTTAAATCGACTATTACGAACGGTGCGTATCCAGGAAGAAATTTATCGATTTTTGTTACGATGACCGTGTTTGGTTCGTTGCTGAATGTGTTACGAGTACAAGCGTAGCAGGTATTAACGTTTTTTGAATAAATGCTGCTGGCATTAAGTTGGTTGATAATTGATCAAAAAATGAGTGTCGGTGACGTTCACTCCTGTTTTGCATCGACCAGCGCTAATGGCGGCTTTCATTATGAATTTTGGGTTGTGCTTCTGGTCGGTTGTGATTAATTTAGGTTTAACGTGATTCGCCCTATAGAGTAGTTGTTACTTGCATTGTAAGCCTATATTATGGTCGCAATTTTTTAATGCGGAAGTGGTAATAGAGTGACGTATTCCACTTGTGCAAGGGGCTGCTGATTTTTTAGTATCATCCCTGCTGTGCCAGCAAAGACGGCTACGGCAGTGAAGAATCTCATAGGTCAACAGACCCAGGTAAATGAAGCATTATAAATCGCTCGTCCTATAATTTTTAGTCTGGAGGAACAACACACCATGCATGGTCTCGAAAAAAGCGTAAACACGATAGCGGCTTACGAAACCGATAAAAAAACCAGAGAACGGGCGATAGAATTGCTTAATGAGGTAATATCAGACATTGAGCAAGGCATTGGTATCTGGCGAGAGTATTTAAATTCTGCAACCGGTTCGGTGGATAACGGCGGCTATGGTGGCTGGGCAGGGTTTACCATTGAATCTGATTTGTTTGACTTGCACATGACATCGCGTGGCAAGGCCTGGGAGTTGTCGAATGGCGGGGCTAGTCTTGATACGCCGTTGGTTAATCTGGCGTATGCCAAGCTTAAAGAGGGCCAAAGTGGTACAGATGCCGCTAACGAGGCAATTGCCGACATGGACGCTCGTGTTAAGCAGATTCAGGGCTTTATTGAAACGATTCGAACCACTAAACCTCAAAAAGTTAAAGCAGAGACTTCTTCGGCATCAAATAAGTCTGTAGCAAGCAAGTCTGCTTCCAAGAAGAGTACATCCAAGAAAAGCGCGGCTAAGAAGAGTGCACCTAAGAAAACTGCACCCAAGAAAAGCGTTGCTAAGAAAAAAGCAGCTAAAAAATCATCAAAGAAAAAACTA
>Ga0316204_10007069_pt1 | contig 16737 bp, 14 predicted proteins | sample 6monrhotite_MG_2_FD_205661 | JGI IMG/M metagenome (GOLD analysis project Ga0316204, IMG submission 205661) | Microbial mat bacterial communities from mineral coupon in-situ incubated in ocean water Damariscotta River, Maine, United States -... | ecosystem: Environmental > Aquatic > Marine >... | reverse complement strand
GCGACCATTTTTGGTGAAATGGACAACCTATCGTACAGCTATGCTACGAATAGTAATAGACTGATGAAAGTAGCCGATGCTGCAACTACCGATGGCTTTGGTTTTAAAGATGATGCTGTAAATACAGCGTTAGATACCGTTAATGACTATACCTACGATGTAAATGGGAATATGAAGAAGGATCAAAATAAGGGTATTCTAAACATCAATTATAATCATCTAAACTTACCTATATTGGTAGACTTTGGGAATAATAAGTATATCCAATATACCTATGATGCAACAGGAGCAAAGCTCCGTAAAAGAGTACGTAATGTAAGTACTTTTACCAATACGGACTATGCTGGAAACTTTATCTATGAAGATAGCAAACTACAGTTCTTTAACACGGCAGAAGGCTATGTAAAACATACCAATACAAGTGGTTATGAATATGTATACCAATACAAAGATCATTTGGGGAATGTACGTTTAAGTTATGCAGACACCAACAACGATGGAACCATTACTGCAGCTACAGAAATTGTAGAAGAATCTAATTACTATCCATTTGGATTGAAGCATAAAGGGTATAATAACGTAGTTTCTTCAAATGGGAATGCTATAGCTCAGAAAAATAAGATGTTTCAAGGACAGATGCTAGATGATGAACTGGGTTTAAATTGGTATGGATATAAGTGGAGAAATTATGATCCAGCAATAGGTCGATTTTTTAACATTGACCCTTTGGCCAGAGAATTTCCTCAATGGGGAGGGTATACATTTAGTGGAAATTTCGTGATAGTTGCTAGAGAATTAGAAGGGTTAGAACCAGAGTTTTTAATTAGTCAAGGAGGTAAAGTAACATCTCCAATGGTAACACTTTTAAATGCAGCTTATGGTTATTCAATATCTTCCATAACTAATACTACATGGATACCGTATACAGATCCTAGGGCTGAAGAATGGGCAGACGTTACAGGAATTCCTGAGAAAACATCTGCTTCTGTCAGAGGTAAATCAGTTATTCATGACAATCGACAGCAAAGTCGAGACTCTGAAGGATGGTTTAAGTTGATTATTCATGAACAAAGCCACAGAGCAGATATAGACAGAGTTGGTATCTTTAGTTTTTATACCCAGTATGCGGCTGAAGGTATGCAGAAAGAGTATAGAAAGATTGCTACTGAAGAAAGGGCTTATAAAAATGGCGATTATGGTGAAGAGCTGTTAAGGTATGATAATGGAGCAGTAATGAAAACTTTAGATAATAATAAATTGTCTGATACTGAAAAAAGCTCTAAATTAGAGAGTTTAGGGGCTAGATTTAAAAGAGATCATATATTGAAGGATAAAATAAGGGGCACTACGAAGATGATAGGAAACTTGTTTAAAGAGATAAATTCTCTTGGAGGTGGTAACAAAAATGATATTTTAAAGGGAGGTCTTCTTAATTTAATTAATGTGTTAAAGGAATTAAATAAAGCATCAAAAAAAGAACAAAAAGAAATAACAGAAAAATATGGTCAATAGAAATCTAGTTTTAATTTTTTGCCTCTGTTTTTTATTCAGTTGTAAGAAGTTTAACTATCAAACAGTTATAGTGAATTATGCTAATAACACTTTAAAGGTTAGCTCGGATAATTATGTTATAGACTCTATTGTGATGTCGAGACAAATGGAAAAAGTTTTTGTTTTAAGTTTGATAAATAAAAATGGAGGAACGTCTACTTTGAATTTCAAGAATCCAAACTCCCAATATGATGTAAGTATTGATAAGTTAGCCGATTTTTGTGATAAATCTAAAGAAGATAATTGGGATTCAGTGAAGATATTTATTAGAAGAAAGGGATATAATGAGGAATATGACTCTAATTCTGATTTTAATGATATTCAGGTTTTTAGGTATAAATATTTGCCTTGTAATTCAGAAAGAATTGAGACTATTGAAGCAGAGAGGTACTATAAATAAATTGATTTTAGTATCCCTATTAAAATAAGAAGTTCTTTGAAAACTTTATAAAAGAGTAAGGAAGAAAGACCGGGCAGGGCACACGCTACTTCAAACCACGACAAAAGGGTTCCAATATTGGAACTTCACAGTAATAACAAGGTTTTGAAGAGTGTTTTGTAATTCAGACTAGAAATAGACATAGGAATATTCAATAGTTGTGTATTCCCCCCGCTGCCGCACGATTGTATCGTGGGGAAAAGGAAAAGAACTCGATGGCTCGGATATGTTAGCGCGGAAATGCTTTCCGTGCCATAAATAGAAACTAATATTAACATTTAGATTATATAAGACCACTCTGTAATGGAGTGGTTTTATAAAGTTCTTTGAAAACTGAAATCGTAGAAGAAATCGACAAAGGAGATTCGCCGAACACCAAACCCAATAATATTGGGTGAGGCAACCTAATTACTATCCTTTTGGTTTAAAACATAAAGGGTATAATAACGTGACTTCAAGTAATGGGAATTCTACGGCGCAGAAGTTTAAGTACAATGGCGTTGAGTTAAATGAAAGTTTAGGGCTAAACCTTTATGAGATGGATGTGAGGATGTACGACCCTGCAATAGGTAGATTTAATGGACTGGACCCTGTCACACATCACTCTCAAGGAACTAGTGTAGCTTTTGATAACAATCCTGTGTATTGGGCTGATCCTTCTGGGGCAGATTCGGTTGGAGCCGATGGATTAACAAATGAACAGTGGATGGATTGTTCTAGTCCGGGAGGTGATTGCAGTGCTGCTAGAATTGAAAATACAAGTAAAGGTGCTGGAGAGGAATCTAAAGATTCTAAAACTAAGGTGGCCACGGTTGGAGCTTACACCCACACTTCTTTATCTTTTACTCCAGATAAAGATGCAGCTGGTAATGATGCTAAAGTAGGAGTGCAGACTTTAAAAACAGTAATTTCAGTACAGAATGTATATTTGATTTCTAAAGACGGTAAACTATCTTTACAATATGAAATCCAAGAAGCTGTTTCTACAACTCAAATATCATCCGATTATAGTGAAACGATATCTACCTTTACAATGACTTCTCAAACAGGGTCAACACTGCTGAAAGCTTTAAACTCAAAGAAACACTCTGTTAGTACATTGGTTCCAGAAGGGGAAATATCAGCACTGCATGAAGGAGCTCTTAATTTGCTTAAAGCAGATTTTAAAAAGAACAATACCGCATTTGCTGTAAGTTATAAAGAAGGGAAAGCAGATTTAAATGCTTGGGTAGGCTTTGCTGCAGGAGCAGGAATAACTGCTTGGAACGTAGAACTAGCTAAACTGGGCTTAAAACTACCTTCTTATACTGGAGTATCAGCAGCAGCAGGATTTCTTCTTACTGGGCAATCAATTAGTAAAACACCAGCTGGCAGAATGATATTAAATATTAATTATCAGAGGTATTATGGCACAATGTCTGGTAAAGCTAAAGTAATGCAAGCAAAAATGAAAGTAGCGAATCAGAAAAGAATTAAAAATTAACTGTAGACATGAAAAAACAAACCACTATTATTTATTCAATATTTTTAATCCTAGGGGCATTTTTAGTATATAATTATATTAATAAAGAGTTTTTTCAAAAGAAAGAGAATCACTGTAAAGAGTTTAAAGAAGAGAGAATCTTTTTTACTCAATCAAGAAGAGATAGTTTAGGATTATTAGTTCTGAATAAAAATGACTTTAAAAAGAGTATTAATAAAGGTCGTTTTTTAGTTACTTATGAACCTTTAAATAAAAAGAAATACCCTTTTCTTAAGGTATTGGAATATCAATGTACAAGTAGAGAAGAAATTTATACATTTTACTTGACTAAATATGTTGAAATGACTATTTATTATGGTGAGAATTCCAAACCTACTACTTGGATTTCAGTAGAAAACAAAAAAATAGGAGAAACGAGTTTTCCTAGTAAAAAAGAAAGCTATTTACTGTTAAAGAAACATGGATTAGTCAATACCAATAGTGATTATTTTTACGGGTATAAAATTTCAAAACTTCTAGAAAACCAGTAAGCTTTACATTAACTACCGCAAAATATTTTGCGGTAGTTTTTTAATTATTTTTTGGAAAAATGAAGGACAAACGGAAGCAATTTATATTAATCATTACAATACTTCTGATCTTAATATATATTTTGTCTATTAAGAAAAAAAATATTTCTGAAAGAGAGAATCATTGTATTGATTATTCTGAAGATGTAGAATTATTTAATAGTGCTAAAAATGACAGTTTAGGTCTGCCTTCAATTGATATCGAAAACTTTGATAAAAAAATAAACAAGAGGAATTTCGAGATAACATATATTCAAAAAAGAAATATTTTTTTTAAGGTTGATACCATTGTTTATAATTGTATGATAAAGCAAAAAATGTACAAGTATAATTTTGCTGGAAATTGGATTACGATATTTTACAATGAAGAAAAAGAGCCCAATTTTTCAGCAGTTTCATATAGCCCTCATTATGGGACTAACAATGTTCTGGAAATAGTTGATGCCTATGCTTTTCTAAGTGCTGTTAATTTAGACAATCCTAATAGCAATTTGTTTTTTAATGTCAAAAAAGATAGTCTGGATTCTATACTTAATAAAAGAAAAAGAAAATTTAACTATAAAGATACTTGGAAAAATATGGAAAATATTTTTCATAAGGATGGACAATAAGGTAAGGTAATGGATCAAATTAGTGCTTAGCGAAATTTTTTGATCTTCAATATTGAAAACCCGATCGCTCGGACCTGTCTGCCGACAAGGCAGGTATGTTAACACGAATTTGTAATTTGCACAAACCCTGACAGTATAGATATAACTAATAGTAAAGCTAAAAAACAAAGCATATGAAAAAAGCAATTATTTACATAACCTGTTTCTTTCTTTTTCAATTCACACTTAAGGCTCAAAAGAACTTTGAAGGCATTATAACGTTTAAAAGAGAATTTAGAGATAAAACAGGAAAAATATCTCAAGAACAAGCAAAACAATTTATGGGAGATAAACAGGTGTACTACCTGAAAAAAAATAAGTACATGTCAGAAGCAAACGGCATATTGAAAATGAAGACTTTCTACAATGGAAATGATACACTCTTTATGAAAACTTCAATGGATGATTCCCTTATTTATACAAATGTTACTGATGCAGATGAAGAGAAAGTTATATCGCATAGTTTTAGCAACGTTAACGAAACCATAGCAGGTGTCAAATGTAAATTATTAATTGTAAAAACAAATAAAGGAATTCGTAAGTATTATTATAGTAATGATGTAAAGATTAAGTCAAAATATTATGAAAACCATAAGTTAGGCTTATGGAATTACTTTATGAAAATGACTAATGGAGGTATATCTATTAAAAGTATTTCCGACTTAGAAGACTCTTATAGTAGTATTGAAGCTATTTCTATTGAAAGGAAGAAACTAAATGATTCTATATTCGAAAGGCCAAAAGATTTGCCAATTACTAAAATGCCTAAGAATTAATACCATAGCTCGGATTTGCAACCCATGCCATCGGGTTGTTCTTTGTTGATTTAAAATTATAAATAATTTACCAATGAATAGAATAGTTTTTTTAGGGTCGTTACTTTTTGTTTTAATCTCTTGTTCAAAACAACCAGAGTGTGAAAGTTTTAAAGTAGGGAGCTTTATAGTTCCAATAGATACTGAAGGTGGAGAGCCTTATAGAATTATAAGAAAGGATTCTTTACAAACAGAGATTGATAGTAAAGGAGTAAAAATATATTCAACAATAAGTTGGTTGAGTAAATGCAGTTATGTTTTAAAATATGATGAAAACAAAATGAAGCTAAAAGATTACCAGAAGCAGATTAACAGCGTAGGAGGGCTTATTGTTAATGTTACAAAAACGGATGGAAATTGTTTTTACTTTACATCAAAAATAAAAGGAGAAGCTGAAAGTGAGCGAATTGATGGAGTTATGTGCAAGGACACTAAATTAAGTTTTTAAATATTTATAACGCATATTCAATAAAAAATAATTTAAAATTCTTTTAAAGCATGAAGAAACTTTTTTACGTGATGTCTTTTGTTTTTATCATATCATGTGGCGAAGAACCAGAAAGATGCGAAACATTTAAACTTGGAAAATTTTATGTGTTTTTCGGTGGAAGCAAAGCATCATATTATAAAATTAATCGTACTAATGACAAACAAATAGAGTTAGATACCAAAGGAAATAAAGTTTTTTATACGGTTAAATGGTTATCAAAATGTTCTTATGTGTCAAAATTTGACTCTGAGAAAAATGAGCTAACTCCAGAAATGAAAATGATTAATGAAGATGGAGGACTTGTAGTTGTGTTAGAGAATACACCCTCTAGGGAGAAGTGTATAAATTATACTTCGTATGTAAAGGACTATGAGGAATCAAGCAAGCGGACAGGTATGTTTTGTAAGGGGAATGATTAACAAGTTAATGTAACCACACGATACAATCGTGCGGGAGCGAGGAAAGCATTTCCGCGCCATCGTAAATGAAATAATTACCTTTATGTCACATTAAAATAAATTTTAAGAGATGAAAAAGTCACTCACAATTCTTATGTTGATTGTAGTAATTATAGGATGTAAATCAGAAAAGGAAGGTAAAAAGACAGAAAAATTAAATATTCAAAAGCAGTCCGAAATGGCTTTTTTAATGAATAAGATGTATGAAGAAAATGAAAAAGTTAAAAAGAAAATTTTAAAGGGTGCAGATCTTTTAGATTTCCCTGAAGAATACTTAAAAATTCATACAGCAACGCTAACAGACCCTTCCGATAGAACTCCTGAGTTTCGTGCGTTCTCAGAATTGTATCTCAGTAATCTTAGAGTTGTTTTTGAAACCAGTAAAGATTCATTAAAGTACAAGTTTAATGAAACGGTGAATAGTTGCATCGCTTGTCATCAAACTACGTGTGTGGGACCCATCCCTAGAATAAAAAAACTATTGATTAAATAAGATTGAAAACTCGATATCATAGAATGATATGTTAAAATATCAAACTAAACACAGAGCCTTCCCCTTCTTTGCTATGTACTAAAATACGTCCTTTATGTAAGAGCATAATCTGCTTGCATAAGCTTAAGCCAATACCGCTACCAGTAGCCTTGCTTGTAAAGAAAGGCACAAAGATATGTTCCATAATTTCTTTAGAGATTCCTACACCATTATCGTAAATCTTAATGATGGTTTCATGGTTTTGGGTTTGCGAGGCTTGTATTTTAATAAAAGGATCGGTTACCTGCTGACACGCATCTCTGGCGTTCAAGATCAGATTGATCAGTACTTGCTCAATAAGGTGCGCATCAATATCTAGCTGCAATCGTTTTGAAGACACAGAAAACGAAATGTCTATATGCTTCGCCTGTATAGAAGGCCCCATTAACAACTCTATATTCTGGAACAATTCCGTTACCTTAATTTTTTGCAAGTTTAAATGTGTCACTTTACTCAAGCTGCGGTAAGTATTCGCAAACTTTAAGAGCCCCTGACTTCTGTTTTTTATGGTTTTAATACCAGAATTCAGATCTTCCAATTCCAAAGGATGCGCATCCACACTTGCAATATGCGACTGAATATTTCGCTGCAAAGTATCTGCTAACGACGAAATAGGCGCAATTGAATTCATAATCTCATGAGTCATTACACTTAGTAACTTCTTCCATGCTTCCGATTCATTTTTATTTAGGGTACTGTCTATATTTTGCAGCACAACCAGCTTAAAAGAATCTTCATTTAACTGAAAGATTGTATCAGAGATCAATACTTTTATCTGCTCATTCTGCAAGGCAATACTAATAGAGTTTGCTTGCTTATTATAGGTTTCAAAAATAGCGTTGTACAATTCCGGTTTGCGGTTTTCTACAAAACGGATGTTCTTAAACGAGGGAAAATCAATAATGTCTTTAAACGATTGGTTCATCCACAGCACATCGCCATTTTCTAGATTATAGGCTACAATACCGATGTCTACCATTTCCAGAATCTTCTGTAGGTATACATACTGTGCTTCGTTTTTCAGATTGATCTCTTTTATGGTCCTGTTTACTTCATTAAACCCCGAATAGAGGAATCGAATGTCTTTAGGACCTCTATCCTCCGGAAACCATCTAGAGAAATCGCGGTATTTTACCGCTTCAAAAAAATCATCTACAGCGGCAAATCGTCGTTTGATAAAATTATAAAGCTCTATCATAGAATAGAGTATGGCAAAACTCAGCAGTACGATATAGGAGACCTTTTCTAACTGAATACAATAGAGCATGCCCAAAACGAGTCCGATAAAAATAAAGGCTCGTAAAAAAAGCTTTAGTATATATCCTTTATAATCCATACTTGTCCAATCGTCTATACAAAGCGGCTCTGGTAATGCCCAATTCTTTTGCTGATTTAGAAATGTTGCCTTTGTTTTGTTCCAACACTTTTAGGATGGTGCTTTTTTCGAGGTCATCCAAATTCGTAGTTTGTGTGGTAACGTTTTCAACGGATCGTTCAATAGAGGAGAAAACCAGGTCTTCTGGTTGCAATATGTTTCCATCACTCATGATCACCGCACGCTCTAAAATGTATTGTAATTCGCGGACATTGCCTGGAAAATCATGACTTTTTAGTTTTTTAAGAAATGCAGGAGCCAATTCAAAAGATTCTTTATTGTACTTTTCTTCGTACAGAGAGACAAAATAGTTGGCCAATAAAACAATGTCGGTATCGCGTTGTCGTAGTGGAGGTACCGTAATATCTACGGTGTTAATCCGATACATCAGATCCTTTCGAAATTTCTTCTCATCTGCCAGCACTTGCGGTGCTACGTTGGTTGCACAGATGAGTCGGATGTCAATAGGAACAGCATCATTAGAACCTATAGGTGTAACCTGTCTGTTTTGAAGCACGGTTAATAAGCGTACTTGTTGCCCAATACTAATATTTCCTATTTCATCTAAGAACAAGGTACCACCATTGGCAGCTTCAAAACGTCCTTTTCTATCTTCTCGAGCATCTGTAAAAGCTCCTTTTTTGTAGCCAAACAATTCACTTTCAAATAGCGAAGCAGTCAAAGAGCCAACATCTACTTTTACAAAAGGTTGATCTCGTCTATGTGAATTGTCATGTAACGCTCTGGCGATTAAGTCCTTTCCGGTACCATTTTCACCTAAAATCAAGACATTCGCATCCGTAGGTCCCACTTTTTGGATCTTCATAAAAACATCTTCCATGGCTTCACTATCGCCAAGTATAAGCTGATTGCTAGCGGTAAGTGCATTTTTTTGTTTGCTTTTGGTCTTTCCTGTTTTTACCAATGAAGAAATGGTATTAATTACCTTGTCGTTGTTCCAGGGTTTTACCAAAAAGTCTGAAGCACCTTCTTTCAGGCCTCTGATGGCCAAATCTATATCTACATAGGCTGTCATTAAGATGACCGCTGTTTCAGGACTTGCTTTTTTGATTCTGTTTAACCAAAAAATTCCTTCGTTTCCGGTATTTACCAAGCCGTTAAAGTTCATATCTAAAATGATGACATCAAACTTTTTGCTTTCGATCTGAAGGTTAATATTTCCAGGATTTTTTTCGGTAACGATCTCTTTTACCAATGGTTTTAGCAACAAACGTAAGGCCGTAAGTACATCAGCATCGTCATCAATCACTAATATTTGCGCCTTTTTTAAAACCATAAATACAATATTACAACATTCTATGCAGGATGAAAAAAATCGACCGTACTAAAAACGAACCCTAAAAAAGTGTATCGATATCGGACAGAAAGTGTATCAAAACCGAACACTTTAAACGATGTTAAAAAACATAAAATACTAAAAATCAATCAGTTGTGTCTTTGGCATTATCTTGCCTATATAGAACATGCACAAAAACATAGTGATGGACGTACAAATAGAGAAAAAGAAGTTTTCAAAAGGAAAATTAGCAATGATTGGAGGAGTCATTGCCCTATTGATCTTTATCATTTATGTGATTATGAACACGGCAGGTGGTGCAAAGCTTTCTGTGAATAAAGAACGATTAGTGATCAGTACCATAAAGAGTACGCTTTTTCAAGAGAATATTCCTGTAAGCGGAACGGTGCTACCCCGTACGACCATCTATTTAGATGCTGTAGAAGGCGGACGTGTAGAAGAAAAATTTGTGGAGGATGGAGCGATGATGAAAAAAGGCGATCCTATTTTAAGATTATCGAATACAGATTTGGAGTTGAGTTTAGTCAATCAGGAGACTGGGGTCTATAACTTGTTAACACAAATGCAGATCTCACAAAATGCCGCAAGACAAAACACGATTAATAGATTAAATCAATATACAGATGTGGAGAACAATTTAATCGAGGCTAAAAGACTTTATGAGTTGAATAACAAGTTATATGAAAAAGGAGCAGTGGGAAGGCAAGACTATCAATCTTCATTAAATAATTATAACTATCAAAAGCAGCGTATGGAATTGACCAAAAAAATCTTGAAACAAGATTCCATTGCTACAAAACAAGAAATTGAACAAGCAAAAAGTTCGTATCAAAGAACACAAAACGCATTAAAATTGATGCGCAAAAAAGTGGAAGACTTAGTCGTGAGAGCGCCTATTGATGGGCAGCTTACTTCATTAGACGCCGAAATAGGGCAATCTAAAACCAAAGGACAACGTTTGGGGCAGTTAGACGTGATTACAGCGTTTAAGGTAAGAGTGGAGGTAGACGAATTTTATATCTCACGGATTTATGCTGGGCAAAAAGGAACGTTTACGCTAAACAATAAAAGCTATAGTTTGTTGATCCGAAAAGTGTTTACACAGGTAAACGGCGGAAGGTTTCAAGTAGATATGCAATTTGAAAATGAGGCACCTACAGGAATTCGTCGTGGACAGAATCTACAGATTCGTTTAGCCCTAAGTGCAGAAAAGCAAGCCTTGGTAGTAGGCAAAGGTGGGTTCTTCCAAAAGACAGGTGGTAACTGGGTTTTTAAATTGAGTGAAGATGGCAGTACAGCATACAAAGTAGATATCCGATTAGGAAGTCAGAATACACAATACTATGAAATTATTAGCGGATTGAATGAGGGTGATAAAGTCATCACGTCAAGCTATGATTCATACAACGATATAGAACAATTAATACTGAAATAAAAGCAATAAAATACAAAGCAATGATACAGATTACAGATTTAGAAAAGTATTACAGAACCGATGAAGTGCAGACCATCGCATTAAACAAATTGTCTTTTGAGGTAAAAGAAGGAGAGTTTGTAGCTATTATGGGGCCTTCAGGATGTGGGAAATCAACCTTATTAAATATCATTGGATTGTTAGATGATGCCGATGGAGGGAGTTTTAAATTCAACGGAGAAGAGGTTTCGGGATATAAAGAAAGAAAGCGTGCACAGCTGCGCAAGCATAGTGTAGGTTTTGTTTTTCAGAGTTTCAATTTGATTGACGAATTAACTGTTTTTGAAAATGTAGAATTACCCTTGATCTATACAGGGGTAAAATCATCAGAGCGCAAGCGTCGCGTAGAAGAGGTATTGGAGAAAATGCAAATCATGCATAGACGTAATCATTTTCCACAACAATTATCTGGAGGACAGCAACAAAGAGTTGCGGTGGCACGAGCCGTAGTAAACAATCCAAAGTTAATTTTAGCGGATGAGCCGACAGGAAATTTAGATAGCGCCAACGGAAACGAAGTAATGGATTTGTTGATCGATCTTAACGATACTGGTACTACCATTGTAATGGTAACACACAGTGAACACGATGCAAAATACAGCCATAGAATTATTAGAATGTTAGATGGTCAGAAAGTAACCGAAAACGTTTTGGTTTAAATAGAAATTCTTAGCACAGTAAAATTGAAAATATGATCAATACACATTTTAAAATAGGTTTTAGAAACATCATAAAAAACCGAGGCTTTTTTGCGTTAAATGCAGGAGGGTTAATTGTTGGATTAACGGCTGTGCTATTAATTAGTTTGTGGGTAAGAAGTGAGTTAAACTATAATAAACCCTTGACCAATTATAATAGTGTTGCTGCAATTATGCAAAAGCAAACTATTGCAGGTGAAGTAAAAACATATACAGGGCTACCCATGCAATTGTCACCTGTGCTTAGAAAAGAATATGGGAATCACTTTAAACATATAGCCGTAAGCTCAAGGATCCGAAATTATAATATAAATTACAATGGCGATATGCAAATGGTCAGGGGAAGATTTGCAGAACCTGATTTGGCACAGATACTCGATTTACAAATGATTGCCGGGAGTAGAGATGCACTTCAAGATATTTCTTCTGTACTGATTTCTGAAAGTACGTCAAAAAACATATTTGGGAATGAAGACCCTATGGGGAAAGCGATTAAAATTAGTTCCACTATGGATGTAAAAGTGGCAGGCGTTTATAAAGATTTACCCAAGAACTCAACGTTTAGGAATGTTAAGTTTATTGCACCTTGGGAACTACTAAAGAAAAAAGCAAATTATGAAGGAAGACTAGGTTGGGGGAACTACTGGTTTCAAGTATATGTACAATTGAAAGATGAAAACTCATTGAACAATGTATCTACTGTAATCAAAGATGTTTTTAATCAGAACTACATAAAGAAAAGTAAAGAAAGAGACTATCAGTTGTTTCTCTATCCAATGTCCAAATGGCATCTGTATTCAAAATTTGAAAATGGAGTAAGCGTTGGAGGAAGAATTGAATATGTAAGAATATTCAGTATCATTGGGATTTTTATTTTGCTCTTGGCGTGTATCAATTTTATGAACTTGAGTACGGCAAACGCCTTAAAAAGAAGTAAAGAAGTGGGTGTGAGAAAAACACTGGGCTCTTCTCGTAAGCAATTGATCTTTCAATTTTTTACAGAGTCGTTTATTATAATCATATTTTATTTAGGTATCGCAATTGTCTTTACTTTTTTACTGCTTCCTCAATACAATACAATTACTCTTAAAGACATCGTAATTCCTTTTGGAGAGCTTTCATTTTGGTTGATTTGCCTTTTATTGTTAGGGATTACAGCAATTTTAAGCAGCTTATACCCTTCCGTGTACCTTTCGGCATTCAATCCAGTTACCGTATTAAAAGGGTTGAGTAGTAATAATAAAACAGCAGTGAACTTAAGAAAAATACTCATTGTAGTGCAGTTTGCTATTTCGGGCATACTTATTATGGGTACGTTAACTATTATCGAACAAATTGATCATGCAAAAAACAGGCCTTTAGGATTTAATAAAGATCTACTTGTAAGTGTTCCCATGAACAATAATAAAGTGCTACGAAGTTTTGAAGTGATCAAAAGTGAACTTTTAGAATCAACTTTTATCAATCGGGTGTCAGCTTCGGATGTAAAAGTCACAGCAGCCTACACCACCAATGGTGGAGATTTTGAATGGAAAAACAAAGATCCGAAATTACGTGCTGAGTTTTATACCATTCGAGCTACCCTTGGATTTGGAGAAATGATAGATTGGAAAGTTTTACAAGGAAGAGATTTTTCAGCAGAATTTCCAAGTGATTCATTAGCCTTTTTAGTCAATGAAACGGCTGTTAAATATATGGGCTTAGAAAATCCAGTTGGAGAGTATGTGAGATGGGGTGATAATGGAACTTATAAAATTATAGGGGTTGTTAAAGATATGGTTACCCGATCGCCTTTCGACCCAATTACACCTTCTCTATTTATACTACATAATGGAAGATTTTTAAACTATGTGAATATAAAAATAGCTTCAAATAGCACAAATGCAGTAGAAGGAGCTATGGATAAAATTAAGAATGTTTTTCAAAAGCACGATCCAGGGAATATCTTTAGATATAGTTTCATAGATGAAGAGTATGAACGCAAGTTTAATGCAGAAAAACGAGTTGCCAAATTGGTCGGATGGTTTTCTTTAGTAGCCATTTTTATCAGTTGTTTAGGGGTTCTAGGACTTTCAACCTATATGGCAATACAACGAAGAAAAGAAATTGGTATTCGAAAAGTTTTAGGAGCTTCTGTGTTGATCATTTGGCAATTACTATCTAAACAATTCGTAATCCTGATTTTAATTTCTTTGGCAATTGCTTTGCCTATAGGATATCACTTTTCATCACAATGGTTGCTGGAATATAATTACCGTATTGAAATTAACTTCTGGATTTTCGCGCTTTCAGGTGGATTCATTTTAGGCGTTACCCTACTTACAGTAAGTTACCAAGCCTTAAAATCGGCCACTTCCAACCCAGTAAATTCGATAAGAACAGAATAAAAAAAATAAAAATGTTTAAGAATTATTTAAAAGTAGCGCTAAGAAACCTGTTAAAAAACAAGGTATATTCTTTGATCAATATTTCAGGCTTGGCTATCGGAATGACGGCTACAATCATGATCGGACTGTGGATCAATGATGAATTGAGTTATAACGATCATTTCAAGAACAAAGAAACGATTGCACAAATATATCAGCACGAATCTGCTAATGGGATGGTGGATACAGGTCCTGCTATTCCAAGGCCTTTAGAATTTGCATTGAGAAAGGATTATGCCGATAACTTTAAGCATATCGTAATGTCTTCCTGGAATCAAACCAGATACTTGAGATATGGAGAGGTGAACTTGAATATACAAGGAAACTTTATGCAAGAAGGAGCCTTAGACATGCTAGGAATTGAAGTTTTGAAAGGAGAAAAAGAAGGGTTGAAGGACAAAAACTCGATAATGATCAATCAATCTGTAGCGAAATCATTGTTCAACGATGAAGATCCCATTGGTAAAATACTCAAAGTAAACAACCGATTCGATCTAAAAGTGACTGCGGTATATAAAGATATTCCTAAAAATAATGATTTTAATGATGCTCATTTTATCATCCCTTGGAAGTTTTATAGCTCTACGCGAAGATGGATTGAAAGAGCAAAAACATCATGGGGGAATAACTCTTTTCAAATGTTTGTTCAGATCAATGAAAATACGAATATGGCCGCTGTGACTTCGAAAATCATTGATGTAAAAAAGAAGGCATCACCAGGTGAAGCTGAGTTCAATCCGCAAATGTTCCTCTTTCCCATGAAAGATTGGCACTTACGTTCGGACTTTGAGAACGGTGTTCAAACAGGAGGGAGGATTGAAAATGTGTGGTTGTTTGGAATCATCGGAATATTTGTGCTACTCTTAGCCTGTATCAACTTCGTAAATTTAAGTACAGCAAGATCTGAAAAACGAGCTACTGAAGTAGGTATTAGAAAATCTATCGGCTCTAGTCGTGGGCAATTGATCTCGCAATTCTTGAGTGAGTCCTTTTTAATTGTACTGTTGTCATTTGTTCTTTCTGTTGGACTTGTTCTATTGTTCTTAAATGGGTTTAATGATTTGGCTAGCAAATCCATCGCATTCCCATGGGCTGATGTTCAATTCTGGTTGACATCACTTGTGTTTATAATCATCACTTCATTCCTGGCAGGAAGCTATCCAGCTTTGTATTTGTCCTCGTTCAATCCAGTAACAGTCTTAAAAGGAACCTTTAAGACAGGACGTTATTCTGCATTACCGAGAAAGATCTTAGTAGTGATGCAATTCACAGTTTCAGTTGCACTGATCATTGGAACAATGACAGTAATGGACCAGGTGGATCATGCAAAAAACAGACCTGTTGGATATGCAAAGGAAGGCTTGATTCAGATTCCAGTTATGAGTACTGAATTTATTGGGAAAGAAGATCTTATGAGGAATCAGTTCATTGCTTCAGGGGGTGCTACAGAGATGGCAACAACGAGTAGCCCAACAACCAATGTATGGTCTAATAGAAGTGGGTATACCTGGGAAGGAAAACCTTCTGGATTTCAAGAAGATTTTGCTTTTACTTCAGTTTCGTATGAATTTACCGAGGCTTTGGGTCTAAAAATTATAGCAGGGAGAGGTTTCTCTAGAGAATTTCCTTCAGATTCGTTGGCAGTTATTTTAAATAAAACGGCAGTAGACTATATGGGGATTAAAGACCCTATTGGAAAATATATTCGAGATTCTGATGTGGATGATCCTACACCAGCTCCGCCTTTAAAAATTATTGGAGTGATTGACGATATGATTATGCAGTCGCCTTACAGCCCAGTAAAGCAGTCCATGTATGCATTTGATGGTAGTGGCAATGGCAATTTCTATAATATCAGACTGAATCCTGCGCAGAGTGTAAAAGAAAATCTTGCTGCCATTGAAAGAACTTTTAAAATGAACTTTCCGAATTTACCGTTTTCATATCAATTTGTAGATGAACAATATGGGCGAAAATTTAGATCAGAAGAACGTGTAGCAAACTTATCTAAAGTGTTTACGTTACTTGCTATTTTTATCAGCTGTTTAGGGCTTTTCGGATTGGCTTCCTTTGTAGCAGAACAACGTGTTAAAGAAATTGGAGTGAGAAAAACATTGGGCGCTTCCGTTGGCCAGCTGTGGGTATTGTTATCCAAAGATTTTATTAAATTGGTATTGATCTCTTTGATCATTGGATCTCCCATTGCCTATTATATGATGAGCCAATGGCTGCAAAAGTTTGCCTATAGAACGGATGTCTCATTAACGATTTTTGCGATTGCCTGTTCAGGAGCTTTGATTATTACTTTGATTACTGTAAGCTTTCAGGCCATTAGGTCGGCAACATCTAACCCTGTTGATTCTTTACGAACAGAGTAAATACTAATCAGTTATAAATTATGCTAAAGACAAATTTTAAAATAGGGGTTCGAAATGTCATAAGAAACAGAAGTTTTTTTG
>Ga0316204_10007068_pt1 | contig 16738 bp, 18 predicted proteins | sample 6monrhotite_MG_2_FD_205661 | JGI IMG/M metagenome (GOLD analysis project Ga0316204, IMG submission 205661) | Microbial mat bacterial communities from mineral coupon in-situ incubated in ocean water Damariscotta River, Maine, United States -... | ecosystem: Environmental > Aquatic > Marine >... | reverse complement strand
CGATATAAAACCCCATGGCTTTTCTGGCCTTTTTCTTCTCAAACCATGTGCGCGGCTGCACACCCTTGAACAGAAATACCAGCTTGCCGGACAGATTGACGCAGACTATATTCACCGCCAGCAATAGAGCCGCCCCAAGAGCCAGATCATAGCGCCCGGCACCCAGCATAATACCAACCGTTGCCCCCGGCGGCAGGAGCGCCACCGCCACCATCACCCCAACCAGAACGCTGGAAATACCGCTGGCCAATGACAATACCGCTGCCGCACCCGAAACAAGGGCGAGGGCAATACTATCAAAACCGACAACCGTGCGCGATAAAAGCTCCGTACTGTTCAGTTCATCAGGCCAGAATGTCCCCCATATGTAACCCAGTGAGAAACTGAGCGCCAAAGCGATGAGGAATCCAATCACCATGGTTTTCAGGGCATTACCCATCAATTCCAGATCACCCAGTGCCGTAGAAAGAGCCAACGCCAGATTAGGACCGAGCAAAGGCGCGATCACCATGGCCCCGATGACCACGGCGATGTTATTTTCAATCAGGCCAATGCCGGCCACAATGGTGGAAAAAATAACCAGCAGAATAAAACTGTTACTGATTTCCGCCCCCCGTGAGACATCCGCATATAGTTCATCCCGGCTGATACCGGAAAATACGCGCGGACTTTTGGCGGGTTTTGATGCTGCGGATTTTTCCCCGGATTGAATGGGGTCCGTGTCTTGAGTCTCTATCTTAACCTTGACCACAGGTTTGGGCAGCACGGCCTCAACCGGCTGAATCACGATACGCACAATCTGACTCTTAAGGAAAATCTCCTGCAGCCGGTCGGTGACGATTTGGGTATCCTGCGTACGCACCAGCAGCGCATAACTCAACCCCTCCGGTCCTACCGGCCATTTATCCACGACATCATTAATCAGTTTGACCTTCTGCGCCAGATCCCCCGCCCCGCCGCGAATATGTATCTGGATTATTCTGTGACTCAATTTTATCCCTTTATTATCGCCCTGCCAAATAAGGTTATAGCATAGAATATTTTTATAGGATATATTTTAACCATGATCAAAAATGCAAACCTAGTCCCAATTCTGGATCAGCTTACCGCCCTTCTCGGTGATCGGTTGAGCGTTGCACAATCCGTCCGGCAACATCACGGCGAAGATATGACCCATTATGATGCCTGCCCGCCGGATGCTGTCGCCTATCCCCAGAACACAGAAGAAGTCAGTCAGATCGTGCGGCTGTGCGCGGCCCACAATATTCCCATCATCCCCTATGGGGCCGGCACCGCATTGGAAGGACATTTTCTGGCGGTGAGCGGTGGTATCACGCTCGATTTTACCCAAATGAACAAGGTCATTGCCCTGCGCAGCAAAGACATGGATTGCACCATAGAGGCCGGCGTCACCCGGGAACAGCTTAACCATGACATTCGCGATAGTGGCCTTTTTTTTCCCATTGATCCCGGGGCCAACGCCACCCTTGGCGGCATGGCGGCTACACGGGCATCGGGCACCAACGCGGTGCGCTATGGCACCATGCGAGAAAATACCGTCTCTTTAAAAGCCGTGATGGCCGATGGCACCATCATCACCACAAGCAGCCGCGCCAGAAAATCATCCGCAGGTTATGACCTGACCCGGCTTCTGGTGGGGTCTGAAGGCACCCTGGGCATCATCACGGAAGTTACCGTCAAGCTCTATGGCATCCCCGAAGCCATATCGGCGGCGGTCTGCCCCTTTGACAGTCTGGAAGGTGCGGTGGATACAGTGGTGGAGACCATCCAGATGGGCGTCCCGATTGCCCGTATCGAACTGATTGATCCATTAATGATCGATATGCTGAATCGTTTTTCGGACCTGGATTATCCGGTAAAACCAACGCTTTTTATGGAATTCCATGGCAGTCCCAATGCGGTTGAAGAGCAGGTCCAGCTGGTCGAGGGAATTGCAGCCTCCCACGGGGGGATGGCTTTTCAATGGGCCCTGCGGCCTGAAGAACGCAACAAATTATGGCGCGCGCGGCATGAGGGATTTTTATCCCTGCGGGCCGCTTATCCGGGCAAGGATTTCTGGGTAACCGATATTTGCGTGCCGATTTCCCGGCTGGCGGAAGCCATTCATGAGACCCAAGCGGACATTGACCAGGCGAATATCGTTGCCCCCTTGGTCGGTCATGTCGGCGATGGCAACTTCCATCTGACCATCCCCTATGACAAAAATTTGTCCGAAGATGTCGTCCGGATAGAGCGGCTCAACAAACGGCTTGTAGAGCGGGCCATTAAAATGGGCGGCACGTCAACCGGAGAGCATGGCGTCGGCCTCGGAAAAAAACAATATATGGTACAAGAGCATGGGCCGGCCCTTGACGTTATGAAAACCATAAAAAAGGCCCTGGACCCAAAAAACATCTTAAATCCCCATAAAATTTTTGATCTATAAATAAAGGCGGCCCTCATGAAGCAAGAAGCAGACAAAGCCAAAAAATCAGACAAGGAATGGCAAGAAAATCTTGATGAGATACAATATCATGTGACCCGCTGCGGCGGCACAGAACAGGCCTTCACCGGAAAATATTGGGACCATAAAGAAAAGGGCGATTATTTGTGCGTCTGCTGCGCGGCCCCGCTGTTCAGCGCAACAACCAAATATGACAGCGGCAGTGGCTGGCCAAGTTTTTATGATGTCTTAGGCAAAGGGGCCATCAAAATCAATGACGATACCTCCCATGCCATGACACGGGAAGAGGTCGTCTGCGCCGCCTGTGATGCCCATCTGGGTCATGTCTTCCCCGATGGCCCCGCCCCCACGGGCCTGCGCTATTGCATCAATTCAGCTTCTCTAGATTTTAAAGATAGAGCGTAATGATTAACGTTATTGAACGAGAAAGGACTGTGAGTTTCCCACCAACGTGAAGTTGGCCTGCGGAATGATTGGCATAATCATGGAATAGTCATATTCAATTGTAATGCTGACGGTTTTGGTCGCGTCGCCCGGATTAACGGTCACATCCACGTCCAATCTGGAAATTTTAGTTTCATCAATGAGGATGAAATTATCACTCACAACGCCTTTAATGCCGAGCTTTACTTCGGCGATATAGTCTTCATCCAAAACATTTGGATCAAAATTCACCATGGCATAGCGGGTGGCCTCTGCCGCAGAATAATGTAATATCCCTTGGGTAAAAAGAACGCGGCTGAATTCAAAGAAGCCGAATGTTAAAATCAACAACACCGGGGCCGCAAAAGCAAATTCCACCATTGTGGCACCGCGGGCATCATGTCTTATTTTTTTAAACATTTTATAGAACATGTGGTTCTTTCATTTTAATTCAGCTTAACCGTCGAGGATTCAGTGATCGGAAAGCTGGATTGAAACCAATCATAATTAAAAAATGGTGTGGTGTAATTTTCTCTTATGGTCACTGTAACAAAGGCGCTGATATTTACATCTGTACAGGCGTCTGTACAGATTTGTTTGACGCCATGACACATACAGTAAAGCTCTACATTAACAGCAGTGGAGTCCGTAATAGAGTGGCCTAGTGCATTTCGCGTAGCGGAACCGATCATGGTTAAATCACCCATTGTGGGTTTTCGAACAAGAGCATATTGCACGCCGGCTTTGGCCGCATTGGCAATTTCCATTTTTCGCATAAACATCGACCCCATATCAAGCGTACCAACAACAACCAAAAAAAGTACCGGCAGAATCATGGCAAGCTCTACCAAGGCTGTGCCCGCATTTGATTTGAGAAGTTTTTTAAAAAATTTTCTCATGTCATCATTCCTCCAGCGTGACTAGGGTTCGTTCGACTTTTTCAATGCCGAGCAAATCACAGTCCAGATAATCATTGTGAAGAACCGAATTGCCGGAGAATGTCACCTTTTTTCCGATAAGCTGCAAGCAGCCGGAGCTAGTAGAAGATCCGCCGCTATAGGTCACTTCTTGCGAGGGGAAATAAACCGCGCCTTGTAAATTCATATCCGCCCCGCCATTGATGCGGTTTATCCCATCGTCATAATTTGCCCGCTGATCCTGATAGAGTACGACTCCCATGTAAGGATCGGTAGTTGGCGCCGTCAGGTTCACCGTCGCACCGCCATTCACTCTAATGGTCGCAATGTCTTCTGGCAAAGTAGCGGTCAAAATTATCGTGACGCCAATGCCGTTTATTACAGCTCCACTGCTCACATCAAATAAGCCTTCATCAATGATATAAACGCCCGGCTCAAAAGTAACATCAGCCCCAGCGCCAAACCTTAATCCGTCGCAATATCTTCCGGGGTAAAGAGTTACCGCCCCTTCACTACCCCTTACAAATCGATTGGTTTCCAGGCAGGTCGTTGGGAATAAGGGTACTTCTAGTGCGCGGCCTTCTGGGCCATAAGGATCGGGCGATCTTTGCGAAAAGGGCTGAATGGGGTTTGGCGTATCCAATGTGGCATTCGTCCCTTGAAAGATATCGCCATATGCCTGCGCTGACGGATTGGCCGATAGGCTTGCCGTTCCATTCAGGTATATGGCCTCAGAACTATTAGAGTTCGACGCAACGCCGCAATTAATATCAACATTCGAAGTGCCGGAGAATTCCAATGCCCGATCAATCGAGGGATCAAGGGCCAGAATGCAATGATCGCCGCTGGTCAATATGGCGGCCGTGGCGCGCGTTTCAATCGTGCCGTCTGTTACGCCTAAAATATTTGTGAAAATTTGGTTTGCTGGACGGCGCGTGGTCACCATCACATAATTGCTCAACCCCGCAAAAGCGCCAATCACCGGCGGGCTCACGACAGAGATCGTGTTATATCCCCCCACAGTAAAATCGTTTAACCCAGCGTCTTGAATGGCAGCAAGCAGAATTTCTGCGTCTGTTTCACCTTTTGACAGGGAATAAGCCGCCGAAATAGCAGAAGAATCCACAACGGATTGTAATTGGCGTTTTTCCATATACCACATCGTAGCATCAAAACCTAAACCGGCAAAACCAGCAACAATCGGCGTCAACAGCGCAAAATAGACGAGGGTAGCGCCTGACGTGCACTGACGAAATTTCCTTATACTATTTATTATTCTTTGCTGCATCTTCTCTTTATTTTTTTACTTTATTGAGTGTAATATTTTCTTTTAAAGAAACTGTTAAACTTACTTAAAATGATCATGATTTCTCTTAATAGGGGGGAAGTTTCCAAAAATTTCTTATTGCGCCCATTCATTATATAACGATAGTGTGAGCCAACGTATAAGTAATGTTTATGGGAAGCATATGTTGACTAAAACCCTATTGCGGAGAATATATTACCTATTTATTGCCCTATTTGGCATGATGAGTCCTGGATTTAATTCTGCTCGGGCTGACGTGGTCAATCTTGCCGTGGCATCAAATTTTTCGGCCCCTATTAAAAAGATTATTCCGGCTTTTGAACAGCAGACAGGTCATAGGGTCCTGCTCACTCTGGGTTCATCCGGACGTTTTTTTGCACAAATAAATCATGGGGCGCCTTTTCATGTATTTTTATCGGCCGACAGTTCCAAACCGAGAGCATTGGCGGCCAGTGCCATGGGCCTAACGGATAGCCGTTTCACTTATGCAGTAGGTGCCCTTGCCCTATGGTCGGCCCGAGATGACCTCATTCAAAATAATAGCGAAATTCTAAAAAAATCTAGCTTCCGTAAGATAGCGATTGCAAGCCCCAAGCTCGCGCCTTACGGACATGCAACAATTGAAACACTCCAATCACTTGGCCTGTATGATGTCTTATCACCTAAGTTTGTCCGGGGCGAAAATATTGCCCAGACCTATCAATTCGTGGCAACTGGCAATGCGGAATTAGGTTTCATTTCGGTATCGCAAGTATTTGATAAAGGTAAATTGCAAGCGGGGTCCGTTTGGCTCATTCCGCCAAGCCTTCATCAGCAAATCCGCCAAGATGCGATCCTCATGACTTCGGCCAGAAATAATCAAGCCGCCATTGCCTTTATGCAATTTCTAAAATCAGGGTCTGCCAAAGAAATCATCCGCAATTTTGGCTATCACATGCCAACAGAGGGGGAATGATTATGGGATTTTCTGACGGAGATCTGACCGCCCTCTGGTTGACCTTTCGCATCGCCAGTATCACCACCATAATATTACTGATCATCGGCACACCGATCGCCCTGTGGCTGGCGCGCACCACATCCCGCTGGAAAGGGCCGGTCGGTGCGCTGGTCGCCCTGCCGCTGGTGCTTCCGCCCACGGTTTTAGGCTTTTATCTGTTGATGGCCATGGGCCCAAACGGGCCGATCGGGCATATAACCACGGCCTTGGGGCTTGGCCCGCTGTCGTTTAGTTTCTGGGGTTTGGTGGTGGCCTCTGTCCTCTATTCCATGCCCTTTGTCGTGCAGCCAATTCAAAATGCCATCGAGGCCTTGGGCGAGCGGCCGGCGGAAGTCGCGGCAAGCCTGCGGGCGGGCCCATGGGACTGTTTTTTCACAGTCATTCTGCCGCTGGCCCGGCCCGGTTTTATCACGGCCAGCATATTGGGTTTTGCCCATACGGTCGGCGAATTTGGCGTGGTGCTGATGGTCGGCGGCAATATCCCCGGCGTCACCCGGGTGATATCCGTGCAAATTTATGACCATGTGGAAACCATGGAGTATGCCGAGGCCCACTGGTTGTCCGGGGCCATGCTGATCTTTTCTTTTCTGGTGCTGACGCTGGTTTATAGCCTGAACCGACGCAAAAAAGCATCCGGGGGCGCTTATGGCCTTTAACATCCGCATCCTGATGCCCTATCCTGACTTTACGCTGGACGTGGATTTTGCGCTGCCGGATCAGGGGGTCACGGCCATCTTTGGGCCTTCTGGCGCGGGCAAGACCAGCCTGCTACGGGCCATTGCCGGCCTCGACAAACCGCCCAAGGGGCATATCCGGTTTGGTGAAAAAATATGGCAGTCGGCGGATATATTTCTGCCAACCCACAAACGACCCATCGGTTATGTCTTTCAGGAACCAAGCCTGTTTGATCATATGACGGTCGCGCAAAATCTCGACTATGGTCCAAAACGCATTCCCACACCGATGGGGCCGGCAGAAAGGGACCATATCATTGACCTGCTCGGCCTTGCCCCCCTGCTGCACCGACGGCCTGATAAATTATCGGGCGGGGAAAAACAAAGAGTGGCCATCGCCCGCGCTCTGTTGCTGAAGCCTGAGGTTTTGCTGATGGATGAGCCCATGGCTTCGCTTGATTTTGCGCGCAAAAATGACATTCTCAGCTTTTTACAACAGGTTAAATTCGATCTAAAAATTCCGCTGTTATATGTCAGCCACAATATCAGCGAAGTCACCCGCCTTGCCGATCATCTGGTGATTATGGCTCAGGGTAAAATTGATCGGCAGGGCCGGACACAGGATATTTTGTCCGATCATAAAATCCTGAACCGGATGAGCGAGGAACCTTTTACGCTGCTTTTTGGCACGGTCCGTATCCCGCGCACCCAGCATCATCTGACGGAGGTTGATCTGGGCGACGGCATGATCCGAATGCCGCATCAACAGACCTCAAAGGGGGCAGAAATCCGCCTGCACCTCTATGCCAGGGATGTCAGCATTACCCTGACCCGGCCAGAACAAACCAGCGTGTTGAATATTTTTGACTGCCATATAACGGCCCTTGACCCGCCGACAGAAAATGGTCAATGTCTGATCCATCTTACGCTGCAGCATACCCGGTTTCAGGCGCAGATATCGGCCTATTCCCGTGATCAGCTGAATTTGCAGCCCGGCGATCGTGTTTTTGCTCAAATCAAAGCCATCTCGATGGTTCACTGAACTGGCTGAACGTCAGACCATCAAAATCATCCCGACAAGTCCGAAAATCAACAGGGCCATAATCAAGTTGATCACCCGGCCATGTCCGGCCGGCCCAAGCCAGCGGGTAAGCCCCCGCCCCAATATCATCCAGGCGATGCCGCAGGGCATCCCCACCAAAGTGAAGATCGTGACCATCATAATAAGGCGGGTCATAAGATCTTCGGCGATATCAACATATAGCCCCGCACTGGACAGGGCCATGATCAATGCTTTGGGGTTGATCCATTGAAATAAAACGGCTTCAAAAAAATAAAAGGGCCGGCTATGTTGATTTGCAGGTTGCGGGCTTTTGGCCATATGTTGCCGAAAGGCCTCTTTCAGAAACTGAAAGCCAAGCCAGCAGAGCCACAAGGAACCGGCCAGTTTTATCACATGCCCCGCCGCCGGCACATGAATGAGCAATTCTCCAAACCCCAATATGGCCGCGATTAACAGAAAAGTGAACCCGAAATAAACGCCAAACATATGCGGTAATGTCCGCCTGAAGCCAAACAGCATCACCGACGACATCAGCATCAGATTATTGGGGCCGGGCGTTATCGCCGCCACAAAAACAAAAACGATCAAGCCAAATATCAAGGGTTCATTCATTGTGTCGTCCCCCCTTTATCTTTTTTTCTGGAACAAGAACGGCGCGATTACCCTGTTGCCTGCGAATTAATCGATAAAACTCGGGCAGGGCCTGTTTGATCCAGCGCAATTGATAGACCGCCGTCAAGGCCGCCCAGCCATGGGCGCCATAGGCGCGCGCACTGGTCATGAGCGGCGCGCCCGTGCAGCGTAATTTGATCCCCGCCTGCCGTGCGCGCCAAACCAGCAGATGATCCTCGCCATAGGGCACCTGTTCAGGAAAACCGCCAATCTGATTAAAATGGTCTTTTTTCAGACAAAAGCCCTGATCGCCAAAGGGAACCTTCAGAATTTGAGACCGCGCCCAAGCACCCCATTCATTAAGGCGCATCAACGGCGGGCCATCAGCGGCGAATTTTAAATGAAAATAATGCAGCGCATCCGGCGCAGCCATAAGAGCGGCCATCAGCGCCGCCAAACCCTGCGCCGTGGGGCGCGAATCCGCATGGACAAACCAGAGAAAGTCCCCCCCTGCCGCGCGCGCGCCGGTATTTTGCTGTATCGCCCGGCCCTGTGCCGATTGAAGCCATTGAATATTTAGATCGTCTGCCTTGCACCGCGCTGCCCCTTCATCACAGGTGACCACAATGATCTCTGCCCGTGACCCAAGACGGCGCAGGTCATCCAAGAGCGGGGCCAGCTGGTCTTCATCCGGTCCTAGGGGAATGATGATCGACAGATTTTCAGGCGTCATAACTTTAACAGGTCCAACAAGGCCTTTTTGTCCTCACTTAAAGAATTATCCGGGGACAGAACAGCAGACTGCAGGTTAGTGCGGCAACCACATTCTGAAACAGGGCCGGTATCCCCCGTTAGAAACCCGGCCAAAAGATCTTTGGCTTTTTCAAGGCTCGCCCCGAAACGGGACAACACCTGTTCAAGGCTGACATGTTGCGCCGGGTCATCCAGCCAGCAATCATAATCTGTGACGACCGATATCATGCAATAACATATCTGGGCCTCCCGGGCGAGGAAGGCTTCGGGCACATTGGTCATGCCCACCAGATCGCAGCCAGCCGCATTCTTCAGGAAAAAGCTCTCGGCGCGGGTGCCAAGGCGCGGGCCATCAACGCAGCCATAGGTCAGTCCCTGATGAAGCGAAATATCTTTTTCTTGTCCGGCCTGTGCCAAAGCCCGGGCCAAGGCGCGGCAGGTGGGCTCGGCGGTGGACACATGGGCAACAAGGCCGCCGCCAAAAAAACTTTTTGCGCGCGGGCCTTTGACAAAGTCGAAATATTGATCCGCAAGACACAGATCGCCCGGCTGTACGTCCCTACGCAGACTGCCAACGGCGGAGATACCAATCAGGCGGGTCACGCCCAAGGCCTTTAAGGCCCAGATATTGGCCCGGTAATTCACTTCATGGGGCAGATATTGATGGGATGTGCCGTGACGGGCGAGAAAGATAACGTCCTTATTGCCGCCGTAGGTACCGAGCGCAAGCGGGGCGGACGGTGCACCAAACGGGGTTTCAACAGTTTTTTCATCTATCGCTTCCAGACCGGGCAGTTGATATATTCCTGAACCGCCAATAATACCTAACATTGTCTTCTGTCTCCTTTATCCCTCGCTTTTATCCCTCGCTGCAGGATGCACCATAGGCGAAACAGCTGTAACAGCGATGATGTTTCATACTGATGCGCTGCGCCATACTCTCCGCCAGTGACGGGCCGAGATCATAATCCAAATCATCATCAACCAGGGTACAGGCATAAACCCGCATTTTGCCGTCCTGCTTGACGACCATACGGGAAAAGGCGCACATAAATTCTTTGCGGCTATCAGATGTCTGATGACGGGTCATGCAGTCCGTGGTGACAAAGGGCACGTCGGGCAGCGATCCCGGCAGGGCAAAATCCGGGAAAGCCACAATGGTCAGATTTTCCGGCAGGCCATAGTGCCCGAACAGCCCGGCAAATGCCGCTTCCGTTGCCGATTTATCTTCCTCCGGCCAGATATGCCGGGCGACAGAGATGGCAAAACCCAAATCATAGAGCATTTTCAGCCCGGTAAGGGCTGTGACAAAATTGCCGGCGCCCCGGCCCAAATCATGGGTTTTTTCATCGAAATGATCCAAACTGACCCGAAAGGAAACCGGATTTGGACTTTTGCGTAAAACCTCAAGTTCTTTGACCCGCTGCTGTAAAGCCTCTGTCCCGTTTGTCAGGACAAGGCACGGCCGATGACTGGCCGCCAATGTTAGAATTTTTGGCAAATCCTTGGCCAGAAAAGGCTCGCCGCCCGTGAAGGAAAATCGTTCAACGCCCAATTCCAGGGCTTGTTCGATAAACGGGGCCACGTCATGCAGTTTGACCAGCCCAAGCCGTGTATCGCCCGGCTTTGAGCCTTCCAGACAAAAGTCACAGGCCAGATTACACGCTGTTCCCGTATGAACCCATAGTTCCCGAAGCTGATCACTGTCAATATAACCTCGTGCATCACCCTGCGGCGTGATATACCAGTCTTCCGGTTTTTGCTGGATTTCAACCATAGTTAACCTTGTCCCGCGCCATAAAGTCACTGACCAGACGGTAAAGAAATTTGCGTGCTGGTCTTGGGTCATCCACCAGATCACCCTGTAATTTAATTAAATCTGCCTCTACATCAATATCATAACTGGTCGCAATATTTTCCACCGTCAATTCATTGTCACGGCATTGTTTCTCCAGGGCTTGGCCAAGCTGATCGCTGCTCCACGGCAATGCTGTCAAATCCGGCCAGGGAAGCCGCGCGCCCATGAGCGTCACGCCGCCGTCCAAAGCAGGAGACAGCACGATATCCCGGCTTAAAAGTGCCTGTGCTGCCGCGTTAAAATGATGCGGCTTTAACATGGGAACATCAGTGCCCAGAAAAATAATCTTGTCATGTCCATGGGTCCGGAGTTCTTGATCTATGGCCTGAAGCCTATGGCCAAGACGGCCTTCCGGCTGGACAAGAACCAATGTATCCTGATCCAGCAATTTGCTGGCCCAGTCCCGGTCATCCGGTAATGACGGAGACAAGACAACAGGTCCATATCCATTTCGGTGGCCAGATCCTCTCCAAGCCCGGGCATCTTCAAGGGCGCAGTCCAGGAAAGCTTGGGAAAATATCAGAGCCTGCTTGGCACCAATGGTTTTCGCGAGCCGTTGTTTACCCTGAGACAATGCCGGTCGTTTGCAAAAAATCACCAGACAAGGGGCCGCAACTTTCTGATTGCTCATCACGGTGTAAGCTCTTTATGTCGGGAGAATAGATTGAGAAAAACTTTAAATATTTTGGCGATCTTTGGCGTGAAGCTCTGTTTTAAATAACTGTTGGCCAGTTTTTTCCAGACTTCGGCCTGAATAGGATATGGATGAATGGTGGCCCCGATGGCCGACAACTTTAACCCGGACGTAATGGCCAGTGCCATTTGTGTGATGGATTCGCCCGCGTGGGATGAGATCATCGTCGCGCCAAGAATACGGCCAGACTTCTTTTCCACATGAACCCGCGCAAAGCCTTCCGTTTCATCTTCGAGGATGGCCCGGTCAACTTCCGACATCTGTGTCGTCAAGGTGATAATTTTATCGCCTTGTTCGGCGGCCTCCTGTGCGGTCATGCCCACATGGGCCACCTCAGGGGAGGTATATGTCGCCCAGGGCATGATCAGATCACTGACCTTTTTACGGCCAAAAAACAAAGCATTTTGAAGGATGATTTTCGCCATCGCATCGGCGCTATGGGTGAATTGAAAGGCAGAACAAATATCCCCGGCAGCATAAATTTTTGGATTTGTCGTTTGCAGCCGGTCATTGACGGTAACGCCGCCGCGGTGGTGATCAACTGCCGCAGCGTCAAGATTTAATCCCTCAACATTGGGCATACGCCCGGCGGCAACCAGAATTTCATCCGTCTCCAAGATGTTGTCATTGACGGTTACGGTCTTATATGGGCCTGAATTTTCAGCCTGTGTGACCGTGGCGTTTAGCAGGATATTCACGCCTTCTTGTTCCAATTTTTGCGTTAGTATCCCACTGGCATCCGGATCTTCTGTGGGCAAAATGCGGTCCGCCATTTCCACCAAAGTGACCTCAGTACCAAAGCGACAAAAAGATTGCGCCATTTCGCAGCCGATGGGCCCTGCGCCAATGATGATCAGGCGTTTTGGTAATTCAACCAGTGAAAATAATGTTTCATTGGTGAGCGGCGTAGCTTCAGCCAGACCTGAAATGGGCGGCAAAGAGGCCCTGGCCCCTGTGGCAATCACGGCCCGATGAAAATTTAATTTTTTGCCGGAAACCTCAACGCAATTTGGTGAGATAAATTTCCCGTCGCCCAAAAAAACATCAATGCCAAGATCGGTAAAACGCTGGACGCTGTCATGATGGGCCAAGTCATTGCGTTTTTTACGCAAATCTGCCATGACTTTTGCAAAATCCAACGTCCCGGCATTCTTAAAAGTAAAACCGAATTTTTCGCTTTGTCGGGCATCATATACGCTATGGGCCGCGCTCAACAATGCCTTGGACGGCACACAGCCAAAATTCAGGCAGTCCCCGCCCATGAGATGACGCTCCACCAGCGCTACTCTTGCCCCAAGCCCCGCGGCTCCAGCCGCCGCGACAAGCCCTGCCGGTCCTGCGCCAATAACGACAAGGTTATAACGTTCAATGGGATCCGGATTTTCCCAGTCCGCCGGATGGAGTTTTTTCACCAATTCCTGATTATGGTGATCATCGGGATAAACAACTGTGGTCATGATTTTCCTTCATCATTATCCTGCGTTTCCGGGACGGCTTTTGCCAGAGCGCTTCGTGCAAGAAAAGTGACATAGGTCGTCACAATCACTGTCACGCCAAATCCGATCCAGATAAGAATATTCTGAGCTTCTGTGGCCCCTTGCGCCGGGGCTGAGGCAAGCTCAGTCACGCTGGTGACCAATGAGCCAATATACGTATAAAGGAAAGTTGCCGGCAGCATACCAACAAAAGATGCGAGGACAAAACTTCGGGCTTTCACACCCGTCAGGCCAAGAGCGTAATTGAGGAAGACATAGGGAAAAATCGGTGACAGACGCATCAAGGTGACGATTTTAAATCCTTCATTGCCTACGGCCTTATCCACCACATTGAAACGGGCATTGCTGTGTATTTTCTTTTCAATCCAGGGCCTCATGCGGCCGCGGGCAAGACTGAAGGCGATAAAGGCTGCCATGACACTGACCGGAGATACCAAAAGCGTTCCCCAAAAAGGCCCATAGAGAAAACCCGCACCCAATGTTAAAATAGACCCCGGAATAAGCATCACCGCAGCGACAATATATATAATGGCATATATGGCAATACCCCAGACACCGCTTGCCTTAACCCAAATAATCAGGTTTTGCATCCATTCGTGAACCGGCCAGAAAATACTCACCGCTATTAAGGCAACAACAATTACCGCAATTTTTAATAGGCCCCTCATCGCTTTTAACTTTCTATTGTTAACTCTGGTCTGACTAGCATAGGTTCTGCACGGTTTGCGGTAAAACTTTCGTGATCATGTTGTGATATTTTTATTGGGAAGAAAAATATCTAGCAACATGGGCTTGCAGCTTGCTCCTGATCTGCCTGATCAAAAGGCAGGGCCGTGCCGCAGCCCTCAAAAATGCCATAATGATGGGAAAAATCACCGATAAACTTAAAATGGGCTTTAAAACGACTGTCCTGAAGCATCATCCATGTATTGCCGCAAACGGGAAAGCTTTTGCCCATGCCCATCTGATGATGTTTATCGAGCATAAATCCATCGGGATTATCCGGAATAGTCCCCTGATAGATCACCGCCTGACCGTAATTTTCGCAGGCGGCTTCCAAGCTTGCCATCTTAAACAGGCGGTAGGTTGCCGAAAAAAATCGCAAATCGCCGATCCGTTCGGCCAATATAGGGTCGGTAATTTCCAGCGGGCGATCCTCGACCAGACGCGGATCGACAAAAGCATTTTGCTTGCTCAAGGTAATGAAGTCATGCCAGTATAACGCACCGCCCAAACATTCGCCGTAAAGCACCGGGTCATTGCGCACAGCCACCGGCACACGCCGGTCAGCATAGACATCGGAAAAATAAAACTCGCCGCCCGGTTTGAGCAAACGTCCGATACCCTGCAGAACCGCCGCCTTATCCGGTGACAGGTTAATCACACAGTTGGAGACAATGACATCAAAGCTCTCAGGCTCCAGATCCAATTCATCCAGTTTTTCAATATAGCCTTTCAAAAAGCGGACATTGTCATAGCCAAAAGCCTCAACATGAAATTGCCGATGTTCCTCGGCGACGGCCAATTGCTCATCGGTCATATCCACGCCGACAACTTCGCCGTTCGGGCCGACCAACTGTGCCAGCGCATAAACGTCACGGCCCGCCCCACTGCCCAAATCCAGCACACGGCAGCCCACAAGCAAGGGCGGACAAACCAGTCCGCAGCCATAATAACGTGATAACACTTCGGGGTGAATATTCTTGAGCAGGTCTTTCAACCAATCCGGCACGCTTGAGACATCGCAACAGGCATCCGTCTTCAGATCGCTTGTGCCTTGTAACTCACGGCCATAATAATCTTGAACTGTTTCATACATAAGTGTTTCTCATAACAATTTTATCAGTATCATACACGGCGACCCTAGCCTATCGGCCCGGACGATGATTTTTTACGGTAGGTCAGAGCCATAGAAATGCAATGCCTCAAGGCCGCTTGATCAATATCATCGCCAAGCTTGAACAGAATGGATCGATTCCCGCCATATGTAAAGTGATCTGGATAGATATGTTTAAATGTCTCGATCAAATTTGTGTGACAATGAACATAAAGGCCAAAATTATCCGGAGTCTTTTTTTCCCGGCCCAAACGAAGCGGCGTTCCTATCTTGGGAATCGCCAGATAACTCGGTTGCCCCCATTTCAGGCTTTCTGTCACCGCGTTAATCCCGTCAATCTTCTGTGCCTCATCAAAAATCAAATGACGCAGAAAATATATTCTCTCCCGCATCAAATCAGGCAAGGCACCAAAGGCCAACGCGACTTTCGGATCATCAATCGGCGGCGAAATCATGGCTTAACCACGCGCCTGCTCGGCAAATTGTCCTTTGGGGCGATAATGATGTAAATAAGTCGGCAGAACCGCATCCAACAAGGTCGGCGTAATCCCCAGATCGGGCAAGCCCAGCGCATCCCCATGCACCAGATTATCCGACTGTAACATCCTAAGCTGATCAAGGGTGATCGGCGGGGAAGGCAACAAACCAAGGAAAAACACCATAAAGGGGGCGATAAAATTCGACACGTCGACAAAACAGACCTTCTGCATGGCTTCCTCTGCGGCCAATTGCATCATGTCGCGCAGGCTATATATATCCGCGCCGCCAAGTTCATAGATCGCGCCGCGCATCGCCTGATCTGTACAGGCCCGGATCATCACCTCTGCCACGTCACCCACATAGATCGGCTGAAATTTGCTGTCGCCGGAAATTACCGGCAATAAAGGCAGACTCGCTGCCTGGGCAAACCGGTTGAACAATCGATCCCCAGCTCCGAAAATCACGCTCGGGCGGAGGATGGTGGCCTCGGGAAAGGCCTGCCGAACGGCCTGCTCTCCAAGGGCCTTGCTCTGGGCATAATACGCCGATGACTGTTGATCAGCGCCAAGTGCCGACATATGGATGAGCGTTTTCACACCAAGTTCGGTGCTAATCCGCGCCGCCGTGGCCGCACCCTTAACATGGACAGCATTGAATTCCTGTGCCCCGCTTTCATATAATATGCCGACAAGATTTATCACCACGTCAGCGCCCTGAATGGCAGCCCGGACAGAGGCCTCATGGCGCAGATTGGCCTGCACCACCTGTATCTGTCCGACATCGCCCAAAGGTTTGACATGCATGGCCGAATTAGGCCGCCGCACCGCAACCCGAATACGCACACCCAATTTGGCCAGATGTTCCACCAATGTCGTGCCAACAAAGCCCGCACCACCAAAAATCGTCACCAGTTGCTGTGCCATAAAATTCTCCAGAAACGCTCATAAAGTTACCATCTTTTTATCTTTCCGCAGATGGTTAGTCCAGCCTATTCTATATATTTCATTTCATCGGTGGACTTTGGCCTTGACTTTGGCTTTCTGTGATCGTACTCACGTCACACCAAACTCAATGCCCAGATGGCGGAATTGGTAGACGCGCTAGCTTCAGGTGCTAGTGTCTGTATGGACGTGGAGGTTCGAGTCCTCTTCTGGGCACCAAAAT
>Ga0316204_10007067_pt1 | contig 16741 bp, 15 predicted proteins | sample 6monrhotite_MG_2_FD_205661 | JGI IMG/M metagenome (GOLD analysis project Ga0316204, IMG submission 205661) | Microbial mat bacterial communities from mineral coupon in-situ incubated in ocean water Damariscotta River, Maine, United States -... | ecosystem: Environmental > Aquatic > Marine >... | reverse complement strand
TTAGTCCATTAAAGATGAAGTGGGGGTTAATTTTTGTTTTTAAGTATTTTAACTCTTCTTTATCCTTGGCTATAGCAAGTTCTTCAAGGTTTCTTTGAATGTCATCTTTTTCAGAAGATAACAACGAAAGGATATATACCAGCGAGCCGGTTAGTATTATAGCACATGAATCTAGAAATTGAAAACATAGGGTGTGAAACATATGATAGAAATCATCTTGCAGAATCCCAGATAATATATATACCCATTTATGGGTAAAGAAGAGTAGGAAGCAGAAAGCAATAATGAGGGCGATTGAAATAAATAAGATTCCTTTTCCAGAATGCCTTTTACTAAGATAAAAAATACTCAAACCACAAGGAATAGAGATGGATACATCTGCTAGAGCATTTACATAGTAATGCCATGCTGGCTCATATCCCCAAAAATGTAAGCGATAGGCTAAAAATGCGATAAATAGGAGTGCAAAAAGTAACAGCTTATTCATTAAGAGTAGTTTATTGTAACAAAGCTATATGATGCTCTAAAATTTATTTTGACGATGGTCAACGATTTTAGATCGTTGGTCAATAAAAGAATTAAGTAAGTCATCATTATTGCTGTTGGACGGAGAAGCAGCACAACCGTTGTCTTTGCTTGCGTCTTAATATGGTAACTAAAAATCAAAAAACTATGTTAAACAATTCAAAACCTCGCCTATTTATTTTAGGTGTATTATTAAGTGTTTTTACTTTAGGAGTTTCTTCTTGTGGAGATGATGATGACAATGATCTAATACCTAATACTCCTTCAAATCCACCACCAACAGATACAACTATAATTCCAATAGATACGGCATCGTATTTGGACCTGATGAGTTCTCATCTGTGGACATTGTATGAAACACATCAAAATGGTGTCTTGTCAAGTACTGGAGGAACTGATCTTTATGAATATACCTATGGAGGAGCATTTTTATGGGAGTCTGCCCAAGGTTGGGTGCAAATTGGGAATTATACATTCTCTGCTGACTCATCTTCCATAAACACCCGATTTTCTGGAACTTCAACTCCTATTCTTATGAAACTAGAAGTGCTCAGTGAGGATAGTCTGCATACAAGATTTACCACAAATGGGAATGAATTTTTGTATATCTATCATAAATAACATAAAGTTAGCTTCCATAAAAAAACCCTTTAGTCGATACGGCTAAAGGGTTTTTTTATGGAATTTGATTCCAGTGAAAACTTTCAATTAAATTTTCAATATCAGCTTTAAGGAAATTTTGTACAGGGGCAATGGAATCAAAGTTGGGCTGAACATTAAAATAGAGGGCACCTCTCAAAAAGTGATTACTACTATCAGTCATGTAAAACTGTGACCCAGAAGCTGCATTTCCTTCGATGTGATAGTAGGTTCCAAATACTCGATCCTCCTCATTATAAATTAAATTTTCTCTGATGTCTTGCGCTTTAGTTACGTGTTTGTATACTAAGGTTCGGGAGTTTTCTAACAATTGAGCTATGTTCTCTTCAACTGGTAGATAGCTCATGTGAATTCTAGCGCCATACTTTGGGAAGTCTATGTTTAAGAAGTTTGGATCTGATTGAGTTCTCCTTAAGTTGACAAAGGCATATTGAGGAAGTTCGAATTGGAATGGAAAGGGAATTGAATCTATGGTAGTATATTCCTTTTTAGGAAGATCAATTCTAAAATATCCGATGGGCCTAGGAATATAGTCGTTTTGGCAAGCTGTTAAGATTACAACAACTAATAATGGAAGTAGATGGAGTTTTTTCACTATTCGTCTTTTTCTTATTGAGGTAAACTCAATTTAATGCTTTTGATTTTTCGCTTGTCAGCAGCTTCAATGGTTATGAGATAATCATTGAACTTTATTTTTTCATTCTTTTTCGGGATTTTTCCAAAAAGTTCTAAAACCAAACCAGCTAAGGTTTCTGATTCTCCTTTTTTTTCTTCAAACTCCTCTCCTTCAATATCTAAAACTCTATACATATCATTTAAAGGGATCTTGCCTTCAAATACATAATTAAAATCATCTAGCTTGGAATAAACTAAATCATCGTCATCAAATTCATCACTTATTTCTCCTACTATTTCTTCTAGGATGTCTTCTAGGCTAACAATTCCTGAACTACCTCCATACTCATCAACAACTATGGCTAAATGTATTTTTGAACTTTGAAATTCCTTTAATAAGTCATCAATTTTTTTGTTTTCAGGGACAAAAAAGGGTTTTCGAATTATACTTAACCAATCAAACTCTTCTTCTTTTAAGTGAGGAAGTACATCTTTAATATAAAGCACTCCAATTATGGTGTCAAAGTTTTCTTTGTGAACAGGAATCCTAGAATAACCGGAGTCTAATATTATTTCAATTACTTGAGCGAAAGAAGTATTTTCTTCGATACTTATTACATCAACTCTAGAAGTCATGACTTGTTTTACATCGGTACTGCCAAACTTTACAATTCCTTCCAATATTTTTTTGTCATCTTCATTGTCATTTTCATCTGAAGTTAACTTCAAGGCATGAGATAATTCATCAACAGAAATGTTATGGCCTCTCTTTTTAATGCGTTTGTCAATAAAATTGGTTGAACTAACAAGTAATTTACTTAGAGGAGTTAAGAGCGTCCTTAGGTAGTATATGGGTATCGTCATAAACCTTGCTAAGACCAATGGCTTTTTATTGGCATAAACTTTAGGGATTACTTCTCCTAGCAACAAAAGGAGAAAGGTTACAACAACTACCTGTATAATAAATTGGGTGGTTTCTTCTAGAGAATCACTTAATAGTAAATCGGTTAAATAAGTTGAGAGGATTACAATAGCAACATTTACAAAGTTATTAGCAATAAGAATTGTAGCTAAAAGGCGTTTGGGCTTTTCTAATAAGGAAGTCAAGAGTTCAGTCTTTCTATCTTTATTATTCTCTATACTTTCCTTTTCGTTTGGCCCTAAAGAAAAATAGGCTACTTCAGAGCCTGATATTAAAGCAGAACACACTAATAAAACCAGCATAATGAGAAAGGCTACAATGGCTTCTATTGATGCAGTATATGAGCTTGGTGAATTGAGAAGAATAATAGAGAAAACCTGTTCAAAGGGGTCGTCCAAAGTCTACAGATTTGGTGTATAAAAGAAGATGCTTTTCTTAGAATGGTAAATCATCATCATCATTATTATCAAGATTTGCCGATCCACCGCTCTTTTTTGGCTCATTTTCGGCCACTACAGGAGGAGCTGCACCATCAGTTGAATTTCCTCTATTGCCTAGCATTGTTAGATTATCTCCAACAATTTCAGTGGTATATCTTGTATTGCCATCTTTATCCTGCCAGCTTCTAGTTCTTAATTTCCCTTCCACATATATCTGACTTCCTTTCTTGAGGTATTTTTCGGCTATTTCTGCTAGGCCTCTCCACAATACAATATTGTGCCACTCAGTTTGTTCTTGTCGGTTGCCGCTTTTGTCCTTATAGGTTTCTGAAGTAGCAATTGAGAAATTTGCTACTGATGCTCCATTTTCTAGGTGCCTAACTTCTGGATCTCTTCCCAAATTTCCAACTAGAATCACTTTGTTAACTCCTGCCATATTTAATAGAATAGTTTAAGAACTTAACAAAGATAATAAATTGGTTTCTTGCTTTAAATAATTCTCAATTAATTTAGGGATAGGGAGGTCTTTTAATTTTTGTTTTGAGATAATTTGAAATTCATTTCTTTCTAAAATAGAAAAATCGACCATCCTAAAATGGAAAAATTTTGCTCTCAATATTTGATGGCTTAAGATGTGTTTTCTAATATCAGAAGCAGCTAAAAAAGAAAGCTTTGCATCCAACACTAATTCTTTAAAAAGTGATGCTTTTAGGAGTTCATTTTTATTTATTTCTTTAACAGTTTCCACCATAGGAAAATCATATAAATTTTGCCAGATACCCTTGTTTTTTCTGTGGTTTACCGCAATGTTATTTTCATCTTCAAAAATTAAGTAATTCAAAAAACGAACTTTTTGTTTGACCTTCTTTTCTTTTACAGGAAGCAAATCAATCTGCTTTTTGTTAAATGCATAGCAATTGTTTTGCAAGGGGCATTCATTGCAATTTGGATTTTTTGGCGTGCATTGTAATGCTCCAAACTCCATAATCGCTTGGTTGTATGTAGCAGGGTCTTTGTGATCTAATAGCTTATTTGCTAAATCTTTGAATATCTTTTTCCCATTAGTGGAGTCAATAGGGTTTTCTATTCCAAATATTCTAGACAATACCCTGTAAACATTTCCGTCAACTACTGCATGTGGCAGATTGTATGAAAAGGATGCTATTGCAGCAGCGGTATATTCTCCTACACCTTTTAGCTTCAAAATTTCAGTATATGATGTTGGAAAATTTCCTTGTAAATCAAAAGTGATGTGCTTTGCAGTTGAATGCAAGTTGCGTGCTCTTGAGTAATACCCTAAACCTTGCCAATCTTTTAATACTTCTTCTTCAGTAGCATTTGCCAAGTCTTTAACAGAAGGGTAATGTTTGATAAACTTTAAATAATAATCTAAGCCTTGAGCGACACGAGTTTGCTGAAGAATAATTTCAGATAACCATATTTTATAGGGGGTTGTTGTCTCTCTCCATGGAAGTTTTCGCTCATGTTTTTCGAACCATTTTTTAAGTTGAACTATAAAATTTACTTTTTTATCTATGAAATTCATCAAATCGTCGAAAGTCTTTTAACTAAATGAATATTAGTGCTTTAAATGCCTTTTAATTGCTATATTTGTTTTGGGTTGTACCAATCAATTCAAATAAAACCAATTAATTAATATTCTAATAACAAATTTACATTTAAGATGACCAAAGCAGACATTGTAGCAGACATTTCTGAAAATACAGGAATAGAAAAAGCTGCTGTTTTAACAACAGTAGAGGAATTTATGAAAACCGTTAGAGGTTCTCTAGAAAAAGGTGAAAACGTTTACCTTAGAGGGTTCGGTAGCTTCATCACTAAAAAAAGAGCTGAGAAAACTGGTAGAAATATATCTAAGAATACTACTATGATTATCCCAGAGCACTTTATTCCAGCTTTTAAACCTTCAAAAAGTTTTGTAAATAAAGTAAAAGCTAACGTTAAGCCATAAGAATTTAATGTCGAATACATTTAAGAAACAGCTCCTGCTAATTTTAGCGGGAGTTTTTGTTGGGGTACTAATCTATTTAGCTCCAAGGGGAATAGAAGCGGAAGAGACTATTATCAGTGATGCAGAAACAACTTCTCCTGAATCAAATGATCATGAGGGGCATGATCATGCAGAAGAAGTTGAAGGGGAAGCAGTCAAATTGAATGCGGAAGATCAAAAGTTATTCTCTGAACTAGAAGAAAATGCAGAAAAAATAGCGGATATAGATACAAAATTGAAGCTATATGATTCACTAATTCAGTTAAGTATTAAAAGAAATGTGCCTCCACTAGTTGCTGAATATACTGAGAAAAAAGCAATGGCTGTGCCAACAGAAGTCAATTGGATGCTAGCAGGGGATAATTACTTTAAAGCATTTCGTTTATCCAAACAGCGGCCGAAAAAGCTAATTTCAGCAGCGATTGACAATTACAATAAGGTTTTAGAATTAAATTCAGAAAATCTTGATGCTCAGACTTCTATAGGGGTAGCTTATGTAGAAGGAGCATCCCAACTAGGAGTAATGCCTATGAAAGGAATAGGTATTTTGAAAGAAGTATTAAATAAAGATCCAGAAAATGTAAATGCCTTAACAAATTTGGGTTACTTTGCAATTCAGTCTGGGCAATATGAAAAAGCCGTAGAGAGATTCAAATCGGTTCTTTCAATTGATCCACAAAATGCTGAAGCATATATCTATCTAACAGATGTTTACCTTAGTCAGAATGATATAGAAAAAGGCATTGAGACATTAGAAAAATATAAATCTTTAGTGGATGATCCTCTTGTTAAGCAACAAGTTGATGACTACATTAAAGAAATTAGAAATAAATAATAATATTTAAAATTAAAGTTATGCCAAGCGGTAAGAAAAGAAAAAGACATAAGATGGCGACACACAAGCGAAAAAAGAGACTTCGCAAAAATCGTCACAAGAAGAAAAAATAAGCTAAGCCCATTTTGGGCTAGCATTTTCTACTAATATACTTTTTTACAAAGAGTCCCTGCATGTATATGTGATGGGATTCTTGTGTTTGCATAATTTTCACTAAGAAAATGAGCGTTGATTTAGTAATTAACTCAAAATCTTCAGAAGATGTTATAGCACTTTTAGAAGACAAACAATTAATTGAGTTACATAAAGAGAAGAGTAATAATAATTTTTCGGTTGGAGATATCTATCTAGGCAGGATCAAAAAAGTAATGCCTGGTTTAAATGCAGCCTTTGTTGATGTTGGGTACAATAAGGATGCTTTTTTACATTATCTTGATTTAGGGGCAAATTTTGCCTCGTTGAATAGATTTGTTCAAGGAGTTATTACGAAAAAACAAAGAACTTCTGCCCTTAAAGGGTTCAAGTTTGAAAAGGAAATAGATAAAGAAGGGAAGATCGCAGATCAACTATCTGGGAACCAACATGTGCTGGTTCAAATCGCAAAAGAACCTATTTCTACCAAAGGCCCAAGGCTAAGTAGTGAAGTTTCTATAGCTGGGAGATATATGGTATTGGTTCCTTTTTCCGATAGAGTATCTGTATCACAGAAAATTCGGAATCACGAAGAGAAGGACCGTCTAAAAAGATTAATAAAGAGTATTAAGCCAGAAGGTTTTGGTGTAATTGTAAGAACTGTTGCAGTAAACAAAAAAGTTGCTGACTTGCATGCTGATTTAAGTGAATTGTTAAGTAAATGGGATACTTGCTTTAAGAAGTTACAAAAGGCCAAGCCACCACATCGTGTTTTGGGGGAAATAAGTAGAAGCTCAGCTATGCTTAGAGACCTTCTTAACAAAGACTTCAATCACATTTATGTTGATGACGTAGATACCAAGAAGGAGCTGATAAATTATGTATCATCAATAGCTCCTGGAAAAGAAAAGATGGTCAAAGGCTATCGAAGAGATATTCCAATTTTTGAGCACTTTGGCATAGAGAAGCAGATTAAGTCACTATTTGGTAAGAATGTGACTATGAAGTCTGGTGCTTATTTGGTAATTGAACATACTGAAGCGCTGCATGTGATTGATGTTAACAGTGGACAGAGAAGTCGTTCTAAAGATGATCAAGAACAAAATGCAATTGATGTAAACTTAGAGTCAGCTATGGAGGTTGCTAGGCAGCTGAGACTTAGGGATATGGGTGGAATCATAGTGATTGATTTTATTGATATGAAGGATGGTAGTAACAGGGAGCTGCTTTTTGAAAAAATGAAGGAATTTATGAAGGACGATAGAGCAAAACATACCATCCTACCTCCTACAAAATTTGGCCTGATTCAAATAACTCGACAGAGAGTTCGTCCTGAAATGGAAATCAAAACTGCTGAGAAATGTCCTTGCTGCAATGGAGATGGAGAAACTCAAGCCACAATCTTGTTAATAGATGAGATTGAAAATAACCTTAGGTACATATTACAACAGCTGAATCAAAAGAAGGTGACACTTGTCGCTCATCCTTTTGTAGAGTCTTACCTTACTAAAGGATTTTATTCTGAACAGCGGAAATGGTTTATGAAGTATAAGCGATGGGTAAATGTTAGAAGATCTGATGCATATCAGTTTCTAGAGTATCGCTTCCTTGATGATAAGGGAGAAAAAATCAATCTGAAGTAGTTAGATTTTTTAGCTTATTATAATTCCAAATCAATGGAATAAGGGAAACTATTATGGCTAAGGCAGCTATGACAATAGCCCAAATAATATTTGAACCTTCAGAGAAGAAAGCCAAAGAGAATAGGCCAATAAAGATAGAGCGCAGTAGAATATTGATGCTTTGAAAAACACTATTGGTTCTTCCAATTATATGATTTGGAATATGGTTGAATAAATAAGTAATTCGCTGAATTCTTATTCCAGCATTAGCTATACCTACCAATAGTGCTAATGCAAAAAGTACAATGATGTGTTTACTAATTGCTAATACTGAAAATGAAACTAAAGCCATTAGCATCAGTACAATAATTGAGTAAACGGTATTCTTTTTACGGAAAATCAAGCTGACAAAAAAGCCAGCAATTAAAGCTCCAATTGCATAATGTATTTTGGTAATAGCATATATATTTCCTGAAGCACCTAGATGTTGATCAATATAAATAGGCCACAGAAGATGTGTAGAAATTAATACAAAAATGAATACTGTATAGGATGCGTTTCCAAAATGAAAGAGTAATGGCCTTTTTTTGAGGTAGCTAAACCCCTGTTTTAAACGAATAGAAATTTTCTCAGTTGAAATATTAGATTTTTCAGTAGGGATATATTGAATGAAGTAGATAAGCCCCATTGCGATTAGATAAGTAATGCCATCCATTAAAAAAATATGATGAATTGGCCATGGGCTAATGTTGATAGTATAACCTAATAAACTTGTTTCTATGCCTTCAATCAATAGCACAGCCATCGCTCCTGAAAATACATTTATTGATTGTCCCATCACCTCTAGCAAGGAATTGGTTTTACTATAATTCTTTTTTTCAGTGATTTCTTGGCCAAAGGCGTAAAGAGTTGGGTAGTGGATATTATAGTTGAATAAGGTGAAACAAAAAACAAAAGCTATCCAAAACATTGGGATTGTCCCATTTAAAAAACCTAAGGAAGAAATAGAAAGTAAAACAACAGCACTTACTGCAGAAATTGAAATAAAGATGTTTTTTCTTGGGAAGCGGTCAATAAGAGTTCCAGCATATAATCCCCAAAACAAAGTAATAAATGTTGCTATGGAATAAATCAATGCAAAAGTAGATGAAGCTCCCAAATGTTTAGCAAAATACCAAGGTATGGCTAACATGCTGATGCCTTGAGCAAAATGTGATATGGCATTTGCACCTAATAATAAGTATAGAGCTTTACGGTTTTTCAAACTAAATCAAGGCTTATCTTCGTGCAAGATTACAACCTTGTTTGAGAATGATTAAAGAAAATGAACAATTATCTTTTGAAGAAGTTTTGTCGAAACTCATTCGCTATTGTAATTATCAGGCTAGAAGCGAACAAGAAGTGTTTTTTAAAGCTAATGAGTTGACTTCGGATGATGATATAGTATTGAAGTTAACTGACTTTCTAAAACAGGAAAAATATATTGATGATGTAAAGTTTGCTGAAGTTTTTGTAAAAGGGAAAATGAATCAAAAAAGGTGGGGTAAGTATAAAATTAAAGAGGGCTTGAGACAAAAAGGAGTGTCGCCTAGAACTATAGAGCATACACTTAGTGCAATCGATCAGCAACAATATTTGGAGAATTTACAAACTCTTGTAGAAAAACGAACTAAGAAACTAAAGTTAGATCGAGAAGAAAAGACTAAAGTTTATCGCTACTTGCTTAGTAAGGGTTATGAAAGTGGCTTGATATTAGAGCACATAGGTTAATGCAATTCCTTTTTTATCACTAATCTGATGCCAAATAAACCGTCTGAAAAATGAATGGATAGGAATTCATGGCCAGAAATTTCTACTTCATCTTTATCATTGATGCTTCTTAAATACTCTTTGTCTTTATAAGTGTTGTTTTCAAGTGTATAGGTAGTCTTAAATTCTGTATGCTCAGTTGTTATAATTTTATACTTTTCTGTATAAGTAGGTGATGAAAAAGAAGCATTTAATGTAAATAAGATGGCTAAAACTCCTGGGGCAATGGTGATGATATTATAGATGATGTATTCATAAAAACTCATTGTAAGCCTTTTTCGATAAAGGGAGATAGGAATTAAAAAACTCAATCCTAGGAATAGACTATATGACTTAATAAGGTTAAACAAAGAAAGATCAAGTTTTTGAAAACAAGCTAAAATTTGTATAACTGCTGCAAAAAAACTGAGAATCATGATAATTTGAAAGCTATCCATATTGTCTTTTCTAGGAAGCTTAGTATTATCAGAAAAGAGGTCTTTTATAACCTTTTGTTTGTGCCGTTCTTTTCGACTCATAAATTTTTCATGAGATAGGAATAAAGGAGGTGCATGCTTTCAAAATCATGCTGATGGACTTTCTCATTAGGCATATGAACATTTTCCTCAGGAGCGCCAATAAAACACCAATCAAAAGGATATGGAGACTTCTGTAGAGCATTGCCATCACTTCCTCCAGCGCTCTCTACTTCCAGTTGGAAGTCAATTAGAGAATCTTTAGCCAGCGAAATTATTTTGTCAATATAACTTCTCCTAGGAATGCCAGAATCACGAATTGAAATTGCTACTCCATCCCCATGCTTTACTCCTTCAGTAATCCAGGTGATGTCAGAAATCAAAGCTTGACGAACTTGATGAGTTTCAAAGAGGTATTTAGCCAGGAAACCTATACTTCCTCCACCTACTTCTTCCCAAGTAGAAAAAGCAATTGCCCCATCTTCTAAAGTTTCAGCTACTTTTAATGCATTTAGTACGCCCATTCTATCATCCAAATAGCAATTTTGAATATAATCCTTGGTTTCTATGAAATTAGGCTGGTAAGTTAAAGTTGTTCCTCTATCAATGATTCTGTCAGTCGTTAAAACCATTTTGATAATCTTCTTTTCGTCTTCCTCTTCCTCAATTTTATAGTGTAATTTGCCTACAATATGGCCATTTGAATCTTCACCTATGAGGGGAGTTCCTTCTTCTGCCTTAGGTCCTCCTATTTTAAGAAGTTCGTTATTGTAGCCTACAGAATATCCTACAGAATCCATATGAGCAAAAATGGCTGTTTTTGGGTTTCCAAAAATTAATATGATGCAATCCTGAAAATTTTCACCGTAGATTATTTGAGGAGTAACCTTCCAATTCTCTTGTTCTTTTTGGATGTATTCCAGTAGGAAGTTCTTAACTGCAGATTCACTCCCAGAAGGGGCATGAATAGAGCATAATTTTTGTAGGAGTTCAGCGTCCTTTTTCTTCATGTGGAATAATTAATTTGTTTTATTTCTGTTGAATATATTGAATAGTATTTTCTATGTAAGGAGGGGGTATTTTTAGGTCTACTTCTTTACCATCTATGTTGTTTATTTGATCTTCGTTAGCAATGAATTGGACGGTAGGAATAAAAAGATTTAGACCAGAATTTGGTAAGGTCAACATTTTTTGAATTCCATTCATTCCAAAGCTCGTGCTTCCAGTTTTTTCGCCTATAAAAAGAGTATTAGGTCTATTGTATGCTTTTGAACAGAAATAACCTCCAGCATTGATGTTCCACCCATCAGAGATGAGATACAATTTATCAGTATAACTTAACTGGTTGGGGACCCTGTTTGCTGTTAGAGTATTTATGGTTAAGCTGTCTAAAACTTCTAGGTCAGTTAGCAAAGCAGTGTTTGACACTTTTTTTATAATATTAGAAAAGGAGGATACATATTGAAATTTTTCTGCAGCGAGATAGGAATATAAAAAGGCTCCATTAAGCATACTTCCCCATGAATTACCACTTAAATCTATAATGAGATTGTTAATCTTATTTTCTTTAATTGTTTTAAATGAAGAATGTATAAAACTGACAAAATCTTGCTTATGACGCTCAATAATATTGGTATTAAAAGAAGCAATCTTTAGGACTGCTATAGAATCAATAATTTGGAGACTAAGTGGGGCGTCATTTGAGGCTTCTCGATTAATATTTTCTTTAAGTAAAGCCTTTACCTTGATCGTTTTTATTTCTTTTTTATTATTGATGATTTTTAATTTGAAAGTATCAACTTGTTCCCAAAAATTAGAATGGTGATTTGGGAAAAAAGAAGCTAACCATTTATGCTGTAAAGATTTAATCGTGCCATCTATTGGTAATAATGGGTAGTTCTTTGTAAGGTAGTCTGAAACTGCAACGCCATTAATTTCCATTATCTCATCACCTTGTCTGATAGATAGGTTAGTGCTGTAATTTTTTTCAATAATAAACTGTCCGTCGAGAATTTTAAAATCAATAGGAAATACAGGAGTATTTTTATTTCTGTACTTAATGTATTCAGTTGAATGTCCCCATTGTGTATTTATACATCCTATTTCAGATAGTAATGGGGCAACAAGTTTGAGAAATTCTAAATAGCTTAATGAATCTGAAAACTGTTGTTGAATTGACAATATTTTGGCATCTATAACCTCTTTTTCTTGAACACGATAGAGGTCGGGGTGTAGTTCTCTTAAAAAATTAGTTAATATATCAAAGTCTTCAATTAGTTCAGATTGGCTGAGTTGTTTATGACAATCAAGTTTATTCCTTTTTGAGTTAACCTCAGTTTTGTGTGTCTCACAAGCAAAAAAGGAGATCAAAACGAAAGTATATAGAAGAGAGTTGAATAAGCGCATAATGAGAACTAAATTACCAATTGAAATGTGTTTTATTTAAGTATTTTGGCTTGTATACATAAACTGTGTTAAAGAATGGATAAGATCGTATTAATTACAGGTGCTACTTCAGGAATAGGGGAAGCTACTGCAAAAATTTATGCATCAAATGGATATAATTTAATCATAACTGGAAGACGGATAGATCGTTTAAAAAAACTCAAGGAAATACTTAATAAGGAATATGCTGTTGAGGTGTTGTACTTGAATTTCGATGTTCAAAAAAGAGAAGAAGTTGAAAGAGCAATTGCTTCAATTCCCAATGAATGGAAAAATATTGAGGTATTGATTAATAATGCTGGTTTAGCCAAAGGTTTTTCAGATATCCAAAATGGAGTGGTAGAAGATTGGGAAGTAATGATTGATACGAATATTAAAGGATTACTTTATGTTTCTAGGCAAATTATGTCAATCATGATTCAAAATAAGAGAGGGCATATTGTAAATATTGGTTCTATTGCAGGGAAAGAAGTATATGCTAAAGGCAATGTATATTGCTCAACTAAACATGCTGTTGAAGGCATTACTAAAGCTCTACGACTAGACTTATTACCTCACAAAATTAAAGTATCTGCTATCTGTCCAGGAGCTGTTGATACAGAGTTTTCAAAGGTTAGGTTTGATGGAGATGGAAAGCGAGCAGATCAAGTTTACGATGGATACCAGCCTCTAAAAGCAAAGGATGTTGCAGAGGCAATCTATTTTGTTACGTCCAGGCCTTTTCATGTAAATATTAATGACTTATTGATTATGCCAACAGCCCAGGCAAACACCTCGAATTTGTTAAGAGAACAATAGGAATGAGTATTAAAATGCTTATTGATTCTGGATGTACAAAAACTTAACTTTGCATTCTGAAAAAACACGAACCTTATGGAAATTGTAGCTCCTTATAAGCCGAAGAATAAAATTAGAATTGTTACTGCCGCATCTCTTTTTGATGGACATGATGCAGCAATTAATGTAATGAGAAGGATTATTCAGTCTACCGGGGTTGAAGTGATCCACTTGGGGCATGATAGAAGTGTGCAGGAAGTTGTTGATACTGCAATTCAAGAAGATGCAAATTCCATAGCTATGACTTCCTATCAAGGAGGACATACCGAGTATTTTAAATACATGAGAGATTTGTTGGTAGAAAGAGGAGCCGGGCACATCAAAATATTTGGAGGAGGTGGTGGAGTAATTCTTCCTGAAGAGATAAAAGAATTACATGAATATGGAATTACAAGAATCTATTCGCCAGATGATGGAAGAGAACTAGGTCTACAAGGAATGATTAACGACTTGGTGGAGCAAAGTGATTATGCCACAGGTCAGAATTTAAATGGAGAAGTGAATCACATTCAGCAGAAGAATGTTAGGGCGATAGCTACACTTATTTCTGGAGCAGAGAACTTTCCAGAAGCATCATCAAGCATACTGGACCAGGTTCATAAAATGGCGGAACAGGTAGAAACCCCAGTTCTAGGAATAACGGGAACAGGAGGAGCAGGTAAGTCTTCTTTGGTAGATGAACTCGTACGACGATTTTTGATTGATTTTGAGGATAAGACCATTGGAATTATATCTGTTGATCCATCCAAAAGAAAGACTGGCGGGGCATTATTGGGAGATCGAATTCGGATGAACTCTATCAAAAATGATAGAGTATACATGCGTTCTTTAGCCACTCGACAGAGTAATCTGGCCTTATCTAAGCATGTAAAGGAAGCGGTGTCTATTTTAAAGGCAGCAGAGTATGATCTAATTATTTTGGAAACATCTGGAATTGGGCAATCGGATACCGAGATTACGGATCATTCTGATTTGAGCCTTTATGTAATGACACCTGAATTTGGTGCAGCTACTCAATTGGAAAAAATTGATATGCTTGATTTTGCCGATGTTATTGCGATCAATAAGTTTGACAAAAGAGGTTCTTTAGATGCGTTAAGAGATGTAAAGAAACAATACCAAAGAAATCACCAATTGTGGAATGCGAAAGATGAGGAATTGCCTGTTTTTGGAACTATAGCTTCTCAGTTTAATGATCCAGGGATGAATCAACTCTACAAAAGAATTATGGATTCAATAGTAGAGAAAACAGGGGTAGACTTAAAGTCTACTTTTGAAATTACTGATGAAATGTCAGAGAAAATTTTTGTAATCCCTCCTAGTAGAATACGTTATTTAGCAGAAATTTCAGAGAATAACAGAAAATACGATGACTGGTCTACTAAGCAAGCCGAAACAGCACAAAAGTTATACGGTATTCAGAAGTCGATAGAAACCATTAAAGAAATGGACGTTGAGGATGGTGATCGACTAATTAAAAACTTAGAAGAGACTTTTGAGAAGCTTAAGCTAGAGTTAGACCCAAAAAATTTGAAGCTTATCGATGATTGGCCTTCTAAGCAAGAAAGATATAAAAACCCAATATATACCTTTAAGGTTAGAGATAAAGAGATTCAGATGGAAACTCATACTGAGTCATTGTCACATTCTCAAATTCCCAAGGTAGCTTTACCAAAATATGAGGCTTGGGGAGATTTATTGAAATGGAATCTGCAAGAGAATGTGCCAGGGGAATTTCCCTATACCTCAGGCCTTTTTCCATTTAAGAGAAAAGGAGAGGATCCAACAAGAATGTTTGCTGGAGAAGGAGGACCTGAAAGAACCAATAGAAGGTTTCATTATGTTTCACTAGATCTTCCAGCTAAGCGTTTGTCTACCGCCTTCGATTCAGTTACACTTTATGGTCAAGATCCAGATTATCGTCCAGATATTTATGGTAAAATAGGTAATGCTGGAGTGTCAATTTGTTGCTTAGATGATGCAAAAAAATTGTATTCTGGTTTTAACCTTGCTGATCCAATGACATCCGTTTCAATGACAATTAACGGGCCTGCTCCAATGTTATTGGGCTTTTTTATGAATGCTGCCATAGATCAACAGTGTGAAATCTACATTAAAGAAAAAGGAATAGAAAAAGAAGTTGAAGCGAAAATCGCTGAGATTTATAAGGAAAAAGGGGTAGATCGGCCAAAATATCAGGGAGATCTTCCAAAAGGTAATGATGGATTAGGCTTAATGCTTTTGGGAGTTACCGGAGATCAAGTGCTAGAAGATTCTGTTTACGCTAAAATTAAAACGGAAACAATTGCGAATGTTAGAGGAACTGTGCAGGCAGATATTTTGAAAGAAGATCAGGCTCAGAATACCTGTATTTTTTCAACTGAATTTGCATTGCGATTGATGGGAGATGTTCAGGAGTACTTTATCGAAAATGCAGTCCGCAATTTCTATTCGGTATCGATATCAGGTTATCATATTGCTGAAGCAGGAGCTAACCCCATCACACAATTGGCTTTTACTTTAGCAAATGGCTTTACTTATGTTGAATATTATTTGAGTAGAGGGATGGATATCAATAAGTTTGGTCCGAATCTTTCTTTCTTTTTCTCAAATGGAATTGATCCAGAATATGCTGTAATAGGAAGAGTAGCAAGAAGAATATGGTCCAAAGCATTGAAGCATAAATATGGGGCAAACCCTAGAGCTCAAATGTTGAAGTATCACATTCAAACTTCAGGTCGCTCTTTGCATGCTCAAGAGATAGACTTTAATGATATTAGAACAACATTGCAGGCTCTGTATGCGATTTACGACAATTGTAATTCTTTACACACAAATGCATATGATGAAGCCATTACAACTCCGACTGAAGAATCTGTAAGAAGAGCCATGGCTATTCAACTCATTATAAATAGAGAACTTGGATTAGCCAAGAATGAAAATCCAATTCAAGGTTCATTTATTATAGAAGAGTTAACGGATTTAGTTGAAGAAGCAGTACTTACTGAGTTTGACAGAATTACTGAAAGAGGGGGAGTATTAGGTGCTATGGAAACTATGTATCAGAGAAGTAAAATTCAAGAAGAGAGTTTGTACTACGAAGGTTTAAAACACAGTGGAGAATTTCCAATTATTGGCGTGAACACTTTTTTAAGTTCTAAAGGTTCTCCTACAGTTACTCCAGGGGAGGTAATTCGAGCTACTAAAGAAGAAAAAGAATATCAAATCGAAATGTTAGGAAACCTACAAAAGGGAAATGAAGATAAATCTTCCGAACATTTAAGAGATATTCAAAAGGCTGCTATCCAAAATAAGAATCTATTTGAGGCCTTAATGGAGGTGTCTAAATACTGTTCTTTGGGTCAAATAACTGATGCTTTGTTTGAAGTTGGAGGCCAGTACAGAAGAAATATGTAGAGCTTACTTCTATTTT
>Ga0316204_10007066_pt1 | contig 16742 bp, 13 predicted proteins | sample 6monrhotite_MG_2_FD_205661 | JGI IMG/M metagenome (GOLD analysis project Ga0316204, IMG submission 205661) | Microbial mat bacterial communities from mineral coupon in-situ incubated in ocean water Damariscotta River, Maine, United States -... | ecosystem: Environmental > Aquatic > Marine >... | reverse complement strand
TGCGCTGTCTTCATCGCTTGGGCCGACCAGCATTTCATCTGCAATCAGACCCGCATTTGCACGCACGCGGGCTTCAATGGATGCCGCGATATCCTTGTTTTCAAGAAGGAATTTTCGTGCGTTTTCTCGACCCTGACCGATGCGTTCGGATTCATAGGAATACCAGGACCCGGATTTTTCGACGATATTGCCCTTTACCCCGAGATCGAGCACTTCGCCCATCTGCGAAATGCCTTCTCCATAGAGAATATCAAATTCCACTTCCCGGAATGGCGGGGCGACCTTGTTTTTCACGACTTTCACGCGGGTCTGATTCCCGATCACCTCGTCGCGATTTTTGATCTGTCCGATGCGTCGGATATCCAGACGGACGGACGCATAGAATTTCAGCGCATTCCCGCCTGTCGTGGTTTCCGGCGAGCCGAACATGACGCCAATCTTCATCCGGATCTGGTTGATGAAAATCACCATGCAGTGTGATTTTGAAATCGAACCCGTGAGCTTGCGCAGAGCCTGACTCATCAATCTGGCCTGGAGACCGGGGAGGCTGTCGCCCATCTCGCCTTCCAGTTCCGCACGTGGGGTCAGCGCAGCAACTGAATCAATAACGAGTACATCGACAGCGCCGGATCGGACCAGCGTGTCCGCGATCTCCAGAGCTTGTTCGCCGCAATCGGGCTGTGAGACCAGCAATTCGCTGACATCAACGCCCAGTTTTCCGGCATAGACAGGGTCAAGGGCGTGCTCGGCGTCGACGAAAGCGGCGACACCACCGCGTTTCTGCGCTTCTGCGACGCAATGCAGTGCCAGCGTCGTCTTGCCCGACGATTCCGGCCCGTAAATTTCGATAATGCGGCCTTTCGGCAGGCCGCCAATGCCCAGCGCGATATCCAGGCCGAGTGAGCCGGTGGGAACGGATTCGATGTCCATTTCCGGACGCTCGCCCAACTTCATCACTGAGCCTTTGCCAAATGCCCGGTCGATCTGACCGAGTGCGGCTTCCAATGCTTTTTTCTTGTCGTCGGCTTTCACTTCAGTCACCAGTCGAATCGCTGCCTTAGCCATAATGCTATCCCCTTATTTCACGTCCCCGGGCGGGGAGCAATTGACACCTATGTACCGCTTTTGTTCGCGGAACGCAAGGGGAACATTATTCAGGCTGCGTCGCGTGTTTCGCCGGCCAGTACGGATTTCACGCGTTCGGCAAGCTGCGTCAGTGTGAATGGCTTTGGCAGGAAGGAAACATCGCGTTCCCGCGAGAGCGTGTCTGAAAATTGCTCTTCGGCATAGCCGGATATGAAAATGACACGCGTATTGACCAGCAGGTCGGCAGCTTTTGCGAGAAGGCCTGGACCATCGAGGCCCGGCATAACGACATCCGATACCAGCAGATCGAATCCTTCTTCATCTTCAGAAAGGATTTCGAACGCCTCCTCGCCATCGCAGGCTTCTACAACTTCGTAGCCGCGCTTTGCCAACGTCTTCGCCGCAATGGTGCGCACGGCATCTTCATCTTCCACCAGCAACAATCGACCCTTGCCTGCCAGATCAGCGGGCTTCACTTCTGCCTTCGGCTGGTCGACGGGGGCTGGTTCTTCACCTTCTGCAAGAACAAAGGCAGGCAGGAAAATCCGGAAGGTTGACCCCTGCCCCACTTCGGAATCCACAAACAGGAAGCCGCCAGATTGCTTGACGATGCCATAGACGGTTGCAAGTCCGAGCCCGGTGCCCTGGCCGACCGCTTTGGTCGTGAAGAAGGGTTCGAAAATTTTCGAGCGTGTCTGCTCGTCCATACCTGTTCCTTCATCAATCACTTCGATTTGCACCCAGTCGCCGTCGTCGACATCGGGTGCACCGGCGGCTGTCACGATATCCGGCGTTACCGCCGAGGTGCGAATGGTAAGCGTGCCGCCACCATTTTCACGCATGGCATCGCGCGCATTCGCCGCCAGATTCATGATGGCGGTTTCCAGCTGCCCCTTATCGGCGCGAATGGCCGGGACATCGCGGCCGTGCACAATTTCGAGACGAACTGTCTCTTCCAGAATTTGACGGAGCAGGACTGTGAAATCGGACAACACATCCGACACATCCAGGGCCTCCAAGCGGAAAGTTTGCTTGCGCGAAAATGCGAGCAGCTTCTTCACCAGTCCGGCGGCCCGCGCCACCGTCTGGTTGATCACCTGCAATTCGCCATATGACGGATCGCCTACCGGATGGCGACCCAGTAATTCGTCCACATTCAACCGGATGGCCTGAAGCAAATTGTTGAAATCATGTGCGACACCGCCTGCCAACTGGCCAACGGCCTGCATCTTGTTGCCTTGCGAAAGTTGACGCTCCAGCTCTTTCCAGGCGGTCACATCGATCATGTAGGCTGCGCGTTTTCCGCCTTTTGCGGGCGCGAAGACCAAGTGAATATCCATGGGCGGGTCAGTCTTGAGAACGGCCTCGGCCGCATCGCCTTTTCTGGAGGCTTTCTCGAATACGTCGTCCGGGGCCCGGCCCGCGTCCCAATCAAACAAATCAACAAAGGCAGCGCCCGCTTTCGCCTGCCCACCCGTCATCTTAACCAGCGCGGAATTCATGTCCTCAATCGTCGCGGTGGTCGGATCGGTCCCGGACAGGCGCACCACGCCAAATGGGGCAGCGGCAAACATGTCATCGAACGTCCGATCTGATTTCCCGTCTAAGGTGGAGCTCTGTGTGGCGTTTACCCCTTCCGGAACGCCCGCTGCCGTCAGCCCGTACACAACGCCGCGTGCACAGGGCTTCTTGCCAGCGTCCCAGGCGAGCGACACCACAACATCGGTGAAGGTGCCGTCGCGCGCGGTCAGTTGCGTATCGAAGCGGCAAACATCCTCATCGCCCTGTGATTTTTCGAGCTCTTCCACCGTCGATGTATCGAATATATCGGTCAGCGGCGGTAATGGGTCTGTCGGATCGAGGCCAATCGATTGCCGGAATGTGGCATTTGCGGCTGTCAGCAATCCATCGCTATTCAGTGCAAATAATCCAACCGGAGAATTGTGGGTCCAGTCGGCGGTAGGCATTGACCCAGCGGCGCTTGTTGCTTCCAGCACTGGCATCAGACGCCAGCTGATATGATCTTTCCCCGACGGCCGCGCTTCGAGGCAATAGGCTCGCGTATGCGTGTCATCGCCCGGCAAATCCGGCAATCGCTCGCGCGCAACTTCGCCATTTTTCACCGCCCGGGCGAGGCGATAGATCGCACCATCACCGCTGGCCGCCCAAAGCCGCTCCAGCGCGGGCAAGGTTGCAGCCTGGCCAGTTGGAGCAAACCGGCCCGCAAGGGTGCGATAGGCCGCATTCCCCCAGCGAACGGCACCGCGCCGATCGGTCACAAGCATCGGATCTTCCAGGGTTTCGAGCGCTTCAAGTGCCAGCCCGGCCGGGCCCGGCTCGGTGTTGCAGTCGATTTTTTCCTTCATCGATCGGCCAGCCGCTTCGCCGGCCGCCAGAGCATAGAGCATGCCGAAGGCCGCGATCGCCACGCCACACAGCAGGATAAATCCGTTCCAGACCATGGCCGATGCCGCAAAAAGCGCGACCGCCAAAACGCTCAAAACGCCCAACCCGAACACCCATTGCAGGCTGCGTCTGATGCCGGGCGACAGAAAGGGTGATTTCATCGTTTCAACAGGTTCGGTGAGGTTGGCCATGGCTCTATCCTTCTGCGAATCAATATCCGCCGCTCGAAGTCTAACCCGGTTGGCGGTTTTGCGCGCGCTTCCCGGAAAGCGTGAGCACATAGCCGATCACTTTCGCGACAGCCTGGAAATGCTCCGCCGGAATTGTTTCGTCGATGTCGACGCTCGCAAACAAGGCCCGCGCCAGCGGCGGATCCTCGACAATCGGAATGTCATGTTCTTCCGCGAGCGCGCGAATGTTCAACGCCACCTGATCCACACCTTTGGCCAGACAGATCGGCGCAGGCGTCTCGCCTTGCTCGTATTTCAGCGCGACAGCAAAGTGAGTCGGGTTGGTAATGATGACGGTTGCTTCGGGAACCGACGCCATCATGCGTTTTTGCGCGCGTTCCTGCCTGATCTGACGCAGCTTTGCGCGAATTTGCGGATCGCCTTCGCTTTGCTTGTGTTCATCCTTGATTTCACGGCGCGACATACGGTTGCGCTTCATGAAACTCTGGCGCTGAAAAATGAAATCAGCTGCGGCAATGAAGGCGTAAGCGACCAAAGCCGCGACGAGCACCAGCATGATGTTCTCGCGAATGACCGATAGCAGAACAGACAAGTCCACTTGTGGCATGTTTGCCAGTTCATCGCGCTTTGGCCAGATCACAACGAATACGGCCGCTGACACGACCGACATCTTGCCAACCCCTTTCAGGAAATTGGCAACGCCTTGCGGGCCGAACATGCGCTTCAGACCCGCGATCGGATCGAGCTTGGACAATTTGGGCTGCATCTTCTCGGTCGTGAACATAAGGCCGGTCTGCATCAAATGCCCGGCCAGACCGGCAATCCCGATAACAGCAAAAGCGAGCCCTACCGCCGAGATGACGCGCCAGCCCAGCGCCATGCTTTCGGCACGGAGTGCAGCGGGTTCGAGACTGATTGTGTGCGCATTCGCAAGAAAGAGGCTGAGATCGCCCGACAAGGAACGCGCTGCGCTCGGTGCCATCAAACCGATCACAACAAGCCCGGATGCGAGCACAAACCACCCGGGCACTTCCTGCGATTTGGGCACATCGCCTTTCTTGCGGGCGTCTTCCAGACGCCGCTGGGTCGGCTCTTCGGTTTTCTGGCTTTCGTCCTGATCGTCAGCCATCTCTTACTGGAACTCCACGGCGAAGCGTTCCATCCGGCCAAGCCAGAGCGTTGCCATGGAACCAAGCGCGATAGCGGTGATGAAAAGCCCCGCCATAATGTTGGACGGCATGGCGATAAAGAATATCTGCGCCTGCGGCATCAATCGCGACAAAATGCCAAGGCCGAAATAGAAAACCAGACCAAAGACGATCAGGGGTGATGCCATCTGAACGCCGATCATGAAGGCATCGGCAAAGGCATTCAGCGCCCATTGCGCAGCATCCTCGATCATCGGCGGCTGTCCGATAGGAAACAGCATATAGGAGCCCTGCGCAGCCTGCAGCAGCAAATGGTGAACATTGGTTGCGAACAAAAGCAGCATGAAGGTCAAATTCAGGAAGGTGGCCATCAATGCGCCCTGCTGACCCTGAGATGGGTCAAAAACTTGCGCCATTGCCAGTCCGCTTTGTTGACCAATGACTTGCCCGGCCACCGCCGCGCTTGCGAGAAACAGTCGCGCAACAGCGCCAATCATCAATCCGATCAACACTTCGTTGATGATCAAACCCGCAATCTGCAATGGACGTTCGGGCTCGGCAGGTATTTCACTGGCGAGCATGGGGCCGAGCGCCAGCGCAAACAGCAAGGCAAAGGCCAAGCGTATCCGGGGGGGAATACTGCCTTCGCCGAAACCGGGCAGCAGCATGAGAATTGCGCCCAGCCGGGCAAAAATCAAAGCGCCTGCAAAGACCAGCAATGACGGATCGCCAATCATGCGGCGACGATCCGGTCAAAAATGCCGTTCATGAATGCGGACATGAGCGCGCCCATCATAGGCAGGAAAATCAGCAGCGCGACGAAAATGGCGATAATCTTTGGCACGAAAACCAAAGTCATTTCCTGCACCTGGGTCAGTGCCTGGAACAGCGCAATCACGACGCCGACCGCGAGACCGATCAGCATGATCGGGGCAGCCATCGCCAGCATCAGCCAGATGGAATCCCGGGCAATATCTAGAACTTCTGGACCCGTCACGCGGCTTCTCCGCAAAGGTATTTCTAACAGTTTCTCGTCATTACGCTCTCGCCGTTCGCGTTAAGAAAGAGTCAATGAAGGTAAACAAATTGCCGCGCGCTACTCGTCAGCGAGAAGCGTCCAGGTGCGGTAATTTTCTGGCTGCCAGCTACCATCATCGCCGCGCGTATAGGTTTGTGTCGTGTGGGTGTTCGTATCGACCGGCACAATGTCGTGGCGTTGTATGCTCATTGTACCATCGGGATTATAATGGATCTGATCGGAGCGCTGCACTTCGCCAAATCCCACGCCATCAGGATCGATAGCCTCCCGGCCTTCCAGGTAAGTGCCATTCCACGATACCTGCGCGGAAATCACTTCTTCGGTCACGGGATTGTAGAAGAAATAGATCGTCCAGAAGACAGCGCGGCGATTATCGGCAGTGTGCCCCGTGATTTCCGCGATAACATGGCTCCGGTCTTCCGACAGACGAAAATCAGCGCCGAATCTCTCGAAACCGTTGGGGTCGCCGGGATCAAAATCCTCATTGGGTGTTCGCCAATGCCCTGATCCTTCAAGCATATGCCCCAGATGGATTTCGAGTGGCGACCTTTGCGACGCTTCATTCTGCGCAAAAGCCGGGTTGCCGATAAGGGCGAAAACCGCAAGCGTGCGCAGCAAGGTGCGAAATGCCGTGAATTTCATAATCATTCTCCGTTTTCGGAGCATGCAGGAGGAGGTCCGCGCAAGAGTTCACGCAATCCCCATGCGCCTTAATTCTCCTTATTCACGCACATATGACTGCGGATCGGGCAGACGCGATATCGATTTGTCGTAGAATGCAGCATGCCGAGCGATCATTTCAATCCACCGCCCTCTGTCCGTTTCGGGACCTTCCATCTCGTCCGGTCACCACTCACTTTGTATCGCGGCGAAACCCGCATTGATTTGCCGGCACAACCCTTGCGCCTGCTATCCTTGCTGGTTAGGCGCGGCGGCGAGGTCGTCACGCAAGATGAAATCGTCACGGAATTGTGGTCGGGGCGAACGGTGTCCTTTTCCGGCAGTTTGCACGTTGCCATCCGCCAGATCCGGCAGGCTTTGGGCGATAACGCCAATGATCCTGAATTTATCGAAACCGTGCCGCGCCAAGGGTATAGATTCGTCGCCGAGATTCACACACCTAGCCGCCGGCCGCTTCAACTGGCGGGCATAACCGCCGCAGCCGCAGGCCTGGCCGCAATTCTGGTTTTGGCGTTTGCTGCGCCGTCATTCCACTCTGCCGATACCAGTGAGAATGTGCGGCTCGGGGAATATCTGCTGTCTCAGGCCGAGCCCGATGGATATGGCAGAAGCCTCGCCTATTTCGACGCCGAACTTGCCGTCACGCCCGATTCACCACGCGCCCTGATTGGTGCCGCGCGCGCTGCGTTATTGCTCCAGGCTTATGATCTTGCCGAAAATCGAGCGCAATTCCTGCTCGAACTTGATCCGCAAAATGCCGACGCGATAGAAGTGCGCGGCCATGTCGCCATGATGCGCGATCTGGACCTGGACGCCGCTTATGCCGACATTTCCCGGGCGCTCGAACTCGATCCGGAGCTTGCCTTTGCGCATCACAGCATGGCCGTCCTGATGCTGCTGCAGCAACAGCCCAATCTCGCTATTCGACATATGAATGATGCACGGCGACTCGACCCGGCATCAACGCTTGTTCAGGCTGATATGGGCTGGATAGCTTATTATGCCGGCGCGTTTGACGCTGCGGTCGATTATTGCGAATCCGCGATTGCGCTTCATCCGGAGCGCGACGTATTTCGGTATTGCGTTATTCGTGCAGCGGCAAGCAGTCACCAGCCGGATCGCGCGCTTGCACATATTGCCTGGTTGATGGCCCGCTCGAACGCCGGGGGTGACGAGGTGCAGGCGGTGCTCGCCGCAAACAATCCCGTTCTGGCCTTCGATCAGTGGCGATTGGCGCGTTATCTCTCTCCCGACCGGACGGACCATGTCCCCCCGCTTTTGCTGGCGACGACAGCTGCGTCCGCTCATTCGTATGATGTGGCTGCCAACTGGTTGGCCATCGCGCTTGAAACCAACGACCCGAATGTCATTTTCGCAGCGATAGATCCGGTCTTTGCACCAATGGTTCAAAACGACGCCATTCGTCAGATTCGCCGCCAGATCGGCGCCGCGGAGGAACCAATGTTACACATTACAGATCGGTCAGGTTTATCTCCCAGCCCTTTGCGTTAAGAAAGACGCAATCAATAGACACACGTCCAATCTCGGGGAGTTTTCAAATGCGTCATTTTCTAATGGGTGTGAGTGCGCTTGCGCTTCTGAGCGGTTGCTCGAATGAAAGTCAGACATCGACCGTCGAAACACCGACCGCGCCCGGCCAGGTCGAAGCCGTCGAAACAGAAATCCAGACCGAAACCGAACGGTTGATGGCGTTTTTCGATGAACAATTCCAGCGCGAACTTTCATTCAGCCCGCAAGGACAAACATTTCTGGGCATGATCGACAATGTCGAAGCCTATGGGCAACTGGACGATCCGTCATACGCCGCGTTCGAAGCCGGACAGGCGCGCGCCCGGGCCGATCTTGAATCGCTGCGCAATGATTTCGACTTCGACGCCCTCACGCAAGCCGCACAGGTATCTTACCGATTTGCAGAATTCGTACTCACAAACCGCCTGGAACAAGGTGAATTCTGGGACCACAATTACATTTTCACCCAGTTTTTCGGCCCGCACAGCAATATTCCATCGATGATTATCGGCTATCACCGGGTCGCAAATGCGGATCAGGCTGATGCCTATGTACGCCGCCTGGAGCAACTCGGCCCGGTTATGCAAACTTTTGTGACCCAGGCAGACGAGCGTGCCCAGCAAGGCATTCTCCCCCCCGGATTTGCCTATCCGACCATTATCAATACAGCGCGCGGCATGATCACCGGTGCACCGTTTGATGACAGCGGCACGGATTCGCCGCTGTGGGCCGATTTTAACGGCAAGCTGGAAGGGCTCGAACTATCGGACGATGAAATGACGGATTTGCGTGACCGTGCGCGGACGGCATTGCTCGAGTCCGTTGGTCCGGCCTATCGCAATCTCATCGCGACGATGGAAACCCATGCCGAAATCGCCGAGCAAATCGAGATAGATGGCGTGTCTCGCCTGCCGCGCGGTGCCGAATTCTATGAAGCGCGGGTGCAAAACTACACGACCCGCGACGATATGAGCGCCGAACAGGTCCACAATACCGGCCTCGCTGAAGTCGATCGTATCCACGGCGAAATGCGCGACATCATGGAGCAGGTCGGATTCGAGGGCACATTGCAGGAATTCTTCGAATTCACGCGGACGGACAGCCAGTTCTTCTACGAGAATACGGAAGAAGGTCGCCAACGTTATCTCGATGAAGCCACGGCCATGTTGGATGCGATCACCGATACGCTGCCGGATTATTTCGGCCGGCTCCCGCAAGCCGAATTGGAAGTTCGCGCTGTCGAGCCCTACCGTATCGAGACGGCAACCGGCGCATTTTACGAACCCGGCCCGCTCGATGGATCAGCACCCGGCGCCTATTATGTGAATCTGGCCCATATGGACGAATTGCCCGTCTATCAAATGGAAACGCTCGCCTATCATGAAGGCCTGCCCGGTCACCACATGCAGTCGGCGATCGCGCAGGAGCTGGATAATGTTCCCATGTTCCAACGCGTCACCTGGTATTCCGCCTATGGCGAAGGCTGGGCGCTCTATTCTGAAAATCTGGGCAAGGATATGGGATTCTTCACCGATCCCTATCAGGATTTCGGACGGCTTTCATACGAGGTGTTCCGCGCTGCCCGCATGGTCGTCGACACCGGCATCCACTTTTACGACTGGAGTGAGCAGGATGCGGTTGATTACATGCTTGAAAACACGCCGATGACGGCCGGCGATATTCAGAATGAAATTCGCCGCTATATCGTGTGGCCGGGCCAGGCCATGTCCTACAAGGTCGGCATGCTGACCATTCTGGAATTGCGCCAGCGCGCCATGGATGCGTTAGGTGACGAGTTTGATTTTGGCGAATTCCACGATGTCATACTGAGCAATGGCTCGGTTCCACTCACGCTTTTAAGCGACCTGGTGGATGATTACATCGCCGACCAGCTCGCCCCGACCGAACAGGAGTAATAACGATGACACGACTTCCTGCCTTTCTTACATCCGTGTCGCTCGCGGCCTTGCTGGCCGCGTGCAGTCCGACCAATAATGAACCAACCCCGCAGGATGCCGCCAATGATGTCGCGGATGAAGCCGCGAATGATAATGCGGGCGATGGCAATTCAGACAATGATACCGACCTTGCCGAGTTGGAGCGCCTGAACACCTGGTTTGAAACTGTGTATGAAGCTGGTGTCGAACGTTCGCCGGTCACGCAGACATTTCTTGGTCGCCGCACGAATTACGATCAGTGGAATGATGTATCGCCGGAGTTTGCCGAAGAAAGCATCCAGATTGCGGAAAACAATCTATCCGAAATGCGGTCATCTTTTGACTTCGATTCGCTGGATGAATCCGCGCAAATATCCTGGCGCATGTTCGAGCGAAATGCCGAACGCGCTATTGATGGGCGGCGCTGGCAGGACCACGGCTATATTTTTACGCCGCGCGGTGGACCGCACAGTTTCGTGGCGTCCTTCCTGATTGGCCAACACCGCGTTGAATCGCAATCCGATGCCGAGGCCTATGTCGGTCGATTGAACAATGTCGGCGCCTATCTTGATCAGTCGATGGCCAATGCGCGTCGCTCCTATGATATGGGCGTCCAGACCGCGCGGTGGACCTATCCGCCGATGATCGAAACGACACGCAACATCATCACCGGTCATCCATTCGACGACAGTGGTGTGGATTCGCCGATCATGGCTGATTTCCGTCGCAAAGTGACGGATCTCGCTTTATCCGATGATGAAACTGCGCGTCTGATTTCCGAGGCAGAGACCGCGCTAACGAGCGTTCTTCAGCCGGCCTATGAACGCATGATCACCATGTTCGAGGAGATGGAAGCCGGCGCATCGGATAATGACGGTGCCTGGACCATGCCCGATGGCGGCGACTATTACGCCTTCATGCTGGAGGGCTATACGACGACCGACATGACGCCGGAGGACATCCACAATCTGGGTCTGGCCGAAGTCGAACGCATTCATGGTGAAATGCGTAACATCATGACGGAAGTCGGCTTCGAGGGCAGTTTGCAGGATTTCTTCGAGTTCATGCGAACCGATGAGCAATTCTACTATCCGAACACGGATGACGGCCGCGCGGCCTATCTGGCCGACGCCACATCGCTTATCGACAATATGAGCGAAGCCTTGCCCGCGTTTTTCGATACTTTCCCGGAAGCTGACATGGAGGTCGTTCGCGTCGAACCTTTCCGCGAAGCTGCCGCCGGCAAGGCCTTCTATAATCGGCCATCTGAAGACGGGACACGCCCGGGAAGATATTACGCAAACCTGCGCGATATGGCGGATATGCCAACCTATCAAATGGAAGCCCTCGCCTATCATGAAGGCATTCCCGGCCACCACATGCAATTGGCCATCATGCAGGAGTTGGAAGGCGTGCCGTCCTTCCGGCGCTTTGGCGGCGTGACCGCCTATACTGAAGGCTGGGGACTCTATTCCGAATACCTGCCACTGGAGATGGGCTTTTACGACGACCCGTACTCAAATTTCGGTCGGCTGGCGATGGAGCTTTGGCGAGCGTGTCGACTGGTCGTCGATTCCGGTTTGCACCATTATCGCTGGACGCGCGAAGAGGCGGTGGAATACCTGACCCTCAATACGCCCAATCCACCCGGTGACATCCAGAATGCGATTGATCGTTATATTGTCATTCCGGGTCAGGCCACGGCCTACAAGATTGGCATGAACGAGATCCTCCGCTTGCGCGGCGAAGCCCAGGAAGCCCTCGGTGATGAATTCACCATGGGCGGCTTTCACGATGTCGTTCTGACTCAGGGTGCCATGCCGCTGAACATCCTCGAAGAACGTGTATACGCGTGGATGGCGGAGGTTCAGGCTGAAAACTAGAGCCGGATCGAACACAGCTTAAAAAAGGCCCCGGACATCCGGGGCCTTTTCAATTGGCAAACAGGTTTGATCAGATCGGCATTTTCAGAATGTCGTTATAAGCGCGAATAACTTCGTCGCGGATGGCGATAACGGTTTCCAGTTGAACCTCGGCTGCGGCAACGGCCGTCACCACGTCGACCAGTTCGGCCTGTCCGGTAGCGACATTCGCCGTCATCTGTTCGGCCTGAACCAGAGAGGCATTCGTTGATTCCAGCGCGCCTTGCACCATTTCGGTGAATTTGACGCCGCCCGCTTCCGATGCAGCGTCGGCACCGCCCGCGGCGGCCTGCCCTGCGGCTTGCTGGTAAGCATTCAATGCTGCTGTGACGTCCATTGCCATTGTCTAATGTCCTATCGACGGAGCAAATCCAGCGCGCGCTCCATCATGCGGCGACTGGATTCAACCATGTTGAGATTGGCCTCATATGACCGCTGCGCTTCGCGCATATCCATGAGCTCGACAAGCGTCTGCACATTCGGATAGCGGACATAGCCGTCATCATTCGCAGCGGGGTGTCCGGGTTCATGCACCATTCTGAAGTCCGACATGTCCGGCGTTGCGCGGCTCATCCGGACCGTTTCCATTCCGGTGGCGCGATCAAGTTCCGATTCAAATACCGGCACCTGGCGCCGATACGGGTCACCATCCGGGGTTTCGGCTGTCGAATTGGCATTGGCGATGTTCTCGGCAATGATCCGCATCCGCGCGGATTGCGCGCGAAGACCGGCGGCGGCGACCGAAAGGGCGTCTGATGCATCTGTCATATACAGGCTCCTATCGACCGACCGGACGCGCAGCCATGCGCATCAGGCCAAGGCTTTTCTGATAAAGGGTCAGTGCCGTTTCGTACCGCATCCGGTTTTCCTGAGCTCGAACCATCTGTTCCTCCAGAATCACCGAATTACCGTTCACTGTGGTCTGGCTGTCGGGGCTATCCTGCGCCTCATAGCTGCGGTTTCCGGCAGCCGGGCTGGCGGAATTACGCAGCTGTTGTTGCAGTGCGCGATGGAAATCGGCTTCGGACACATCTTGCGGCGTGTAGCCGGGCGTATTGGCGTTCGCGATGTTTCGCGTCAGCAAATCATGCCGCTGACTGTGAAAAGCCATCGACTCACGCAAGATTGCCAGTGTTGGCGCGTTGTCCAGACTCATTTCTATACTCCGGTCTGTTGAGTATGAAGCTGGGCTGCGTGGCTTAACGTCGCGTTAAGCAGGAAGGAATTGCCGGTTTGGACGTTGTAGATGCTGCCCGTTATATCGCTGCACTCGCCGTGGTGCTTGGCCTGCTCGGATTATTGGCGCTTGGTGCCCGTCAGGGCTGGTTGGCAAATATTATTGCAAGCCTTTCCCGTGGCCAGATTTCTGGCACCAAACGCCAGCGGCGCATGAAAGTCGTGGAAACGCTGGTCCTCGATCCGCGGCGGCGAATCGTCATTGTCGAGATCGACGGCAAAGAGCGCGCTTTGCTTTTGGGCGCATCGGGCGAAACCACCTTGCCACACGATGAAAGACCGAATTCATGAACGCGCGACGCTGGGCGAAAATTTTCGCGATCATTGGCGGTTTCCTGCTGCTGACGGGCGGTGTCTGGGCGGCAGCGCCAGGCGGACCCGGTATTTCGCTCGACCTGGGTGATGAAGGCACATTGACCGAACGCGTCCTGCAATTGATGGCCCTGCTGACGGTTTTGTCGCTAGCCCCCTCCATTGTCATCATGACCACGTCTTTTGTGCGGATTGTTGTAGTGTTATCGCTCTTGCGGACAGCCGTCGGCCTCCAGCAAAGCCCGCCCAACGCTGTCTTGATATCCCTGGCGATTTTCCTGACGGGTTTTGTGATGGCTCCGGTCTTCACCCAGTCCTACGAGGATGGCATCCGACCGCTACTCGATGGTGAAATGGAGCTGACCGAAGCCTTCGATGCGTCAAGCGGCCCGGTCAAAACCTTCATGCTGGCGCATACACGCGAAGACGATCTGGGATTGTTTATCGGCTTTATGGACGGCGAACCGCCGGCCACTGCCGAAGACACGCCTTTTCACGTCGTTGCACCGGCCTTCATGATTTCAGAATTACGCCGCGCATTCGAAATCGGTTTTTTGCTCTTTATTCCATTCCTGATCATTGATCTGGTCGTCGCTTCGATTTTGATGTCGATGGGCATGATGATGCTGCCACCCATCGTCATTTCGCTGCCTTTCAAGCTTATTTTCTTTGTGCTCGTGGATGGCTGGCGATTGGTGGCGGGCAGCCTGGTACAGAGTTTTGCGACAATCACACCACCCGGATAGATCAGGCCGGTTCGCCCGCGTCCGAGAAGCGCTGACGGAAACGACTCATGAAGGCATCCAGCGTATCGACACCAGCGATCTGTCTTGCCAGATCACCGATCTGCACGTCCCCGCTCACCGCATTATCGTCGGTAAGAACCGCAAAAGCTTCGGCCTGATCCGTTGCCGCCATTTGCGTACCATAGCGGCTCGTAAGCCGATCAATTGACGCTCGATCTTCAGCCAGATTGTGGGCAATGGCCGCCCGCAAGACGTCGGCCTGTTCGTCAATGCTCAGCGGTGCATCATCGCGCCATCTATCAGCCAGCGCCGCTTCGATCCGGCGCCCGGCATCTGCCCAGTCGCGGCGGGCCCAGGCGACGTCGGCGCGCAATCGTCTCGCCCGTTCGCTGGTATCGCGTTCGATCAGTTCCAACGCATGTTCATGGCGACCCAATTCCGACAGGGCGCGGGCTTCAAGAATACGTCGCTCATCGACCAACTCGGTCGGCAGACCGGCCACGCGGGTCGATCTGATCACCGTCAGAGCTTCACTCGGGCGGTGGTCCATCAGATAGATCACGGCCAGGTCTGTTGCCACACTTGCACGGGCGGCCGGTTCCCGCAGCCGCTCATTGACCTGGTGGGCCAGCAATTGCGCTGCAGGTTCCAGCAGATCGAAGGCAACCAGCCGGTCCGCCAGACGCCGGATCATCCGGTCACCGTCAGCCCCGATCGGCGTGAGATAGGAATGTTCATAGAACAGTCCCACCGCCTCGATAGGGTCCATTCGGTCGGCTGCGCCGTCCAAAAACAATTCGTTGAAAATTCTACTCATTTCCTGACCGGTGCGGCGTGCGGCCCGGGTTTCCGGGAATTGCGCACGGGCATTCTGCATGATTTGCAGGCCTTCGCTGTACTGGCCCTCACGCACATAAAGCTGTCCGAGCAAATTCATGGTCTCCAGCTCGGTCGTGTCACCGCGCCAGCGAAGCCGCAGCATTTCCAACGCTTCCACTGCTTCCAAAGGCGAGATCAACTGGTTTTCGATCTGGATCTTGTAAAGCTCCAGCAGTGACAACGCTTCGATTTCGGGCAAACCGGATACGGCCAATTGCTCAAGGCGACGCATGGCGTCTGCCGTATCACCCGATGCCTGGGCCAGACGGGTTTGAATCCATGCCGCGCGAGCGCGCGTTTCCGCGTCTGGCTCGTCGCCATCCAGTTGTTGAAGCAATTGCGTAGCACCGGCAAAGTCATTGAGTTCCAAGGCCGTCTCTGCGTTCAAGACGCGGAAACGGGCACGCCATTCCGGTGCATAGTCATACAGCGCCTCTCGCGATGCTGCGAAACGCCGGCTGGCCTCTTCCCATTCTTCGCGTTCAGCTGCGATCACGGCCTGCCAAACTCCGGCGCCGGGATCGCTGCGTAGCTCTGGGGAATTGAAGGCCAGGCGCGCATCATCGACGCGCCCCATCATCAGGCTCGCCACGCCGGCAAGCGCCAGAGCGTGGGCATTCCCCTGCATGGCCGGATCGCGATCAATTGCGACTTCAATGATGCCAAGCGTTTCCGCGGCCAATCCCCTGGCCAACATGAAGCGGGCCAGCGCTATCCGATCTGTACTGTCTCCGTGCGCCGCCTGCGCGTATAATTCCGTATATTCAAGCCAGTAGTTCTCATCCGAGTTCCAGCGTTCAAAATCCATAAATGCAGGCGAATCCAGGCTACGCCGACCAGAGGCGAGAATGCTGTCCGACGTGGGCGAGAGCGCCAACCCCTGTGGTCGCGCAAAAACAACCGTATCGCCCTGCGTCAGCATAGTGACATCGTCCGCCATGACTTCCATCGCCGCGCCCTGACTGGAGGGCAGCAAGGCCATGCCGACGAAATCGCGGCGCGTCGGTGCGCCCTGTATTTCACCATTCGCCGTAATGACAGCGAGCGTATCGCCGACCGCGGGGTCATCCACCCAGAGCGTTTCGCTGATGGCGTCGATATCCACCAGAATTCTGGCAGTTGCACCGCGACGGGCATCGCGTGCAACGGAAATCGGCCGCGGCGGCGATTGGATCCGTTCCGCGAGAACGACCCGCCACACACGTCCTTCCTTGATCACTTCCGCCTGCGTCGATTCCGGTACAACGATGCGAGCGGCCGTATATCCGATGCCGCGCGAGGAGGTGTAGCCAATAACGTGTCCGCGCGTGCCGTGCGCCATTTCTTCCAAATCGAGATCGGCCTCGGCATCAAAAACGATCCAGACCGCGGATCCCCGTCGGAACACAGCGATGCCCACAGGTGCCGCCCATTCAAATGCCGCCGCCAACTCGCCGTCGCTCTCACTCACCGAGGCATGAACGATCCCGCTGGCGGGAACCGGGTCTGCGCGCTCAACCGGCGCAAAATTCAAATGGTCAGAGGAAACTTCCGGTACAGGCACGGGCTGCCCGGGCGCTATCTCGGGATCGGCTTCGTCAATGGGAATATCGGCGCTGTCCGGACCATTTTCAGCCGCGTCAGGCGGGT
>Ga0316204_10007065_pt1 | contig 16742 bp, 13 predicted proteins | sample 6monrhotite_MG_2_FD_205661 | JGI IMG/M metagenome (GOLD analysis project Ga0316204, IMG submission 205661) | Microbial mat bacterial communities from mineral coupon in-situ incubated in ocean water Damariscotta River, Maine, United States -... | ecosystem: Environmental > Aquatic > Marine >... | reverse complement strand
CGAAATCCTTGCTCTTTATAACGAAGGCAAGTGTGGTCTCTGGATCGACGCGACAATCGCAGCTTCGTTCCTGACATCGCCTGACGTTGCATACGCTCAGTCGCCAAACGCTGGTAACCCAGTTGGTGCGAACTGGTTGTGGGCATGGGCAATGGCTGTTCCAGCCGGATCGCCTAACGCTGAAGCCGCAACGGCATTCATCGAATGGGCAACGTCGAAAGACTACGTTCAGGCTGTAGGCAACCACCCAGACTTCGGTTGGGGTTCTGTTCCAACTGGTCAGCGTGCATCTACATACGCTCTACCTGAGTTCCAGGCAGCAGCAGGATTTGCATCAGCTGAAATGGCAGCAATTGATTCGGCGGCTCCTGCCGCAACTGACATCAAACCTTACGTAGGTGTTCAGTTCGCAGCGATCCCAGAATTCCCAGAAGTCGGCTCTGCCGTCGCTCAGGAAATGGCTGCTGCACTTTCAGGCGCTAAGTCGGTTGAAGATGCTCTGGCTGCCGCACAGGCCGCTGCTGTATCAATCATGGAAGAAGCTGGCTACTAATCTGTAGCAACCTTCGAGAGGGCCCGGTTGTCTGGGCCCTCTCATCCACCAAAACGGTCGCTTGAATTGTTTGGGCAAGACAGCGACACTTCTCATTCTGAATATGAAACTTAACCGTCACGAGCTAAGCGATTGCATCGTTTTGCTGGGAGGATAGACTTATGTCCGACAGAAAGCTTCCTCGGCTTCTTCAAACGCCAGCGGTTCTGCTGCTTTTGGTTTGGATGCTGGTCCCATTAGGGATGACCCTCTATTTCTCATTCATTCGCTATGTTCTAAACAGCTCGCGCCGTCCCGAATGGACGTCCCCCAGCATTAGCAACTGGCGCGGATTTGGAAATTACGAATTTGTTTTAAAGTCCAAGGACTTCCTTCTTGCGATTGAAAACAGCCTGATCATTGTCTGCAGCATTTTGTTTCTGACTGTTATCTTGGGCATCATGATCGCCGTCCTGATAAACAAGACCTTTGCGGGACAAGGCATTGTCCGCGTGCTGTTGATTTCACCCTTCTTTGTCATGCCAGCCGTAAACGCGGTTCTGTGGATCAACATGATCCTAGACCCAGTTCTAGGCCTGCAAGGCATCGCGGTTGCTGGAATTAACGACATCCTTGATGGCTTAAGGGCGATGCCGGTTCTCGGGGGCTTCTTCTCACTCTGGCCTGATCTTGCACCGATTTCATTCAGAGCAACGCAGACCTCGGCGATTGCGGTCATCATGATGGTGACGTGGCAGTGGACGCCGTTTGCGGTTCTGATTTTCATGACATCCCTACAGTCCGAAGATCAGCAGCAAAAGGAAGCCGCAATCCTCGACGGTGCCAGCGTGTGGTCTCAGTTCCGGTTTCTGACGTTGCCGCACCTTGGACGACCGATTGCAATCGTGGTGATGATCCAAGCGATTTTCCACCTGTCGCTTTATGCCGAAATCGAAATCGTAAGCCGAGGCAACGGAAATAAAAACCTGCCGTACCTCATTGGTGAATTTGCCAACAACAACATCGGCGCGGCAAGTGCCACCGGCATCTTCGCCGTAATTCTAGCCAACATCGTAGCCATCTTCTTGCTGCGCATGGTTGGCAAGACATTGATGGAATAGGACGCAAGATCATGGCAATCGTTGCACAAACCTCAAAATTCAGCACCTACGGGCGGCCAGTATTGGCTTGGGGTGTTGGGCTTCTTTTCTTCTTTCCTATCTTTTGGATGGTCTTAACAAGCTTCAAAACCGACGCCGACGCTGTGAAGCCAGAGTTTCTGTTCTTCTTCACACCGACGCTCGAAAACTACGCGAACATGACCCAGAACTACGACTATTGGCGCTTTGCGACCAATTCGGTCATCACCTCGGTCTTTGCGACGTTGTTTTCTTTGGCCGTTGGAATTCCCGCCGCTTATGCGATGGCATTCAACCCAAGCCGGGGCACCAAAGATGTTTTGATGTGGATGTTGTCGACAAAGATGCTGCCAGCGGCGGCGGTGCTTTATCCAATGACGTTCCTCACAAAAAGCATGGGGCTGTTTGACACCCACTTTTTGATCATCATCGTGTTAAGCCTGATCAACCTACCGATCGTAGTGTGGATGTTGTTCACCTACTTTAAGGAAATCCCCAAGGACATTATCGAAGCCGCAAAAATGGACGGTGTTAATACGTGGGGTGAAATCAAAGAGATCCTCATTCCTCTGGCGTGGGGCGGGATCGCATCAACAGCGCTTTTAACGTTCATCTTTTGCTGGAATGAAGCGTATTGGACCGTGCGTCTAACCACGATCGACGCCGCAACGCTTTCAAAGTTGATCGAAGGCAACCGAGCCCCAGAAGGCCTGTTCTTTGGCCGCCTGTCAGCCGTATCGACGGCGGCAGTTGGACCCATCGTTGTGCTCGGCTGGTTCTGTCAGAAACAATTGGTCCAAGGCTTGACCTTCGGCGCTGTGAAATAAGGAAAGATCATGGGACGTATTGTACTTAAAAAAGTAACCAAAAGCTTTGGTGAAACACAGGTCATTCCACCGTTGGATCTGACCATCGAAGACGGAGAGTTCGCAGTATTTGTTGGCCCGTCGGGCTGCGGTAAATCTACCCTTTTGCGGATGATCGCGGGACTAGAAGACCTGACGTCGGGCGACATCGAAATCGACAATGAAATCGTCACCGACGTTCCGCCTTCCAAACGTGGCCTGGCTATGGTTTTTCAGTCGTATGCGCTCTATCCGCATATGACGGTGCGCAAAAATATCGGCTTCCCGCTGCGCATGGAAAAGCTGAGCCAATCCGAGATCGACAAGCGTGTCGAGACCGCAGCAACGTCGCTTAACCTTCTCGACTACCTAGACCGCAAGCCCGGTCAACTATCAGGTGGACAGCGCCAACGCGTTGCGATTGGCCGCGCGATTGTACGTGATCCGTCGGCGTTCCTTTTCGACGAACCATTGTCGAACCTTGATGCGGCTTTGCGGGTTGGCATGCGTCTTGAGATCAGCGAAATGCACGAACGCATGAAAACGACCATGATCTACGTGACGCACGATCAGGTCGAAGCGATGACGATGGCCAATAAGATTGTCGTTTTGCAGGCTGGGGTGATTGAACAAGTCGGCTCTCCGCTTGATTTGTACCATCGCCCACAAAACCTGTTCGTCGCAGGCTTTATAGGCTCGCCGAAAATGAACCTCTTTTCAGGCCCCGAGGCAGAGAAGTTTGGCGCACATACCATCGGTATCCGACCCGAACACACCGACGTCTCGATGACTGAAGGTGCTTGGGAAGGACGGGTGGGCGTAGCTGAACATCTCGGGTCTGACACGTTCATCCACGTCCACGAAACAGGTCTGACTGACATGTTCACCGTGCGACGTGCTGGCGACATTACCGTGAAACACGGAGACAAGATTTTCCTCACGCCGCAAACCGACAAAATCCACAAATTCGACAAGAACGGTCTTCGCATCGAATGAAACGCCTTGAAGGTAAATCCGCATTAATAACAGGAGCCGCCCGAGGGATCGGGCTGGCTTTTGCTAAGGAATATATTGCCGAAGGCGCGCGGGTCGCCATCGCAGACATCGATATAGAAGGGGCGCGTCAAACGGCCAAAGACCTCGGTGGGTCCGCAATCGCCGTGGAAATGGATGTAAGCGACATTCAAAGCATCCAAAACGCTGTTGCAAGCGTGGCCAATGCGTTCGGTCAAATTGACGTTCTGATCAACAACGCAGCCATATTTTCTGCCGCCCCAATCGTTGACATTACGCCCGACGACTTTGCCCGTGTCTTTAACATCAATGTTTCGGGGACGCTTTTTACACTGCAAGCCGTGTCCAAACACATGATCGAAAATGGCGTGCGCGGAAAGATTATCAACATGGCCAGCCAAGCAGGGCGACGGGGTGAACCCCTTGTTGCTGTGTATTGCGCGAGCAAAGCGGCCGTTATCAGCCTTACCCAGTCCGCCGGTCTCAATCTGATTGAATACGGCATCAATGTGAATGCGATTTCGCCCGGTGTTGTTGACGGTGCGCACTGGGACGGCGTCGACGCGTTCTTTGCCAAGTATGAAAACAAGGCCCCCGGACAAAAGAAAAAAGAGGTCGGCGACGCCGTGCCGTTTGGTCGCCTGGGAACGGTCGAAGACCTTACGGGAATGGCCGTCTTTCTTGCATCGCAAGACGCCAATTACATCGTGGCCCAGACGTATAACGTCGACGGCGGAAGCTGGATGAACTGATGAAACATGATGTGACGCACGCAGCTTTGGCGAAATTGAGCACGGCCACCTTGTCAGATTTGCCCGACGGAGTTTTGCGCCCGAACTATGACCGCAGCAGCTTGTCGGCTGGTATCGTCCACATCGGAGTCGGCAATTTTCATCGCGGCCACCAAGCGTGGTATCTGCATCGGCTGATGCAGCAAGGCCAGGCGTTTGACTGGGCGATTGTTGGTGCAGGGGTGCGCCAATACGATGCCACAATGCGTGAAAAGCTTATGGCGCAAGATTGCCTGACGACTCTTATAGAGCTTGATCCAAAATCCAGCTCGGCCGAGGTCATCGGGTCGATGATCGATTACCTGCCGATTGAAGAAGACAATGCGGCGTTGATTGATCGCATGGCGCAACCCGATATCCGCATCGTCGCCCTGACCGTAACCGAAGGCGGCTACTTTATCGACCCTGCAACCAAAGGGTTCGACAACGCACATCCCGATATCGTCTATGACAGCCAAAACCCGGACACCCCACGGACTGCGTTTGGGGCAATGGTCGCGGCCTTGAAGCGCCGTCGCGACACCGCAAGCGGCCCGTTTACAGGATTGTGTTGTGACAACCTGCAAGGCAACGGGTCAATCCTTAGCCAGACTGTCATTTCGCTTGCCCGCATGTCAGACCCTGATCTTGCCGACTGGATTGAAGCGACCTGTTCGTTCCCCAATTCAATGGTCGACTGCATTGTGCCCGCGTCCGGCGCAAAAGAACTTGAACTTGTGCGCCGTTTGGGCATCGATGACCAAGCGCCCGTCACGCATGAAAACTATCGCCAATGGGTCATCGAAGACAATTTCTGCGCGAGTCGTCCAAATTGGGAACGCGCGGGTGTCGCGATTACCGACGCCGTGCATGACTTTGAAGCTATGAAAATTCGAATTTTGAACGGTGGACATCAAGTGGTTGCCGTCACCGCCGAAGTCTTGGGCGTCGAGACGATTGCGGAATGCATGCAACATCCAATGATCGGACGGCTTTTCAAAAAGGTGGCAACAGATGAGATCGTGCCTCATGTCAAAGCAGTGCCTGGGATGACACCGATTGCCTATGTCGATTTGATTTGCGAGCGGTTTGCGAACCCAAAAATCATCGACACGACGCGCCGCGTTGCGTTTGATGGGTCTTCCAGACACCCTGGGTTTGTCATCCCGACAATCCGAGACGGCCTAGACACTGACGTCCAGATCAACGGTCTTGCATTGGTCGAAGCGATCTGGGCCAGAATGTGCGAAGGCACGCGCGAAGACGGCAGCAAGATCGAACCCAATGATCCGTATTGGTCTGACCTTCAATCGACAGCCATGGTAGCAAAATCGTCTCCTGCCTTATGGTTGGATATGCAGCACATCTACGGCGACCTTAAAGACGACCCCAAGTTCGTTGAGGCGTTCAGCCGGTGGTTGACCCTTATTTGGAACGCAGGTCTTGAAGCGGCAATTGAGACGTACTTGAAGCCCTAGTCGCTTTGCGCGCCCTCGGTCGATGTGCGCTAAAGTTTCGCAAGTTGCACCCCTTTGTGTGCCCTGCTAGCGTTCTTGGATGCATTTCAGTTTCGGAAAAATAGTCTCGGCAGTTTTGGCCGCACTCATTTTGACCGCCTGCGGTGTTTTCGGATATTCGATCGCCGACCGCTATTTCATTCGCCAACTTAACAGCCAAAGCGACGCGTCCCTGCGATTGGCAGCGACCGGACTTTCGGGCGCTTTGCAAAAATTCGAATCCATTCCAAAGCTGCTCGCAGACCATCCGGACATACAAAACTTGGTGTCGGTAGGACCGTTGATCGACAAAACGACGTCTACCAATCTCATGCTGAAATCTGTCGCCGAGGATGTCGGGGCGTCCGACATCTACGTGATGGACGGCGACGGTTTGACGATAGCTGCTAGCAATTTCGATCAGCAAAACACCTTCATCGGCAACAACTACACTTTCCGCCCATATTTTGCGGATGCCCTAAACGGACAACAAGGCCGCTACTATGCACTCGGGACGTCTTCGTTGAAGCGGGGGTTCTATTTTTCTGCGCCCGTCTATGACGGTGATGAAATCTCTGGTGTGATGGCCGTGAAATTCGCCGTCGATCGCATCGAAGAAAACTGGCGCGGGTTGCGCCATGATCTTATCGTGACGGATAGCGACTCGATAATCTTCATGTCCAGCACCCGCGATTGGCTTTTTTCGTCGATAGGACAGCTGTCGCGCGACGTGCTTGCCCGAATTAGTTCATCGCGGCGCTATCCAGTTGACCAGCTCAAAACCCTGCAGGCCGACCTCGTCGAAACCCAAGACGCGGCCATGTTAGCATTTTCATCTCAGACTGGCGGCCTTGAATACGTCGTGCGATCGCAGTTCATGCCCGAGGCCAACTGGACATTGCACATCCTTACAGATCGCGAAATCGCATCAAGACAAGCGTTGCAGGTCACGGTCATAACCGCTCTGATCGTGGTGTTGTTCTTGCTGACAACCGGCGTCATCCTTGCGGGGCGCAGTCGCCAGTTGCGCCGTATTCGCGAACAAAAAGACGCCCAAGTCCTGCTTGAAACCCGCGTGGCCGAACGCACGACCGATCTAAAACATGAAATCGGTGAACGTATTCAGGCCGAAAATGAACTAAGGAAAACCCAGAAGGAACTGGTTCAAGCTGGAAAGCTGGCAGCCCTCGGCCAAATGTCTGCCGCCCTGTCGCATGAGCTTAATCAACCGCTTTCGGCCGTGAAATCCTATGCCGACAACGCAGGGGCTTATCTGGATCGGGACCGCGTTGACGAGGCCAAAGCAAACTTGCAGCAAATTTCAAAGCTTACGGACCGGATGGCGCAGATCAGCAAAAGCCTGAGAAACTTTGCCCGAAAACCACGCGAACAGATCGGAAGTGTGCGGCTTGCTCTGGTCATGCAGGATGTCGAACAAATCATGCGCGGACGGCTACGCGAGGCTGACGCGACCCTTAGTCTGCCTAGTATTCCCGACCAGATTTCGGTGATCGGTGGTCATGTCCGTCTTCAACAGGTCTTGGTCAATCTCATCAACAACGCGCTTGATGCAATGGAAGACGTGACCGGCCAAACGGTTGAAGTGACATTCCTTGACCTAGGCGATTTCGTTGAACTTGGCGTTAAGGATCGTGGAATGGGGATCGACGACAGCATCATTGAAAAGATATTTGATCCATTTTTCACCACAAAAGGCGTCAATCGGGGCCTTGGTCTTGGGCTGTCGATTTCCTACAATATCCTTAAGGATTTTGGCGGAAACCTTCGCGCCGACAATCAGCCAAACGGTGGGGCTGTGTTTACAGTGACGCTGAAGGCGGCTGCACCAACGCAAGGTCTTACTGAATGAGCGACCAACCCAAAATCCTATTTGTCGATGACGAAGAACCGATCCGCAACGCGGTTGAACAGACTTTCGATCTGTCGGATTTGCCCGTGCAATGCGAGGCAAACCCGATTGATGCCTTGCGCCATATCAGCCGCGAATTCCAAGGCATTGTCATAACCGATGTCCGCATGCCCGAGATGGACGGGCAGGAATTCCTGCAAGAAATCCTCAAAATCGATTTTGAACTTCCGGTCATCTTGGTCACGGGCCACGGCGACGTCAAAATGGCGGTCGAGGCTATGGGGGCAGGGGCCTACGACTTTATCGAAAAGCCGTTTGCCGCCGACCACTTGGTTCACGTAGCGCGGCGCGCGCTTGAAAAGCGTGCAATGACGCTGGAAAACCGCGAACTGCGCTCGGCTGTCACAAAGCGCGACAAATTAGAGACCATGATAACAGGCCGCACAAAGGCCATCGAAGATCTTAGGAACAAGGCGAGGGCCGTCGCTGCAACGGACGCTGACATCTTGGTGTCAGGCGACACCGGCACCGGAAAAGAGGTTGTCGCCCGCGCAATCCACGCACTTAGTGATCGCGCAGATCGTCCGTTTGTCGCAATCACCTGCGGGGCTATCCCAAGCAAGCTAATTGAAAGCGAACTCTTTGGACATGAGGCTGGCGCCTTTCCGGGTGCACTGCGGGCCCGGTCTGGAAAATTCGAACACGCGCGGCGCGGCACGATCTATCTGGATGAGATTGAGACGATGCCCAGCGATCTACAGTTACGCTTGCTGAGGGTCGTACAGGAAGGCACCATAACGCGGCTTGGGTCCAACGACCCGATAGATTTGAACGCACGCTTCATTGCGTCGACGAAAGTGAACCTTGCCGACGAAGTTCGCGCGGGCCGGTTTCGCGAAGATCTCTATTATATTTTGAACGTCGTACATCTTGAGCTACCGTCGCTTGCACAGCGCCGAGAAGACATTCCGCGCTTGTTCATGCAGCTAGCCAACGAAGCCGCACGGCGCTACCGGCGTGAATTTGTGGACATCCCGCAGACCTTGATGGCGGAAATCACCCAGGCAGATTGGCCCGGAAACGTGCGTGAATTGCGCAACGCCGCAGATCGCTTTGTTATGGGACTGGACACCTACGAAGAAACGTCCCCTAACGAAACCGGCGGCTTGGCTGAACGCGTTGCGGCCTATGAGAAACAGGTTATCACGGCTGAACTCAGCTCTCGGTCTGGGGGGCTTAAGGGCACGTATGAGGCGCTTAAAATCTCACGCAAGTCGCTTTATGAGAAGATGCAGCGCTATGGCTTAAGGCGGGAAGACTACAAAGACTAGACGCCCCACATGAAAAATGTGCAGGTTTTCACCCACGTAACCCCCTGAATGTTACTGATCCTACCCATTTCGCGAATTTACATGCCGATTTCTGCGTTTTCTTCGCACGTCATGCTTAAACTCAGCGCTTAGGCCCTTACACACAACCATCGCCCGATGTCTGTCGGGCCGGATTTAGTGGAGGAAATCATGAAATTCATTACTGTTGCGGCCACTGCGGTTGCGCTAACTATGACGTCTGGGGCAGCATTTGCTGCTTGTGATGACGGCGAAATCGTCATCAAGCTTAGCCACGTCACAAACACTGACAAGCACCCAAAGGGCATTGCTGCCACCCTTCTTGAAACACGCGTCAACGAAGAGATGAACGGCAAAGCTTGTATGGAGGTTTTCCCGAACTCGACTCTTTACAACGATGATCAGGTTCTTGAGGCTTTGCTGCAAGGCGACGTTCATATGGCGGCACCGTCGCTGTCAAAGTTCGAACAGTTCACCAAGCAATTCCGTATCTTCGATCTGCCATTCATGTTCAAAAACATGGGTGCTGTTGACGAATTCCAGAACTCGGAAACCGGTCAGGCAATGAAGGAATCGATGACGCGTCGTGGTCTTCTTGGTCTCGCATTCTGGCACAATGGCATGAAACATATGTCAGCAAACGTACCGCTTGAGCTTCCATCAGATGCAAACGGTCTAAAGTTCCGTGTCCAAAACTCGGAAGTTCTGAAAGCGCAGATGGCCGCTATGGGTGCAAGCCCTCAGCCGATGGCCTTCTCAGAAGTTTACGGCGCCCTTCAAACCGGCGTTGTTGATGGTCAGGAAAATACTTGGTCAAACGTCTATGGCAAGAAATTCTTCGAAGTCCAAGACGGAACAACTGAAACGTCGCACGGCATCATCGACTACTTGCTTGTGACCAATGTTGACTGGTGGGAAGAGCTTCCAGCTGACGTTCGTGACCAGCTTGCGACAATCGTGCGCGAAGTAACGGAAGCGCGCAACGGCGAAGCCTTCACGGTTAACCAGTCGGCCAAGCAAGCCATCATCGATGCAGGTGGCGTAGTACGTCAGTTGACTGCCGAGCAGCGTGAAACTTGGGTCGCAACGATGAAGCCTGTTTGGGCACAATTCGAAGGCGATGTCGGGGCTGACAATATCGCAGCAGCACAAGCGATCAATGCCAATCACTAATCCAGGCCTTTAGCCGGATACGACCCGGCCCTTTTGTGGGCCGGGTTTTCTAATTCTCTTGTCATAGAGAGAGGGGGTAGAAGATGTCTTCACACTACCAAGCCAAAACGCCTTTGGGTCGCTTTGTGAACGAGCTTGAAGAAACCGCGATCGCGGTTCTGTTGGCCGGCATGACGTTGATCACATTTACCAACGTTATTTTGCGCTACGGTTTTAACACAGGCCTGATCTGGGGGCTTGAGGCCACCACGTTCCTTTTCGCGTGGCTCGTCCTATTTGGCATCAGTTACGCCGTTAAGGTCACGGCCCATCTTGGTGTTGATGCAATTCTCAACATGCTGCCCAAAAAGGGACGCCGCACCTTGGGCATAATCGCCGCAATCGTGTGTGTCGCCTATTCGTTCCTGTTGCTTAAGGGCGCGTGGGATTATTGGGCGAATTTCGCGAACCTTCCGCAAACGACAGGACGCTGGTTCCCGACTGGCTTTGAAGACATGCGCCGCACATCCTACCGCGGATGGTACGAAGTCATTGATATCCGCTTTCCTGAATGGCTCCGTTGGATTGAGCCTGTGATGAACGACGGCGAGACCTACGACAAGCTGCCTCGGTTCATTCCCTATTTCATACTACCGATTGGCATCGCTCTATTGATTTTTCGGTTCGTTCAAGCCGGTGTGCGTTTGGTCAAAGGCGAAACCGAGTCTCTGATCGTAAGCCACGAAGTCGAAGACGCCATCGAACACGCCAAGCAAAAAGACTGGGAGGAATAAGCCATGGAAGTTGCAGTTCTCTTTATCATGGTCATCGGTCTGCTGCTGATCGGGGTTCCTATTGCTGTGTCTCTTGGCATGTCCTCAATTCTGTTTTTGCTGGTGCTTAGCGACACGTCGCTGGCCTCGATTGCGCAGACGTTCTTTCAAGCGATGGCGGGACATTACACGCTTCTTGCGATCCCGTTCTTCATCCTCGCGTCGTCCTTTATGTCCACAGGCGGAGTGGCCAAACGCATCATCCGCTTTTCGATCGCCGCTGTTGGGCATTTCCCGGGCGGTCTCGCTATTGCGGGTGTGTTCGCCTGTATGATGTTTGCGGCATTGTCGGGGTCCTCCCCTGCCACCGTTGTTGCCATCGGTTCAATTGTGATCGCGGGCATGCGTCAGGTCGGGTATTCCAAGGAATTCGCGGCTGGCGTCATCGCTAACGCAGGAACCTTGGGCATCCTTATCCCGCCCTCAATCGTCATGGTAGTCTATGCCTCGTCCGTTGAGGTGTCCGTCGGGCGCATGTTCTTGGCGGGTGTCATCCCGGGCATTTTGGCCGGTTTTATGCTAATGCTGACGATCTACGTCATTGCGGTGCGCAAAAACCTTCCTAAAGGCGAATGGCAAGGCTGGGGCGAATTCTTTGAGGCAGGCCGAGAAGCCGGTTGGGGGCTGTTCTTGATCGTCATCATCCTCGGAGGCATCTACGGAGGCATCTTCACCCCGACCGAGGCCGCCGCAGTGGCCGCCGTGTACGCCTTTTTCATCGCGACCTTCATCTACCGAGACATGGGTCCATTGGCGACACCCGAGGGTCAGCCCAATATCTCGTTCTTGAAGAAACCCTTGTCGATGATCACCGTGTTCTTCCACAAAGACACACGGGACACGTTGTTTGAAGCGGGTAAGCTTACGATCACCTTGATGTTCATCATCGCGAACGCGTTGATCTTGAAGCATGTTCTAACGGACGAACAAATCCCTCAGCAAATTGCGGGCGTCATGTTGGACGCGGGCTTTGGTCCGATCATGTTCTTGGTCATCGTAAACATCATCCTGCTAATTGGCGGCCAATTCATGGAACCATCAGGCCTGATCGTGATCGTGGCCCCGCTGGTGTTCCCGATTGCGATGCAGTTGGGGATCGACCCGATCCATCTTGGCATTATCATGGTCGTGAACATGGAGATTGGGATGATCACGCCTCCGGTGGGATTGAACCTGTTCGTGACGTCTGGCGTGGCGGGCATGCCAATGATGAGTGTTGTGCGCGCAGCGCTACCGTTCCTGGCTGTTCTGTTCGTCTTCTTGATAATGGTGACCTACATTCCGTGGCTGTCTACGTTCCTGCCAACGACCTTCATGGGCCCCGAAATCGTGATCAAGTAACGGCCTCGCATCGGCGGTCAATTCGGCCGCCGGTGCACACCATGACGTCGCGCCGACAAACGCCCATTGCCGCAACTTGGAGTGGACACGGCCCAAAAATCCTTCATACAGACCCTATGCTATCTCGTCCTGCCAAGTACATTTGGCAACACCTTCGTTATCTTCCTTTATGGTCCGCGCTCACCTATTCCAAATGGCGCGGGTTTGATGCGCGCGCGCGCAGTCTAGGGAATATCTTTGGTTGGACGATGCGCTGGATTCCTTTGGCCCGCAGACGGTTTAGCCGCGAAATCTTGCGCATATATCCAGATATGGCGCATTCTGAGCGGTTGAAGCTTAGTCGCAAAATGGGTCAGAACATGGGGCGCACCTTGTTTGAGGTGTTCCACAACACGGAATTCCAAAAGGGCTTGGACAGGTTTCACGTCTCGGGGCCCGGACTGGCTGTGCTTGAACAGGCAAAGGCCACGGGCAAGGGCGCTATCATCGTTTCGGGGCATTTCGGCCAGTGGGAAGCCGTTCGCGCCGTCCTAAAAGACCGAGGGATGGAAACGGGCGGCGTCTACCGACGTCAGAACAACCGCCATTATCAACGTCTTTGGGTGCGTGGGATTGAACAGGGCGGTAAACCCGCGCTGACAACAGGGCCACGCGGCACCAAGGCCATGATCCGTCATCTTCGCACCGGTGGGTTTGTGGCGATACTTCTAGACGAGAAAACTGTAGACGGTGAAATGATGCCGTTTCTTGGCTTTGACGCGCTAACCTCGCTGGCTGCTGCACGGCTTGCGCTGAAGTACGACGTGCCATTCCTGCCGGCATTTGGCACGCGCCGCGATAACAGCAGTGATATCGACGTCGAGTTTGAAGCGCCGATCGCACCGTCCGATCCCAAAACCATGACTCAGGAATTCAACGACAACCTGTCAGCGCGCATTCTTGAGAGACCCGACCAGTGGTACTGGCTACTGCGCCGCTGGAAAGACATGCGCCAGTAGACGCGCCTGTCTACGACCGGTTGGGATGCGCTATCGCGGCCGCATGATGGCATGTGGTCACTGGCACGTACCTTGATCGTCAGTCACACAAATTTTAGGAGGACATTGGCTGGGGTGGTAGGATTCGAACCTACGATACATGCTACCAAAAAGCATTGCCTTACCACTTGGCTACACCCCAACAGTGACGTGGTAATTACTCAAGACCTTATGAGTCCGCAAGACCCGAAAGCATAAAAATGTTGACCTTTTTTTACGCCCTCAAGATCGCGCCATTTCACCGATAAACTTCGTCTTCTCCAGGGAACGCGCGTGATTTGACTTCGGTTGCGTAATCCTCGACCGCTTTTTCGATCATTCCGCCCAGATTGCCGTAGACTTTGACAAATTTGGGGGTCCATGGATTTAGGCCAAGCATGTCCTCAAGCACAAGAATTTGGCCGTCGCATTGATTTGATGCGCCAATGCCGATGGTGGGAACGTCGATTGTTTTTGTGATTTTCACCGCCAAAGGTTCGACCACCCCTTCGACCACAACGGCAAAGGCTCCGGCCTCGGCCACTGCTTTCGCGTCGTCGACATGCATGTTCCACGTGTCTTCGTCGCGCCCTTGGGTTTTGAACCCGCCCATCGCATTGGTGGATTGCGGTGTGAGTCCGATGTGACCCATGACAGGGATGCCCCGTTCTGTCAGAAAGCGGATGGTTTCGGCCATGCGTGCGCCACCTTCAAGCTTTACGGCCTGACATTGCGTGTCCATCATCACTTGGGCGGCGTTACGAAAGGCTTGCTCGGGGCTTTCTTCGTAGCTGCCAAATGGCATGTCGACGACAACAAGTGCCCGCTTGGAGCCTCGGACGACGGCCTTGCCGTGCATGATCATCAGTTCAAGTGACACGCCGATGGTACTTTCCATGCCATGCATCACCATCCCAAGACTATCGCCCACAAGGATAAAGTCCGCAAATTTGTCGACCACAGCCGCTGTATGCGCGTGATAGGACGTCAACGAGACGATCGGTTCACCATTCTTGCGAGCGCGAATTTCAGGCACTGTCATGCGGCGGGTTTTAGATTGAATGCTCATACTTAAGCTCCTTTAGGGAGAGATTACGCGTTGGTCGATCAATAACACAGATCCGAACGAAACCGAGATCATGATCGCAGTGGGACCGTCAATTGGTCCTTGGATTTCTTCCAGGGTTTCAGCCCTTACGATGTCACAGCCGATGAGCCGCGCAAGCGGTTCGTGCGCGATCAGACCGGCGATCTGGTTATACAATAGGGTGACCGTCGGGCGCTTTGGGGCAACGGCTTTAGCGTGATCAAGCGCTTGGCTTAGAACAACCGCGGCAGCGCGTTCGGCCGTATTCAGATGCACGTTGCGCGATGACATGGCCAGACCGTCAGGGTCGCGCACCGTTGGCACGCCGATGATGTCCACGGGCATATGCAGATCACGCACCATGCGTTTTATGACCTGAAGTTGTTGATAGTCTTTTTCACCGAACATCGCGAAATCGGGTTGGATGATGTTGAAAAACTTAGTCACAACAGTGGCGACTCCGCGAAAATGCCCAGGCCTGACTGCCCCGTGCAATACATGCGCCAAATGGGTTGTTTCGACGATGGTTTCTGCACCTTCGGGGTAAATTTCTGTCGCGTCGGGGGTGAAAACGGCATCGACGCCGTCAGATCGCAGCAGCGCCAGATCGCGATCCAAATCCCGAGGGTACGCGGTAAGATCATCGGTTTTTTCAAACTGCGTTGGGTTTACAAATATCCAAACGACAACGCGGTCTCCGGCAGTGCGGGCCTTGCGCACCAACTGCATATGGCCTTCGTGTAAGAAGCCCATTGTTGGCACCAACGCCACGGTTTCTCCGTTTGCGCGGTAGCTTGAAACGACGTCACGGATGTCCGCAACAGTTTGACAGACCTGCATTTTAGCCCGTTTCCTTTTGACCATTGCCAACGTGATACTGCGACCGCATCATAGTCACAACAGGCCGAGGTCGGTTTCGCGCTAACATGCGTCGGCTGGACCGCACGTCAATGGCACAGGGAATGCATATTCCCGCCAAACAACTTTGGGATTCTCGGACATGAAAACACAAGTGAAAGCTTTGGTCGTTGGCGGTGGCGCTGTCGGCACCTCGATTGCTTATCATCTGGCGAAAGCCGGATGGGACGATGTGATGCTGCTTGAGCGGGACGAGTTGACCTCGGGGTCGACGTGGCATGCGGCTGGCTTGTTGCCTCTGTTCAACATGTCCTTTGCAACGACGCACATCCATCAGTATTCGGTCGAATTCTACAAAACCCTGGAAGAAGAAACCGGATTGAACGCCGGTTTTGCGGTGGTCGGCAATTTGCGCATGGCCCAAACGAAAGAGCGGATGGATGAATACATGCTCTATGCGTCGACCGCTGAGACCTGTGGCGTTCCTTACGAATGGCTGACGCCTGCCCAGATCAAAGACCGGTGGCCGTTGATCCGCACAGAAGACCTTGAGGGCGCGATTTACCACAATACCGACGGTTATATTAACCCCGCTGACGTGACCCAAGCGATGGCCAAAGGGGCGCGTCAGCACGGCGTGGTGATCGAACGTAAGTGGCAGGCCGATGCGTATCACTGGAATGGTTCCGCATGGGAGGTCACCTGCACCAAGATGGTTGAAAGGGGCGGTAACTTGATTGCGTCTGACGAACAGATCGTCATTACGGCCGAACACGTTGTGACCGCATCGGGCAACCACGCCCAGACAACGGCCAAGAAGCTTGGCATCAAGATTCCAGCGATCCCAGTTGAGCATCAGTTCATCGTGATGGATCAAGACCCTGAACTGGTTGAATTCCGCAATAGCGGCGGAGACGAGCATCCGGTTGTGCGTGATGCAGATGCCCAAAGCTATGTGCGCGAGGAACGAGGAGGATGGATTCTCGGGGTTTATGAAAAGAACGCGCCTGCTGTGTTTGAATACGGCGTGCCAGACAGCTTTCGCGCAGATCTGTTCCCTCTCGATCTTGAGCGGATCGAAGACCAGTATATGGCGATGATCCATCGTGTGCCTTCGTGCGAAGAAAGCGGCCTAAAGGACGATTTCAATGGGCCGATCTGCTATACGCCTGACGGCAACCCTTTGGTTGGGCCAGCGCCCGGTTTGCGCAACATGTGGTTGGCCGAAGGCTTTAGCTTTGGCATCACCGCCGCAGGCGGCACAGGCTACTATCTGGCGCAAATGATGGTCGATGGCGAAGCCGAGATTGACATGGCGAGCCTTGATCCCAAGCGCTACGGCGACTGGATGACAACCGAATATGCCGCCCGCAAGAACGAGGAATGCTACGACCACGTCTACACCCTCCATCACCCAGATGAGGAACGGCCAGCCTGTCG
>Ga0316204_10007064_pt1 | contig 16744 bp, 13 predicted proteins | sample 6monrhotite_MG_2_FD_205661 | JGI IMG/M metagenome (GOLD analysis project Ga0316204, IMG submission 205661) | Microbial mat bacterial communities from mineral coupon in-situ incubated in ocean water Damariscotta River, Maine, United States -... | ecosystem: Environmental > Aquatic > Marine >... | reverse complement strand
CTAGTCAGCGAAGTGAGCCGGATCGCTTTGAACAGGAAAAGCACGCTTTTTTCGTCAAGGTGCGTCAGTGTTATCTTGATCGTGCGAATAATGATACTCAACATTATCGAATCATTGATGCATCCACATCACTCGAGCTTGTCCAGAAACATATCTCAACGGCATTGAAGGAAATTTTGTCTGTATGACGGGTTTTCCCTGGCACGCTAACGTTCGGACGAAAATGCTTTCTGTTATTGAGCAGGGGCAATTGACCCATGCCTGGATGGTGTGTGGCAGTAACGGCACGGGCAGAGAATTATTTGCGATTGATTTGGCGAAATATTTGTTATGTGAACAACCGAGTGCTCATGCGGCTTGTGGCAATTGCCAGAGTTGTCATTGGTTTGATGCTGAAACACATCCCGATAAAGTAGTGATTAGGCCAGAGGCGGCAGGAAAGGCGATAAAGGTGGATCAAATCCGTGATTTGATTGAAAGGCTTTCATTTACCGCATCCGGTCGGAATGGGCGCAGAGTGGTGATAATTTCACCAGCAGAAGCAATGAATCGACAAGCCGCTAACAGTTTGCTCAAATCGCTTGAAGAGCCGCCCGAAAATACCTACTTTTTCCTTATTTCCTCAGAATTATCGGCATTACCCGCCACGATACGTAGTCGCTGCCAATGGCTTAATTTACCCTCACCGAATGTGCAGCAGGCCAGTGAATGGCTAGCGCAGACCTGTGGTCCATCACCTGATAATGCCATTGCACTGGAAATGACGGATAATGCACCACTAGCAGCGCTTGTGTTGCGTGAATCAGGTGCGATCCCGATCTATCAGCAGCTCTTTGATGAATTCATACAGGCAGGATCTGGGCCTCATACAGCAACGCATTTGGCTGATCAGTGGTTAAAGCAAGAGCAATATATGCCGATAAACTGGATGTTGCGTTGGTTATCAGTATTGATTAAATTGAAGCAGTCAGGAGGGGTGAATGACAGCCCGTTTTTTCAGGATAGTAAGCGCCTGGAAACACTTGTTACCGTGCTGACATTGAAGCAGCTTTTTCGGTTCTATGATGACGCAGTTGAGGCGAATAGATTATGGTCAGCACCGTTAAATCGCCGCCTGCAATTAGAAAGCCTTTTTACCAAATGGCTTGCACTGTTTCAGTGAGTAAGAAAGGATTGTTGTTATGAGCACAGAGGCTAAAATACCACCAATGGGTGGACGTCAGGGTATCCTGTCGTTAACCATAAAAGATAAAAGTGCACTCTATGCCGCTTATATGCCCTTTGTAAAAAATGGTGGTTTATTTATACCGACTAACAAGGCCTATAAACTTGGTGATGAAGTATTCATGTTGTTAACGCTGATGGATGAAAAAGAAAAATTACCTGTCGCAGGAAAGATTGTCTGGATTACACCGAAAGGTTCTCAAGGAAATCGTGCTGCGGGTATTGGAGTTCAATTCAGCGAACAGGATGATGGCAGCGCACGCACAAAAATTGAAACGTATCTGGCTGGCGCACTTAAGTCCGATCGCCAGACGCACACAATGTAAACACGAAACCACTTACCCATAATACACAATGACTGCATTTCTTGTTGACTCACACTGTCACCTGGATCGCCTTGATCTGGAATCTTTTGATAATGGTATGTCAGGTGCTATACAGGCTGCCTGCGATAATGATGTCCGCCACATGCTCTGTGTTTGTATTGACTGGGAAAATTTTCCGGTAGTGAAGGCAATTGCTGAAAAATTTCCACAGGTCTCTGCCTCTGTCGGAATACATCCTAATGAAACTGAAGGTTATGATCCTTCGGTTGATGAATTGGTTGCCGCTGCTAACAGCAGCGAGATCGTGGCAATCGGTGAAACGGGACTGGATTATTTTCGAAGTGAAGGTGATTTGGAATGGCAGCGTGAGCGTTTCCGTCGCCATATTGCTGCGGCTAAGATATCAAACAAACCACTTATTATTCACATGCGTGAAGCGACAGAAGATACCCTGAGCATTCTCAAAGAAGAAAATGCCTCTGAAGCAGGTGGTGTCATGCATTGTTTTGCCGAAGACTGGGAAACAGCCAGGCGTGCTCTGGATATCGGGTTTTATATTTCACTCTCGGGAATAGTGACGTTTAAAAATGCGTTAGCGCTTAAAGAAGTTGCTAAAAAAGTTCCTCTTGATAAATTGTTGGTAGAAACAGATTCACCTTATCTAGCGCCCGTACCTCATCGTGGAAAAATTAATCAACCCGCGTACACGCGTCTGGTGGCTGAGTGTGTTGCTGAGTTACGCCAGACTGAATTTGAAAATATTGCTGAAGCAACAACTAACAATTACTTTAAATTGTTTTTTCCTGATAACGCCACAGCAAGTGAGCGTGAAAAATGGCTATGCTGAAAAAAGAAGTTCACGCCAAAAGCGGTGCATTAGCAGAAGTATTGAATCCCAGGGGTATGCGTGAGTTTTCCAATGCTTCATTTGTTAACATACCCAGCTATGCCGGGAATATCGCAGCTTCTACCCAGCTATGCCGGGAATATCGCAGCTTCACCGAGCCATCGAAAGGCGCTGAATTTTTCGTTAGATGCGGATAAGGTTTACCTCATATTAGTGCTTGAAGCAGCAAGAGTTTATTATCTGTTAGATACGTTAGAAATACAGGCGGAACAAGTTGGCAGAAATAATATTATTGCTGGAATCAATCGGGCAGAACCTTGAGCTGTATTTATTTTATCAACGGCAGAAAATTTTTTATGAATATGCGTTGGTTATTGTAATTATCATTAGTAAACATGACTCAATATATTTTATATAAAAAGTTAGTGTCCTTTGTAAAAGTCGTTAATAACGGAGTCAAAATTATCCTGTATGACCTGTCTTTTTAATTTTAGTGTTGGTGTGATCATGGAGTTTTCAACGGTCCATGCTTCTAACGTCGCATGTATGCGAAAGATTCGAGTGTAGCCTGGAAAGGAAGCAAGCTTAACTTTAAGATGCTGCATAAGTTTATCTTTGATGACACTGGAATTTGGATCTGTATCCGTGTCAATATTTAGCTGCTGGCATAGCTTGCTATATTGTTCAGTATTTAACACGGCAATAGCGGATATAAATGGCTTTCCTTCACCGAGGATCATGACTTGTTCGAAGAGAGGGTCGGTACAGATTGCCAATTCGATATCGGCTGGCGGAACTTTTTCGCCATTAGATAAAACAATGATTTCTTTTAGTCGGCCGGTAATGTAGATGTGGTCATTAGTTATACTTGCTTTATCACCGGTAAAGAGCCAACCATCGGCATCGATAATATCCTTTGATGCTTGTTCATTTTGCCAGTAACCTAACATAACGCCAGGGGAGCGTACTTGAAGTTCATCGTGCTCGCCAAGTCGAACTTCAACATCAGGTAATGCCTGACCAACACTGGCAATCTCGTTATCGTTTATCATGTTGGTACACACCACAGGACTAGCTTCGGTCATGCCATACCCTTGAGATATGGTTAAGCCAAGCCCTGTAAATACACGGCCAACCTCAAACGATAGTGGAGCGCCACCACTAATGGCAAGCCGCATGTTGCCACCGAGCTTTTTCATTATTTTACCGGCGACCAGCAAATTCAATATTGGCCAAAGTAATAAAGCGGGCGACCAACGCTCTCTTTTCTGTGCGACCTGAAATTTTTTCCAGCCGACATTGACTGCTGAATTGAATAAGCATTTAGCAATCCCAGATTTTTCATTAAGCTGAAGATGAATTTTATTATAGACACGCTCAAATATTCGAGGAACGGTGACTAAAATGGTTGGTTTTCGGCTTACAAGATCTTCGCCAAGGAGATCGATGGAGCGAGCATATGCAACAGTGGCACCTGTTAAGACCGGTAGATAATAGCCAACAGTGCGCTCAAACATATGTGATAAAGGCAGAAAGGATAAATAAATATCATCAGCATTAAAGGGATAGCATTTTGAGCATGCATTGGCATTCCACAATATATTGCCATGACTCAGCATGACGCCTTTGGGTTTGCCTGTTGTTCCTGAGGTATAGACGATGCTGGAAAGGCTATGCGGATCTAGTTCGAGGTGTGCTGGTTGGTGTGACTCATTAACAACCCATTGACTTAAGTGTTGTAGCCTGGTTTCGTCTGAATTAGTACAGTCCTGCATGCATACGATTCTTTTTAAGGAGTGCACATCATTTAGAACAGGTTCTAATATTTTGTATTGTAACGGACCATCGATGAATATTAATTTAACATCAGCTTCATTAAGAATGTGCAGTGCATTTTCTGCGCGATCGTTTATATAGAGAGGCACGACCACCAGGCCAAGACCGAGGGCAGCCTGTTCACACATTACCCATTGAGGTGAATTTTTCATCATGATAGCGACGCGGTCGCCAGGAACGAGATTCTCTAGACGCATACTTTGTTGCCAACGGCCAATATGGTCGGACATTTCCGTCCAGGTAAGATCAACCCATTTGGCATCACTTTCATCATAATACTGATAGGCGATTTTATCCGGGCTGCGTTTTACACGTTCCAGAAATAGATTCGATAAATTACTTGCATTATTCTCTGTTATGTAATCATGATTATATTTATCCACAAGCTTTCTCCCTATAGATCTTTCCAGCCATTTGATTTTTCAAACCGGTCACCATAACGCTGTTGCAGGTGCTCGAGTATTTTTAGTATCTGATCACGACCACGGTCATTGATATAATGAAAGGGCCCACCACGAAATGGCGCAAAGCCAGTGCCAAAAATAATTCCGGCATCGCCAAATTCAGCATTTTCTACCACATTGTCATGCAAGCATGCGGCTGCTTCGTTAAGCAGGCGCAGAATCAGTCTGTCACGAATATCGGTGGGAGGCGAGTATTCTTTGGGTATGGCAGGTTTAATAACTTTACCATTTTTGAATTCATAAAAGCCGCGACCAGATTTTTTCCCCAGCTGGCCTTTATTGACAAGATTTGAAAGACGATCCGGTACCGTTATTGGCATGTCCTTAGAAAGTATTTCAGCAACTTTCAAACAGATATCAAGCCCGACAGTATCAGCCAGCTCAATTGGCCCCATCGGCATGCCAAATTCAAGTGCCACGTCATCAATAACTTTCAATGGTATGCCTTCATCTGCAAGGTATACCACCTCCATTAAATACGGCATGAGGATGCGATTAACCAGAAAGCCTGGCGTACTGGTAACCGCCAGTGGTAAACGATCAATACTATGTGCAAAGGATGCAGCCTGTTGTTGTACCAGGCTATCTGTTTGTGGACTGTGCACGATTTCAACCAGTGGCATCATAGCAACCGGATTAAAAAAATGCAGGCCAACCAGTCTCTCTGGTTTTATTAATATTGTTGAAAGTTCTTGCAGAGGAATACTGGAAGTATTTGTGGCAAGTATGGCCGTTTCTTTCATTTGCGGCTCGATGGATTGAAACAGATTGCGTTTTACCTCGGGGTCTTCGAAGATCGCTTCTATGATGACATCGGCTCGCGAGATACCATTACCTTTCGTGTCAGGTATAAGACGATCCATTGCAGACTGAATTAGCAGTCGATCTTTGAGGCGTTTGCGAAATAATTTGTAGGCACGCTGCATGACGCGTGCAAGTGTTTTATTTTGTTGGTCTTGTAAGGTAACAATGTAGCCTTTTAATGCACACCAGATTGCAATGTCACCTCCCATGACACCACCACCAATAACATGTACGCGTTTAGGTTTGTAGCCTTTTAAATGGCCAGAGGCTTTTAATTGCTCCTGGAGCATAAATACACGAATGAGGTTTTGTGCTGTTTTACCAACGATAAGTCGGGCAACGGAAGCGGCTTCTTCTTCAAGCATTTGTTGAGGATTGTCATAGAGCCTTACCCAGAGATCGATTAATGCATAGGGTGAGGGGTAGTGCGCTTTAGGCGCGCGCCTGGCGACCTTTTTTTCAAGATATTTTGCCAACCAGGGGCGAAGCTGCCTGTGGTTGAGAAGTTGCACCCAAAATGGGAGTTTCTTCGGTTTAGGCGGTGACTTTAATATGCCAGCCACGGAATTTTTTAAGTGTCGCTGTGGGACTGCAAAATTAATTAAGCCGATTTTTTTTGCTGCTTTAGAAGATAATGCTCTCCCAGTTAACATCATGTCCATAGCAGCGGGTGCACCGATCAGTTGCAAGGATCGAAGTGAACCACCAAACCCAGGATGTATGCCGAGTTTTACTTCAGGTAGGCCAAGTTTTGTTTTTGCATCATTAACGGCGACGCGATAACGACAAGCCAGTGCCAGCTCCAGTCCTCCACCGAGACAATATCCGTGAATTAGCGCAATGGTTGGGAAGGGCAGTGAGCTTAGACGGTTAAAAATGGCATGGGCATTACGAATTAATTGTAATGCCTCGGTTTCGGTGGTGAGCCTGGTGAATTCCTTTATATCCGCACCAGCAATAAAGCCTGAAGATTTGCCGGACTGAATAACCATTCCTGTTGGCATATCATGCTGAGCATCGTCCAGAAGTTTTTCAAGTTCATGCAGTACTTCTGCACTGAGTGTATTTGTGCTGGTATTTGCTTTGTCGAGTGTCAGCCAGACAACTTTTTCAGTGTCGAGATCGTAGTGCCAATGTTTATACTTGTTTGTCATTTTACTACCTTTAAATTATGTGCGCTCAACAAGCATTGCGCCGCCCTGGCCACCACCAATACATAAACTGGCAATGCCCTTGTCTTTATTGTTTTGCTTCAGAGTATGGAGTAGATGCAGGACAATGCGCGCGCCACTCGCGCCAACAGGGTGACCGATGCTGATGCCACCACCATGGATATTGAGTTTATCCTGATCAAGAGAGCCCAGCGGAGAATTTAAACCGAGTTCTGTCTTGCAGTACTCTTTGTCTTTCCATGCCGCCAGACAACCTAAAACTTGTGCTGCAAAGGCTTCATTGATCTCCCAGAAATCAATATCATCTATCGTTAGTTTATTTCTCTTCAAAATAGGCGTGATGGCATGTACAGGGCCGAGTCCCATTTGTTCAGGGGCAAGTCCTGCCCAATGAGTGTCACTAATTTTACCAAGTGTCGGTAAATTATGCTGCTTTACCGCATCGCCACTGGCGAGAATGAGCATAGCAGCACCATCAGTGATCTGGGCGCTATTGGCTGCTGTGACCAAGCCGAAAGGGCGATCAAAGACGGGCTTTAGTGTTACCAGTTTTTCTACAACACTATCAGGTCTAACACCATCATCAGCATCATAAAATTTACCTTTGGTATCGTAGATAACTTCAACCTCTTCGAATAGATTTTGCTGTTGCGCAGAGGCGAGCCTTAGGTGACTACGGACGGCAAACTCATCCATCTGTTCTCGGCTAATATTAAAGTGATAGGCCAGGTTTTCAGCAGTTTGCCCCATCGATAAACCAACAACCGGATCGGTAAGTCCGCGAAGCAATCCTATAATGGGTTTAAAGAAATTGCCTCGTAACTTAGCTAATGTCGAAAGTCGCTGTGGAAATGTTTTCGCCCCGGCCCAGGCACCTAACCATGTGACCATGTTGTTATTGAGCAGAACAGGTGAGTGACTCATGGATTCTACGCCACCGGCCAGAACAATATCGGCACGGCCCAGCATGATATCTTTGGCGGCACTATCAATTGCCTGTAAACCAGAGGCACAATTGCGCTGTACGGTCCAGGCAGGAATATGCTCATCACACCCCAGACGCAAGGCGATGACGCGGGCAATATTCGCTTCATCTGGACCCGGCATAACACAACCCATAACAACTTCATCTAGCGCATCGAGTTCAAATGCCTGACGTGCCATAAGTGGACGCGCACAGCCGAGCACCAGATCCGCGGAGGTAAAGGGTCCCGGCTTTCCTTTTGCTTTAAGAAAAGGAGTTCGACTTCCATCGACAATATAGACGTCACGGTCATTCGTGCCAGACTTGTGAACAGTTTTCTTCTTACTGCTTTTTTTCTTTGTAGCCACTTCGGTCACTTCAATTCTCCTTACCAAAATTTGGCTCAAAATCATCGACCTGAATAACATCAAGACGAGCCGCTTCAGCCTGTCTCAACAACAAGGCATCATTATCATTTATAATGTCTTTTTCAAGCCCTGCTTTGATTAAGCCTTCCACACCTTCTATGCCTATGACGTAGTCCTTTAATGATTTTCGTAGCTTCCGTTCAACGTGCTCAGCCTGAATGACTTTTGTTAGCGCATCTTCCAGACGACCCAGTTGTTGATCCGTAGAGGTGGGCAGATAGATGCCTTTAGTAAGCCGATCCCGAGCTTCGGAAGGCATCATGAGGAATTCGGATATCTCCTTGCTAAGATGATCGCCAGGCTGGCGAAAACGTCGCCCCCATGGAAATATAACCAGGCGTAATAACCAGGCAACGGGGCGGTTTGGTAGATTGTTTAACATCTCGTCCATGGCTTTTTGAATATTGTATAAACAAGACTCACAACTCCATCGTAACATGGGAATATCTTCTTTTGGATAGCCATCCAGTTCAAATCGACGACAGGTTGCAGAAGCCAGATAGAGATAACTTAGCATATCCCCCAACCGGCCAGAGATAGATTCTTTGCGTTTTAACGAACCACCAAGTGTTAATAATGCTGCATCGGTTAATAATGCAAAGGCACTGCTTAGTCTGGAAAGTTTCTGGTAGTAACGTCGCAATGGCCGCTTGCCTGCAACAAATCTTACTCGTGCGCCGGTGAGCGCCAGATAAAATGTGCGAATAAAGTTACGCGCAAAATAAAACATATGGCCAAATAGCGCACGATCAAACTTTTCCAATGAGACGTTGTAATCCGTTTCAGCAACGGCTTCCAGTTCCGCAAAAACATAGGGATGGCTGCGAATGGCGCCTTGGCCAAAAATAATCATGCAGCGGGTAAGTATGTTGGCGCCTTCAACAGTGATACTAATCGGTAATGCCTGATACGCACGTCCCATAATATTGCGCGGACCAAGACAAATACCTGCACCGCCAAGCACATCCATACTGTCATTAACGATTGTGCGCATTTGCTCGGTTAAGTGGTATTTAACAATGGCTGAGATGACGGAAGGCTTTTCTCCATTATCCAAAGCATTCAAGGTCATTACACGTGCGGCATCCATCATGTAGGTATAACCGCCAATGCGTGCAAGTGCTTCTTGCACACCTTCAAAACGTCCTATGGGTAATTTAAATTGTCGGCGCACTCTGGCATAAGCACCAATCGCACGACTGGAAAGTTTGGCTGCGCCAACACTTAATGCGGGTAATGAAATGGCACGGCCATCTGAGAGACATTCCATTAACATGCGCCAACCCTGACCAACACGATCAGGACCACCGATGATCCAGTCTAATGGTATAAATACATCATCACCACTATTGGGTCCGTTCATAAAAACGATATTCAGTGGAAAGTGACGCCGACCAATATTGACACCAGGGGTGTCGGTTGGAATCAGCGCAAGTGTAATGCCGCGATCTTCTTTATCCCCAATCAGATGGTCGGGATCATAAAGTTTAAATGCCAGGCCGAGTATTGTGGCGACGGGTCCGAGTGTGATGTAACGTTTATTCCAGGTCACACGCATACCAAGGACATCTTTTTCACCCTGAAAATCCTGACGACAGACAATACCGTAGTCCGGTATACCTCCTGCGTCACTACCTGCTTCAGGGCTCGTTAATGCGAAGCAGGGGATCTCTTGCCCTTTTGCAAGCCGTGGTAAGTAATGTTCACGCTGTTCGTCAGTACCGTATTCCATTAAGAGTTTTGCCGGGCCCAGTGAATTGGGCACCATCACGGTAACGGCAGCAGAAATACTGCGGGTGGCAATTTTCATGACGACTTCGGAGTGGGCAAGTGCCGAAAACTCAAGTCCTCCTGATGCCCTTGGGATAATCATGCTAAAGAAACCATTCTCTTTTATAAATGACCAGACCTCGGCAGGGAGGTCAGTGCTCTCATGTGTAATTTGCCAGTCATCCAGCATTTCACACAGGCGTTCGGTAGGGCCGTTTAGAAAATCAATTTCTTCCTGGGATAAAGTGGGTGCGGGAATTTTTTTCAGCTTACGCCAGTGGGGTTTGCCACTAAAGAGTTCACCATCCCACCATACCGTTCCAGCATCCAGGGCCTCGCGCTCTGTTTGGGACATGGAAGGGGTGACACGACGAAAAAGTTTTAAAACCGGCTCCGAAATCCAGCGTAGACGCCAGGACTGTGGCTGTTCACCTGGCGGTGTTTCTGAATGATCATTCATGTCGCGCTTCCTTGTTCATCGTTTTACCCGAACCATAGTCATTAACTGACAGCGTAGATGGGCGCTCACATTTTGTGAGACATACTATATATACGTAAGTTCTCCTACTATAGACCATATATCGACTAAAACGCTTATTGGTTTAGTTAAGAAGTTATTAGTTTTCAGTATGTTGCCTAAGGTTATGGTGTAGCCTTACTGGCGAGTGAAATTGCTGTATATATTTTGTCCATCTCAGTATAAAAATGTGGCGAATAACGTATGGCGTCGCCCCGATGGGCACAAAAAATACCTTCTTTGTATAAGTATTCATAAAGCGATTGGCTGGGAATATTTTCATGACGAAAGCTGGCAATGCCTGCATATCGCTCTGGATTTGGGTTACTGACTAAGCTTAGAGCGGTACTTGTATTGATGGCATCAAACATGGCCTCACTGCGTTTTAATATCTCAGCTTCAATATGCGCCATACCGACTTCAAGCAGTAATGAGATGCTGGCGTGCAGTGCGTGTATGGTCAGCATATTGGGGCTTCCACATTCAAAGCGACGTGCGGTAGAGGCTGGTTGCCACTCCTTGCGATCGAACTCACCAACATGTTCAATCATGTGCCACCCAAATTGATTGATGGATAGTTGATCGTAGAGTTGTGGGCGACAGTAGAATAGGGCAAGTCCTTCAGGTCCCAGCATCCATTTATGACCATCGGCCATGACAAAGTCAGCCTGAATGGCTTGTACATCAAATTCTACGGCACCAATACTTTGAATTGCATCGACACAGAAAAGAATATCGTGATGTTTGCAATGCTCACCAAGGATATCGAGTTTCATGCGTAGTCCACTGGCATACTGAACAGAGCTAATAGAGAGTAGTTGGGTATTATTATCTGTCGCAGCAATGAGGGATGCTTCTGGAGATTCATGACTGGCGAGGTCCACCTGTCGTACTTCAACACCTTTAGATCTCAATGATTCCCAGACAATACGGTTAGAGGGGAATTCCTGATCGCTAATGACAATATTGTCACCGTTTTGCCAGTTGAGACCGTAAGCCACAATTGAGAGAGCCTCTGAGGTATTTTTGAGTAGCGCAATATCATCTTTAGAGGGGGCATTGATGAGCTGGGCAAGCTTTAATCGTAAATCATCTTCAACTTTTAACCACTCCAGATAACGGAGTGAGCCCTGTGTAGCATTTTCTTCAGCAAATTGCTGGACTGCCAATTTAGTGCGAAGTGGCCAGGGTGCTACCGCTGCATGATTAAGGTAAGACAATGAGTCATTAAGCTGAAAATCTGGATGCGCCATTAAGGGTTTTTCCTGGTATCTGCATGATGCACCATTTCGAAACCATCGGTATGAATCGCGGCGTCAGGATGCACGTGTATTGTGCAAAGTATATAGACATAGACGATGAAATTGCACTAACAGGCTGAATTTAGTTGCTTTTTAAAGTTGGCATCAATATTGCGATGTTGAATGTATATTTTATTTTTGACCTGACGTTATGAAAGAAAACAGAGTAATGCTCATTGATGAACGCACCAATACAGCAGATATGTTGGTGCAGTCTTTAAAAGCCTGTGGGTATGATGTTATTGCGCGCGCGAAACGAAATGATGATTTTTTGGGGCTATGTACAAAGCTGGATCCGGATATTATCGTGATCGACATCGAGAAACCGGATCAATATTTGATGGATCAACTCTCGCTGGTAAATCAGTCACATCCAAAACCGATTGTAATGTTTTCAGACAAGGGTGAAGAAGAAATGATTCAGGTTGCAGTAAAAGCAGGAATAAGTGCCTTTGTTGTTGACGGCTTGAGTGCCAGCAGGATCAAGCCTGTTATTAGTGTTGCGATAGCGAGATTCAAGGAACAACTCGCGTTACGAAATGAATTGAAAACGGTCAAACAGAATCTGGACAGCAGAAAATTTACAGATAGAGCGAAGGGCATACTCATGAAGCAGAAAGGCTGTAGCGAAAATGATGCGTATGCCATGTTAAGAAAACTGGCCATGGATAGAAACGCATCAATTTCTGATATGGCAAAAAATATTATAGAGGTCTCGAAATTATTAAATTAAAAAGCAAGCCTCCAATGCTGGAGTGAACGGTTTAAAAATATAGAAAAGCAATGGTGCTTTTCATCGGGTAAAGTAGCCCACAACAACATTTTATATGTTGCTGTGGGCTTTTTTATGGGTAAATAAATGCAAACAGCAGTACGACATAATATTGTTAGCAGTGATGAAACAAGCCCTATTGTGATTGTAGGTTCAGGGCCAGTGGGTATCCGAGTCGCTCAATTGTTGTTGCAAGAGAAATCTGAGCAAAAGGTTGTCATATACGGCAATGAACCCTGGGAACCTTATAATCGTGTACAGCTATCCTCATTTTTTGCTGGCGAATTAGACTGGCTGGGTCTGATTGATTCTCAGCGCATCCCAAATTTACCAAATGTTACCCAGATCCATAATTGTGAAGTGGTGTCGATAAACAGAGATTTGCGCACGATAACGGATGCGATGAACCACTCGCAGCATTATAGCAAGCTGGTGATGACAACAGGATCATATCCACATGTGCCAAATATTCAGGGAATTAATAAAGAACATATTTACTGTTTTAGAAGTTTAAGCGATATAGAAAAATTGTCAGCCCGTCGGACGCGCAGTCAAAAGACGGTTATTGTTGGTGGAGGACTGCTTGGACTGGAGGCAGCACGTGCCATGCAGCGCCAAAATACTGATGTTGTTGTGGTTGATCATTCTCCTCATTTGATGAGTCAACAGCTTGATGAAAATGCGGCTGAACTATTACGAGAAAAGCTTCTCGCGCTAGGCATCGGTATTTTTCTGGGGCATGGCGTGGCAAGATTTCATGGGGAGCAAAAAGTTTCCGCTGTAGAGCTACGCGATGGTCGAATTATTGAATGCGACACCATTATTCTTGCCACCGGAATCCGGCCAAACATTGAGCTTGCAAGACAATCTCATATCAGTGTTGGGCGCGGTATTCGTGTAAACGATATCATGCAGACCAGTGATCCTAATATTTTTGCAGCAGGTGAGTGTGCAGAGCATCGTGGGATTGTTTATGGGCTGGTTGCACCTGGTTATGAACAGGCAGGTGTAGTCGTTAATAGCTTGTTACAGCGTAAATCCAGATATCAAGGTTCAATAGCGGCAACAAAGTTGAAAGTTGTTGGTGAAGAAACATTCAGTATGGGTGAGGCAATCATTGGAGATGACCCGGGTCATTTTTATAATGAAATAATTTATCAACCCTCATGCAAAGGCCGGTATCGAAAGCTCGTAATTAAAAATCATCGATTGATAGGTGGTATCGCCATTGGTGATTGGGAGGAAACCTTACGAATACAGGAGGCAATCAATAAAAAAATACGTGTATGGCCATGGCAGATTCAAAGATTTAAGAGTAAAGGCATGTTATGGCCAAATCAAAAAAGCAAATCGGTTTCACAATGGCCGGCGTCCACAAAAGTCTGTCAATGTATGGGGGTGAATAGAGGGCAAATTTCACGTTCCATACAGGCTGGTAATAATTCGATCGAAGCGATACAAATAAACACGGGTGCCTCATCGGTTTGCGGGGGATGTAAACCATTGATTGCCGATATGCTAGGAACAATATCTTCATCTGACAAGCTGGCCTTTTCTTCATGGATTTTAATTGTGAGTTTGCTTGCAATGGCGACATCCATAGGTATCAGCGTATTGCCGACGATCCAATATCAGGAAAGTGTTTTTTCTTTGCTTGAGTGGGATAGTTTATGGCGTGACAAAACAATTAAGCAGGTCACAGGTTATTCAATTCTAGGTTTTACTCTTCTTGGTCTTGTTTTTTCGTTCATTAAAAGGTTAGGAAAGAATAAGGCATCAGGCTTGCCTGGCTGGAGATTAAATCACGTGGCGGTGGGTTTGCTGGTGATTGTTATTTTGGCTATGCATACAGGGTTTCGATTCGGTGAAAATATAAATTTTTATTTAATGGTTAACTTTGTTGGCTTATTGATAATTGGAAGCCTGGCAGGAATTTTAATGGCGAAGTTACATTTGTTAGATGCTGTGCAAGCCATAAAAATAAAAAATGGCATGTTATTGGTTCACATTTTACTTGTCTGGCCGCTACCTGTTTTGTTGGCTTTTCACATTCTTCAGACTTATTACTTTTGAGTGTGAATAGCAATGAATTCTATTAAAAAATTATGGTTGCTTTGGCTGGTTGTTTCAATTCTGGTGGTGACCTACCTAACCTATAATATTGGGACAGATGAAAAACAGGCATTCCTGCCTGGAAAGGCAACACACGGACACCACCAGATCGAGATGTCGTGTGCGTCATGCCATGCGGAACCATTTGGCGGCGCTGATGTTATTCAGGGTGCCTGTATAAATTGTCATGGCGCCGACTTAAAAGAAGCAAGAGATTCTCATCCCAAGTCAAAATTCACAAATCCAAGAAATGCCTCGCGCGTAAAGGTACTTGATGCCAGGGAATGCATTACATGTCATACAGAGCATAAGCACGAAATTACGCAAAGCATGGGAGTTACGCTTCCAGACGATTTTTGTTTTAAATGCCATGCAGACATCGAAGATGATCGACCAAGCCATAAAGGTATTGACTTTAAAACATGCGCTACAGGGGGTTGCCACAATTACCATGACAACCGTGCATTGTACGAAGATTTTTTAGCAAAGCATCTCAATGACGACGTGATGATTGAGAATGGACAAAACCCCAGTCGAAGCCTCGCAAACGATCTTGTCTTGATGAGTAACTATCCAGTTAAGCGATATCCGTTGAAAGCAATAACAGAAAATTCCATTGATCCGCTAATTTCCGTTAGTGACAAAAAAAACGTTAAAAAGGATTGGTTAATAACATCGCACAGTAAAGCTGGAGTCAACTGTTCTGCCTGCCATAACGAAAAACAGAACAATGGAAAGATTGTATGGTCGAACAAGCCTTCATATGAGACGTGCAGGTCATGCCATAGTTTCGAAGTTGAAGGGTTTTTATCAGGCAAGCATGGAATGCGACTAAAAGAAGGCCTTGGCGCAATGACACCTGAAATGGCAAGACAGCCGATGCGTAAAGATGCACATGGCAAACAACTGTCATGCGGTAGTTGTCATACAGCACACAATTTTGACGTTCGAGATGCGGCGGTTGAGGCATGTCTGAACTGTCATAACGATAAGCACAGTCGTGCATATAAAAAGTCACCACATTTTAATACATGGCATGCGGAGATAACTGGAAAATCAATGGCTAATACTGGTGTGTCCTGTGCTACCTGCCATATGCCGCGTAAGGAAGTTAAAAATGGCGATGTGAGTATCACTCTTGCAGAGCACAACCAGAATATGAACCTTCGCCCTAATGAGAAAATGGTGCGAGAAGTCTGTATGAATTGTCACGGACTGGGGTTTTCAATTGATGCATTAGCCGATAAAAAACTTATTGAAGGTAATTTTTCCGGAGTCCCCTCTGTTCATATTGAAAGCCTTAATATGGTGACAAAGCGGCTGTCTAATTCTAAAAAATTAAAGGAGGAAGACAGATGAAATGAAATCAACATTAGTTTTTATTTTTATTAATTATTGATGAATGACGGGAGAATTATTATGAATATTAAAAATTTAGTCACTTTGCTGGGTGTTGCCACCATCCTGACAGCATGTGGCGAGTCTAAAGTCACAGGTATAGAACCTAAAGATATGTCTGATGCACTATTTAGTGTTATGGAAGCAGACAGAACCGTATATACAAGGCTGATCGTAAACAGGCTTGTCAAAGAAGATAAAGTCATAAAGGCATCAGAGCACTGGAAAGATGACAAGGCGCTTGTCTTACCCGCGCAGATGTTCCGCTATGGTTCAGAACGTGTCGCCGAAAAGGGTGCAAATTTCAGTTATTCATTACTGTCTGAATGGCCCGTAAATAAACAAAACAGTCCAAAGACCGAAGTTGAAAAAGAAGGTCTGAAATTCATTGCCGCCAACCCTGGTAAAAACTACTACGGCGAAGAAACATTGGGTGGAACGAAATATTTTACGGCAGTTTATGCAGATGTTGCTATTGCCTCTGCATGCATCAGCTGTCACAACAAGCACAAAGATTCGCCCAGAACAGATTTTAAAATGGGTGACATTATGGGTGGTGTTGTTATCAGAATCCCTGTTGGTAGTTAATTTGTGTATAAAGGAGATAAAAAATGAATCCACGTCAAATCGGTTTAATTAAAGAGAGTTGGGATAAGGTTTTTCCCATTGCAGATAAAGCTGCAGAATTATTCTATGGAAAATTGTTTGAGATTGATCCTGAACTTAAGAAACTTTTTCCTGAAGATATGACTGAGCAAGGTCGCAAATTGATGACCATGATCAATACAGCGGTTAATAGTCTTGATAAC